>Ga0164313_10001082_pt1 | contig 23574 bp, 15 predicted proteins | sample GuaBasSedimGuay4_FD_113735 | JGI IMG/M metagenome (GOLD analysis project Ga0164313, IMG submission 113735) | Subseafloor sediment microbial communities from Guaymas Basin, Gulf of California, Mexico - Guay4, Core 4569-4, 0-3 cm | ecosystem: Environmental > Aquatic > Marine > Hydrothermal vents... | reverse complement strand
CACAAGATAGACTTTAAATCAAAGCATCGACCAAAGTCTTCTTTCGGTTGATGTCAAATTTAATAAAATATGTTGAAAATAAATTAAGAATAAATTTGGATTTTAACACAGTATCTTAAGCCTATAGATTAAAAAAAACAGTTTGTAACTGAGATTTTAATTTATTTTTTTCTAAGTCTGAGACTTTTAATAGTTTATGGGTTTAAGTTAAAAACTTAAACCAGTAAGGTATTACTTTTTGAGAAGAAGAAAAGTGAAACTGCTTAATCAACAACCCGTATAATTCGTGAAGCACCAGCTTTCAAATCAAACCAAAAAATAAGGTCATCGCCTGATACTTTCTGTGCCGGTTTTAAGCTGTCAACTGTTACCGCTTTGGCTTTTGTGGCAAACGACAATCCATTTATATCCTGTTGATTATCATTGGTTATTTTAATCCTGCCATCGGGCATAAGCTGATAATCAATGTTTTCCAATAGTAACTGATAATCAATGAATTCTTTTACCGTTGTCACATTCAGTTGCTGATTATCCCGCAGCATAGCCATCCGTTCAAGTGTTTTGTTAAATCCTGCCTGAGCTACAATTACCGAGTCTGCATTATAAGTCCAAAACCCTTTTTTTGGGTCAACCCAGGCCGGGTAGCAATGATTCATTTCTACTGACCAATTCTCAACAAACTCTTTCAGGTTTTGTACATTATAGAAATAATCCCACAAACCCTCATTTTCAAAATAAAGAACAGTACTTGTTGGCCAGTGAATTATCTCACCTGATCGTGTTGGATGCTGCCAGTAATCCAGTTTTGGCATAAAGTCACCAAAACCACTATAAAAAGGTTCAATGGAGCTTCCAAATTTCCAGCCCTGAAACGTAAAATAATCTTCGTAATAGGCATTCCAGAAATATCTGACTCCATATTTCTCCCAAAGCCCGGCGGCAAAATAAGGCGACCTTTTTAAAAGTCCGTCGCACATCAGGTCTTCACGGTTGTTCTCGATATGATTATTATACCCATGATCAATCCATGAAACAGATACAAAATTTTCTTTTGTGAAACTTAATGCATTTTCCAGTTGTTCGGGTGTTGTGGTAAATTGTTCCGGAGTATGCAGGCAGATTTCAATATCACGGTCTTTAATCTGCATTAAAAAAGTATGAAAAGAAGTATCGGTTTGAATGGCACTTTCCAACCCAGTAAAATTTCCTTCCGAAATTTCGGTATTGGTAATTCCATCCGGATTATCGTAAAATACACTTTTTGTAAGGGGTATGTTGTATTTAATAAATCCTCCTGTCGAATTTTCCGGATGATTGATCTTTTCCGATCCGAAATATGTAGCCCTGTTTGTTCTGATATTGCTAAAATCAGCATGTTCAGTCCAAATGTAGGTTGCAAGAAATCCTGAAGGATTTTTCATTAATCTTGGTAAAGACTTTGTTTTAATTCCAACATTTAAGTTGAAAGAATTTGTCCGTTTTTCTCTTTTATCATATTTGCTTGCCGACCAGTCTTCCATATAATCTGTTGAATCATTATTCAAAGGAAAATGCAGAAAAGGATGGTCTTTTTCATAATCAAGGTTAATCAATAACAAATTGTCATTTGCAGCCAACTGTAATGAAGATATATCAGGGGTATGATAAATCAAAAGAGAGTTTTCTCCTTCTCCGAACATTACTCCTTGTTTATCCAACCAATATTCCTGCTGAAAATTATCTTTATCAGACTTCCTGTTTGACCGAAACACTTCTGAGACTTTTTGCTTACTTTTCAGCAAAATTGCGGATCGCCTGCACTCAAGTTCCTGTTTGTATTTTTCTTCAACATTTATTTCTATCTCAGGACTATAATCATTGCAGGAAATAATCATTTTTTTTGAAGAATATATACTCTTTGCAACTAACCTGAGTGTAGTAGTTCCTTTTTTCGATTTTGTTCCTTTTAAAGTAAATGACGTCAGTTGCTTTATGTCTTCCCCATCAACAATATAATGATCAACTGATAGTAAATCATTTATAATTTGTTCACCATTATTGCTTTTGATAAAAATTCTCTCAGAAACTTCATCATACAAAACCGAATAATATTGGTTTGAATAAAGTATTTCTCCCGGCTTGTTACCTGTTGCATCCACCTTTAATTCATCAATTTCAGGTAAAAAAGTGGGGATTACTACTTCTCCAAAATTAATTTTCAAGTCGTCAATAGCAACAGTATCTTTTCCTCCTGCATTCCACAAATAACATTTAAAAGATGCTGTCTTTGTAATTGATGCCGGAATTTTAAAAGATTTGCTAAAGCCGAGCCACTCATCTTTAACTGTAATTATCGTATCAAGCTGTATCCCTTCCCAGAAAAGTTCATTTTTTCCATCAGAAATAGTGACTACATATAAAGCATTTGGAAATGAAACTGAACTTTTTACCCAGCCTTCAATGGTAACAAATGTATTGATGCCCTTTTTCTCAGCCGGAAACTCCATCTCAACACCCAGCCCATAAGGGTTAATTGAATCGGCAACAGAAAGAAAAATGCCTGAGTGAGCAAATCCGGAATCAACAGTTTGCTGCCCGATCCACACATTGGACCTGATCGAATCTTCCATATCACAAAAATAGGTTTGTGAACTACTATAATTTGTGAAAAGAATTATGAAAAAACCCAGGATGAAGAATCTGCGAATCAGCCTTTTTGAGGGGGATAAATACTTCATCATATTTTTTTCTAACTTCCTTATGAATAAAAAGCAAGCTAAATATATTCTTTAACAGGAACTTCTCCTTTTAAAATTTCATAACCGTACATTGCCAGAGCTTCAATATCATTTACAGAAGGGTATAATGCAATGGGTGCAATACTACCTATCCTGCTTTTTACATTTTCCAGAAATCGCTGGCTATCGAAAATAATACCCGTTAGAATAATGGCATCTACTTTCCCTTCAAGCGTTGCCACATGCGAGGCAATTTCTTTGGAAACCTGGTAGGATAAAGCAAAAGAAACCAATTGGGCCTTCTTATTTCCTTCGGCAAGCATCTGGTTGATCTCGTTGATATTATCTGTTCCCAGATACGCCCTGTATCCTCCTTTTTCAGTGATCATTTCTATTATTTCCTTTTCGCTGTATTTGCCACTGAAACACATACGTACCAATTGTCCCATCGGTAAGGTGCCGGATCGCGTTACACCAAACGGCCCACCTCCGTCATAAGCCTGGTTTACATCAATAACACGACCTTCTTTATGCGCCCCGATGGACACTCCTCCCCTACCAATATGACACACTATCAGGTTAAGCTCTTCATGCTTTTTGTTCATCGACTTAGCATACTTGGCTGCCACATGCTTATGATTCAAAGCATGATAAATGGATCTTCTTTCAAATAACGGATGTCCGGTTAATCTGGCCACATCCGATAATTCATCCACAACAACAGGATTGGCAATATATGCTTCCTCGCCAATTTCTTTGGCAATATCATAGGCTATTATTGCTCCCAGGTTAGTTGCATGTTTTCCGATAATACCTTCGGTCAGATCATTGATCATGGATTCGTTTATGCGATATACCCCCTGCGAAACCGGTTTTACCAACCCACTCCTTCCAATGACTATTTCTATACTGTCAAGAGGAAAGTTGTTTTTCTGTAATTCTTCCTTGATAAATTTCATCCTGAATTCTTTCTGATCAATCACTTGATCAAATTGTGAAAGCTCCTCTTCAGTATGAGCGATATTCTTTAAAAACAAGGGTTCTACATTTCTATAAACCGCTATTTTGGTTTTGTGAACCTCGGGGTAAACAACGAGAATATGATTTGCTGACATGATGGTAATATTTTCTGCCGAATTTACGAAATCCCTTTTATTTGGGTGGTGAAAATTTGTTTTATTTAATCTTATATTTTGTAGACAATTTCAATAAAGTGCTTTTAAGAAAACTTAAACCAGAGGGAGTTTACATATTTCTCCTGTATTGCCCCCCAACATTAAACAAAGCATTGGTGATCTGTCCCAGCGAGGCATATTTGGATGCTTCCATTAAGGCTTCAAAAATGTTTTTGTTGTCAATAGCGGCTTGCTGCAATTTTTGAAGTTGTTCAGCAGTCTCATCTTTCCATGTTTCATGCAAATGCCTGAGCATCTTTATCTGGTATTTTTTTTCCTTCTCTGTTGCCCGTATCACCTCACCGGGTATGATCGTTTTTGAGCCTTCGCTTCCAAGAAAAGTATTTACACCAATAATCGGCAACTCACCCGAATGTTTTAAGGTTTCGTAGTACAATGATTCTTCCTGGATCTTACTTCGCTGATACATGGTTTCCATAGCTCCCAATACACCACCACGTTCTGTTATCCTGTCAAATTCCATTAAAATAGCTTCTTCAACCAAACCGGTTAATTCTTCAATAATGAATGAACCCTGTAATGGATTTTGGTTTTTAGCCATTCCCAACTCATGGTTAATGATCATCTGGATGGCAATAGCCCTTCTTACTGATTCTTCAGTAGGCGTGGTTATTGCTTCATCATAAGCATTGGTATGCAGAGAATTACAGTTATCATAAATAGCATAAAGTGCCTGAAGTGTTGTACGAATATCATTGAAATCGATCTCCTGCGCATGCAATGAACGGCCTGAAGTCTGGATATGATATTTCAGTTTTTGAGAGCGCTCATCTCCACCATATTTCTGCTTCATGGCTTTTGCCCAAATTAACCTGGCAACACGTCCGATAACCGCATATTCAGGATCTTCGCCATTGGAGAAAAAGAAAGACAGATTAGGCGCATAACTATTTACATCCATCCCCCTCGATTTGTAATATTCAACATAAGTAAAGCCATTAGCAAGGGTAAAGGCTAATTGGCTGATGGGATTTGCACCTGCTTCAGCAATATGATAACCTGAAATGGAAACGCTATAGAAATTCCTCACATTTTGTTTTGTAAAGTATTCCTGTATATCACCCATTAATTTAAGTGAGAAATCAGTAGAGAAAATACAAGTGTTCTGGGCCTGATCTTCTTTCAATATATCGGCCTGAACCGTTCCACGAACCGTGCTTAAGGTTTCCTTTTTGATTTTCTTATAAACATCCTTTGGCAATACCTTATCGCCTGTAATACCAAGTAGAAATAATCCTAATCCATCATTTCCTTTGGGTAATTTACCCTGATAATGTGGCCGCTCTGTTCCTTTCTTTTTATAAATATTATTGATCTTTTTCTCTACTTCTTTTTCAAGGCCATTTTCTTTGATGTAAATTTCACACTGCTGGTCTATTGCAGCATTCATAAAATATCCTACCATGGCAGGAGCAGGACCGTTAATGGTCATTGAAACCGAGGTTTTAGGATCGGCCAGATGAAATCCGGAATATAATTTCTTGGCATCGTCAAGGCATGCGATTGAAACGCCAGAGTTTCCGATTTTTCCATAAATATCAGGCCTTTTGTCCGGGTCTTCGCCATATAAAGTCACCGAGTCAAAGGCAGTTGACAACCTTTTGGCAGGCATCCCCTGCGACACATAATGAAATCTTCGGTTTGTACGCTCCGGACCACCTTCGCCGGCAAACATCCTTGTTGGGTCTTCTCCTTCACGTTTAAATGGAAATACTCCAGCCGCAAAAGGGAATTCTCCCGGAACATTCTCCTTTAATATCCATTTTAGTATTTCACCCCAGCTTTCAAATTTGGGTAAACTTACTTTTGGAATACGCAGGTGCGCCATTGACTCTACCTGTGTATCGACTGTGAATTCCTTGTTTCGAACTTTAAAAGTGAACTTCTCAGCAGTATATCTTTTCTTTTTTTCATCCCACTGCTTTAACACATGAAGATTGTTCGGATCCAGTTGCCGGACAATTTCATCATAAAGTTCTTTTAAACTTGATGTATCCTTGTCTTTGCCATTTGATTTTAATTCATCGATCGACTGACTGAGACTGAATAACTTTTGAGCAACTTTACTCTGTTCGTCAGCCCATTTGTTATAATTTCTGACTGTTTCAGCTATCTCAGATAAATAACGGACCCGCTGCGGAGGAATAATATAGATTTTCTCAGGGGTTTTGCATTCATTTGCATTACCCGGAATAAATTCTGCATTTGTTTTCTCATTAATAATTTGCAGAAGCCGCTCATAAAGCTCATTAACTCCCGGATCATTGAATTGTGAGGCTACTGTACCAAAAACAGGCATATCTTCAGGCTTCTGTTCAAACAATAAATTATTCCGCTGATATTGTTTTCTTACATCTCTTAAAGCATCCTGCGCCCCTCTTTTATCAAATTTGTTCAGGGAAATGATATCGGCAAAATCCAACATGTCGATCTTTTCCAATTGCGTGGCAGCACCATACTCAGGAGTCATTACATACAATGAAACATCACTATGGTCAACAATAGCTGTATCTGATTGTCCTATACCTGAAGTTTCAAGTATAATCAAATCATATGCCGCTGCATGAGCTATAATTTCGGCATCTTTTACATATTTAGAAATAGAAAGATTGGATTGGCGTGTAGCCAACGACCGCATATAAACCCTCGGATCATCAATTGCATTCATTCGGATGCGGTCGCCCAATAATGCACCTCCCGATTTTCTTTTGGAAGGATCAACTGAGATAATCGCAATTGTTTTCTCAGGAAAATCATTCAAAAACCTGCGTACTATCTCATCAACCAATGATGATTTACCAGATCCGCCTGTGCCGGTAATACCAAGCACAGGAAATTTCTTTGTTTTTGTAATTGCAGTTAACTCCTCCAATATTTCCTTTGCATCTTCCCTATAATTCTCTGCTGCTGAAATCAAGCCAGCTATTGCAACCTGATCTTTATTTAAAATATCTTCAGGTTTTATTGAACCATTTTTACCAGTAGGATAATCCGATTTTTCCATTAAATCATTGATCATCCCCTGCAAACCCATAGCCATTCCATCATCAGGTGAATAAATCCTTGTGATGCCATATTTATGTAACTCTTCCATCTCATCAGGCAATATCACACCACCGCCACCTGCAAAAATCTTGATATGCCCACATCCGTTTTCCTGCAGCATATCGTACATATATTTAAGGAATTCCATATGCCCACCCTGATATGAAGTTAGGGCGATTGCCTGAACATCTTCCTGAATGGCAGCATTCACGATTTCGTGTACCGACCTGTTATGACCCAAATGGATTACTTCGGCACCATTTGCCTGGATAATCCTTCTCATTACATTAATCGCAGCATCGTGGCCATCAAACAATGATGCCGCTGTTACAATTCTTATATGGTTTTTAGGTTTATAAACCTCAGGTGCCTGCATAATTCTATTGTTAAAATTGAGTCCACACAAAGATAATTATTCCTTCAATGTAAGCTCATTTTACTTTTTTGCAAATATACTTGACATGCATAGCTTTTATTTGTATATTTGCTGTGCATGCATAGCTTTTCTAAATTTTATTATGAATATTGAAGAAACTATAGATTTTCATCTGCGGTCTACCTTGTTCGCAATGAGAAGGATGTATAATCTGCTCGCAGTGCAAAACGGCATAACTCAAGGCATCGGGTACGTTTTAATCAACATAGGAAAAGAAGGTATCCCTGCAACTAAAATTGCACCCTTAATGGGCATGACCTTTTCAAGCCTGAGCAGGATGTTAAAGAATATGGAAACCCGCGGTTTTATTTACCGGAAACATGATGATGATGATAAAAGAATCGTACGTATCTTTTTAACCAAAGAAGGATTGGAACTTAGGGATAAAGTTAAAGAAGTTGTAGTGAATTTTAATGCAAACATGTTTAAAAAGATAAAACCTGAAGACCTGGAAGGATTTATTAAGGTTAACAATGCTATCAAAGAGCAGGTTATTGCTGATGTAGATGAATTTCAGAATAATATAAAAACAAAATAATTAATAATACCTCGTTACAAAATATTAACTATGAAACGAAGAATTAAAAAAGTAGCAGTATTAGGATCCGGGGTGATGGGCTCAGGAATTGCCTGTCATTTTGCTAATATTGGTGCAGAAGTGTTGCTTATCGATATCGTGCCACGGGAATTAGACGATAAAGAAAAAGCAAAAGGACTTACGCTTGAAGATAAAGCTGTAAGAAACCGGATCGTTAACAATTCCCTTGTGGCTTCGTTAAAATCCAAGCCTTCTCCTATTTACAAGCAATCTTTCAGCAAAAGAATCACTACGGGAAATTTTGATGATGACTTATCTAAAATCTCTGATTGCGACTGGGTAATTGAAGTGGTTATTGAAAGACTTGATATTAAACAATCGGTTTTTGAGAATGTTGAGAAATACCGAAAACCAGGGACATTAATTACAACTAATACATCGGGAATATCAGTGGAAGCCATGCTGGAAGGAAGAAGTGAAGACTTCCAGAAACATTTTTGCGGCACCCACTTTTTCAATCCGCCCAGGTATCTTCAATTGTTTGAAATTATTCCATCAAGCAAAACATCAAAGGATGTGCTTGATTTTCTGGTGGATTATGCTTCCCGTTTTCTGGGAAAAACACCTGTCCTGGCAAAGGATACTCCGGCATTTATTGCCAACAGGATAGGTACTTTTTCAATAATGGAATTATTCAATAATGTAAAAAAACTTGACCTGACCATTACTGAAATTGACAAACTTACAGGACCGGTTATCGGCAGGGCGAAATCAGCAACCTTCAGAACAGCAGATATTGTTGGCTTAGACACACTTGTTCATGTGGCAAATAACATTAAGGAAACAACAAATGACGAAGCTAATGAGCTATTTGCTATTCCCGATTATTTGCAAACCATGCTTGATAAAAAATGGTTAGGCTCAAAAACAAAACAGGGATTCTATAAAAAGGAAGTAAAGGATGGCAAAAAAATCTTTCCTACGCTAGATATTAAAACATTGGAATATACCGTAGATCCAAGGCCCAAGTTTGCTGTTTTTGAAATAACGAAAGGTATTGATAATGTAAGTGAGCGCATGCCCATTCTTTTTGCTGACAAAACAAAGGTTGGTGAATTTTATCGTTCTTCCTTTTACGGTTTATTTCAATTTGCTTCTAATCGTATTCCTGAAATAAGTGATGAACTTTACAAAGTTGATGATGCATTGAATGCCGGATTTGGATGGAAACTTGGCCCTTTCCAAACCTGGGATGCTGTTGGGGTTACCGATACGGTTAAAGCAATGGAAGAAATGGGCAAAAAACCTGCACAATGGGTGTACAACATGCTTGATTCCGGAATTACATCATTTTATAAAGTAGAAAATGGAAAGAAATATTTCTATGATCTGCCGGGCAAGTCATATAAGGAAATTCCCGGGCAGGAAGGCAGGCTTTCATTGGAAATTTTACGACCTACAAATGTCATCTGGGAAAATGGAGATACTACACTTTTCGATTTGGGTGATGGTATATTAAATGTTGAATTCCACACCAAGATGAACACGATTGGGCAAGGTATACTGGAAGGTTTGAATCATGCAGTTGATCTGGCAGAAGAAAATTACAACGGATTAATCGTTTCAAACGAAGGCGATCATTTTTCAGCAGGCGCTAACGTCGGTATGATTTACATGCTGGCTATTGAACAAGAATGGGAAGAGCTTGACATGGCAGTCCAATGGTTCCAAAAAACAATGATGCGTATGCGTTATTCTTCCATTCCCGTAATTGCCGCTCCACATGGAATGGCATTAGGTGGCGGATGTGAACTTTGTATGCACTCCGATAAAGTAATAGCTCACGCCGAAACGTATATGGGACTTGTTGAATTTGGAGTCGGTTTAATCCCGGGAGGTGGTGGCACCAAAGAGTTCGCCGTACGTATTTCCGATGATTTAAAAGACGGCGATATCAGAACCAATACATTCCTTAATCGCTATTTAAGCATCGGGCAGGCAAAAGTATCTACTTCAGCCTATGAAGCATTTGATCTGGGCTACCTGCGGAAAGGTACTGATGAAGTTATTGTAAGCCGTGCACATCATTTGGCATATGCCAAGCAAATAGCACTTGATATGGCTGATAAAGGCTATACCAAACCCGCACCTAGAAATGATATCAAGATATTAGGTAAGGAAGTACTTGGTATGGTTTACGTCGGAGCTGATGGTTTCACAACCGGTAATTATATGTCGGAACACGATAAATTAATTGCTGAAAAATTAGGAATGGTACTTTCAGGAGGTGAGATTTCACAAGCATTAACAGAAGTATCAGAACAATACCTGCTTGATCTTGAACGCAAAGCATTTATGGAACTTTGCTCAACCAGAAAGTCACTTGAAAGAATTCAAAGCCTGATTACAAAAGGTAAAATACTACGTAACTAAAGCCAATATTAATCTGAAAAATATAATATTATGAATGCATATATAGTAGCAGGATACCGGTCAGCAATTGGTAAAGCACCCAGGGGTCGTTTACGTTTTACTCGTCCCGATGATATTGCTGTAACCGTTATCAAACATTTAATGAATGAGTTTCCACAAATCGATCAATCAAGAATTGATGATATAGTTGTAGGAAACGCCTTCCCTGAAGCTGAAACCGGTTTTAATATGGGAAGGTTATTATCTCTTATGTCGATGGATACCATCGAAGTTCCTGGTTCAACTGTAAACAGGTATTGTGCCTCAGGACTGGAAACTATTGCCATTGCCTCATCAAAAATCACAGCGGGAATTGCTGATATGATTATCGCTGGTGGTGCCGAAACCATGTCGATGATAAACATGGGAGGATGGCGGATGGTACCCAATCCTGACGTTGCAATGGAACACCCAAAATGGTTTTTAAGCATGGGATTAACTTCAGAAATGGTATCAAAAGAATACAACATTACTCGTGAACAACAGGATGAGTTTGCAGTAAAATCAGTTAACAAAGCCCTCGCTGCCATTGATGCCGGCTCATATAAAGATGAAATAGTTCCGATTACAATTAAAGAGAATTATTTCAAAGACAACAAAATGAAAACGCGTGAATCTGTTTTCGATACTGACGAAGGCCCGCGCAGAGGAACCACGGTTGAAGGTTTAGCAAAATTAAGGCCTGCGTTCGCTGCTGATGGCAGATCAACAGCCGGAAACTCATCTCAAATGTCGGATGGCGCCGCATTTGTATTGGTTGTTTCTGAAAAAACTCTAAAAGAATACAACCTGACACCTATTGCACGTCTTGTCGATTACCAGGTAGCAGGAGTTGAGCCCTATAAAATGGGTGTTGGCCCTATGGAGGCAATTCCAAAAGTATTGAAACATGCCAGAATGAAATTGTCCGATATTGAATTGATAGAATTGAATGAAGCCTTTGCTTCGCAATCAATTGCTGTAATCAACGAGTTAAAATTAAATACTGATATCGTAAATGTGAACGGCGGTGCTATAGCACTTGGTCACCCTTTGGGTGCAACCGGAGCTAAATTAACCGTTCAATTATTATATGAACTAAAGCGCAGAGGTGGAAAATACGGAATGGTAACCATGTGTATTGGAACCGGGCAAGGCGCTGCCGGAATTTTTGAAATGATATAATTAAAACCTAAAATATAAAATCATGAATGATAAAAAAGCCTTAAAGGGTGGAGAATTCCTGATTCGCGAAACAGAAGCGCAGGATATTTTTATTCCCGAAGAATTCAATGAAGAACAGCGCATGATCGCTCAGAGTTGTAAAGATTTTAACGACCGCCGGGTGTTGCCCAATATCGACGCCCTGGACACACACGATACGGAATTGTCCATAAAATTAATGAAAGAAGCCGGAGAACTTGGCTTGTTGGGTATTTCAGTACCTGAAGAGTACGGAGGATTTGGCCAAAATTTTGTCACTTCCATGCTCACTACTGAAGAAATGGGTAAAGGATATGGTTTTGCTGTTACTTTCTCAGCGCATACGGGTATTGGCACGCTTCCAATTCTTTACTTTGGCACAGAAGAACAAAAGAAAAAATATTTACCAAAACTGGCCGCCGGAGAATATATTGGGGCTTATGCTCTTACCGAAGCCGATGCGGGTTCCGACCCGAATTCAGGTACCACTAACGCCACTTTATCAGAAGACGGAAAACATTACATCCTGAACGGAGTTAAAATATGGATTACCAACGGGGGTATTGCCGACTTGTTTATTGTTTATGCCAAAATTGACGATGACAAAAACCTCAGCGCTTTTATCGTTGAACGTGACACACCCGGTTTTACTATTGGGGCTGAAGAGGAAAAAATGGGTATTAAAGCTGCATCTACCGTTCAGATTTATTTTGACAATGCTAAAATACCGGCAGAAAATCTTTTGGGACCGCGTAACGGGGGATTTAAAATTGCCCTGTATATCCTTAATCTTGGCCGTATCAAATTGTCGGGGGCAACCACAGGTGCTAGCAAGGCTACGATTACATATGTTGTTCAATATGCTAACGAACGGAAACAATTCGGACAATTAATATCCGGTTTTGGCGCCATCAAATACAAACTGGCAGAGATGATAATAAGGAACTTTGTCTGTGAATCGCTTACCTACAGAGCGAGCCAAAATATTGATGATGCCGTCGATACGCTAATTGCAGAAGGAATGGATAAAGATAAGGCCGATGTTGAAGGAATCAGACAGTTTGCCGTTGAAGCCTCCATTGCCAAAATATTTGGTTCGGAAACGCTTGATTATATTGTTGATGAAGGGGTGCAGATTTACGGAGGAATGGGCTACTCAGCTGAAATGCCTGTAGAACGTGCCTACCGCGACTCAAGAATCAACAGAATATTCGAAGGCACCAATGAAATAAACCGCATGCTGATTGTCGGGGAATTACTTAAAAGAGGGATGAAGGGAGAACTTGATTTGATAACACCTGCCAAAGCAGTTGCCTCCGAATTGATGCAAATTCCTGAATTTGGAAGCACAACTATCGATTATTTTGAAGAAAAAAGAAAGTTGATTATAAACTTCAAAAAAACGATTTTAATGGTAGCCGGAGCTGCACTCCAAAAATTTACAACTACTTTACAGGATGAACAGGAAATACTAATGAATCTTGCCGATATGCTCATTTATACCTATGGTGCCGAATCGACAATGCTCAGAGTGCAAAAGCTAAATTCAAAATATGACGAAAATAAATTGAAAGTCTATAAAGACATCCTGGATGTATTTATGGCTGATGCTGCCTTCAAGATTAATAAAGCTGGTATTGACTCTGTAAATTACTTTGCCACAGGCGACGAAAAGCAAGGCATGCTCATGGGGATGAAACGGTTTACAAAAGTAGCTTCTGTAAATGTTGTGACCGCCCGCCGGCGCATTGCCGACAAATTGATTGAAGACAATAAATACAACTTTTAATCTGGTACCCGCCATCGGAAGGTAAACCTGATTTTAAAAGGATGGTAAAAGAAAATAAAATAAGGAAACTGGCCAAAAGTAATTTTCACATGAAATTGTTCATGTTGAAGCATCTTCCAATGGCTTTTCTTGCCGGACTTAAAATTACTGAAATTGATCAAGCAACAGCTTCTGTTACTGTTCCTTATAATTACCTGAATAAAAACCCTTTTCGTTCTGTTTACTTTGCCGTATTGAGTATGGCTGCTGAACTTTCAACAGGTATATTGGCAATGGCAGCATTAAGCGATTATTCTATACCTATCTCTATGCTTGTGCTTGAAATGAAAGCCAGCTTTCTTAAAAAAGCCAGAACAAAAATAACCTTCAAATGCCTTGAAGGGGATCAATTATCTTCAGCAATTGCAAAAAGTATTGAAACGGGAGAAGGGCAAACAGTTGAGCTTACATCAATAGGATATGACACAGAAGGTGATGAAGTTGCCGAATTCAAATTTACCTGGACCTTCAAACCAAAATAATGGGGTAAAGAAAATTTCAGTATCTTAACCGCTAAAACAGTATATATGAAAATAACAAGAACCTTTGACATTGTTGATTCTCTTTTGGAGAACTATAAAAAAGATGATGCATTAGCAGTAAAACGCTATGGCAAATGGGAAAAATTCAGCACTGAAGAATATGCCCATAATGTTAACCTGTTTAGCTATGGCTTACTTGCCATGGGATATAAAAAACAAGATAAGATCATTACGGTTTCAAATAACCGGCCCGAGTGGAATTTTATGGATCTGGGCATGAGCCAGGTGGGTGTAGTACATGTACCTGTTTACCCTACAATTGGCATTGAAGAATATGAACATATCCTTGCACATTCTGATGCCAGAACTATAATTGTTTCTTCGCAGGAGTATTATGATAAAATTAAACCCATCGCCGACAAAACAGCCAATATTGAGAATATATATACTATTGATGAGGTAGCAGGTGCTCCTAACTGGAACGAGATAATGGAGGAAGGGAAGAAAAATGAAGAAAAACTCAAAGAAGAAGTTATCAGCATTAAAAAAAGTATTCAGCCTGACGAACTGATGTCAATTATATATACATCCGGCACCACAGGACGATCAAAAGGTGTAATGTTATGCCATGAAAATTTTGTATCAAATGTAAAAGCATGTGAATCTATTATGCCTATTAACGGGACACACCGTTTTTTAAGTTTTCTTCCTTTGTGCCATGTATTCGAAAGAATGGTAACTTATTACTGGCAGTATATGGGTGCTTCTCTTTACTATGCTGAAAATTTTGAAACAATTGGAGAGAACATGAGGGAAATTAATCCTCATGGTTTTGCAGCTGTTCCAAGAGTAGTTGAAAAACTTTTTGATAAGATTCTGTTAAAAGGTAAAGAGCTTACAGGGATTAAGAAAACCTTGTTCTTCTGGGCAGTTAATCTTGGGCTCAGATACGAATTGAACAAAGCAAATGGCTGGTGGTATGAATTCCAGCTGAAACTTGCGAATAAATTAATATTCAGTAAATGGCGCGAAGCATTAGGAGGAAATATTTTTATTATTGTTTCCGGAAGCGCCCCATTGCAACCTCGCTTAGCCCGTATATTTACTGCTGCCGGTTTACCAATACAGGAGGGTTATGGTTTAACTGAAACATCTCCCGTTATTGCAGTGAACCATGCCACATACCCATTAATGAAATTTGGAGCAGTTGGTCCGGTTGTAAACAATATTGAAGTAAAAATTGCCGAAGACGGTGAAATTTTAATGCGGGGCCCAAGTTTAATGATCGGTTATTATAAAAACAAAGAAAAAACTGATGAAGTAATCGATAAAGAAGGTTGGTTCCATACCGGAGATATAGGTAAATTACACGAACATAATATTCTGCAAATTACTGACAGGAAAAAAGAAATATTTAAACTCTCCACCGGTAAATATGTTGCACCACAAATTGTTGAGAATAAATTTAAAGAATCTTCTCTCATTGAACAGCTTATGGTGGTGGGAGCAGGTGAAAAATATGCGGCAGCTATTATTTCACCGTCTTTCGAATACTTACACGGCTGGTGCTTTAAAAACAATATAAAATTCAGAGATAATACAGACCTAATTAAAAAACAAAAAGTACTTGATCGTTATCAGAAAGAGATTGACGAGTTGAATGAAACTCTTGGACGACATAATCAAATAAAGAAGTTTGAATTAACAGGTGATGAGTGGAGCCCGCTAACAGGTGAATTATCCCCTACCCTGAAGCTAAAACGTAAAGAAATAAAAGCAAAATACAAGGCAGAGTTTGACCGATTATACGATTATGTCTGATTTAAAAGAATTAAATATTATTCTATGATTTCTGCTGATTAAAGCTGGTGTCGAAATAAAACATTTAGATCTTTAAGAAATAACACGAATAATAATATAAATGATCTCCTTATGATTTCAAGTATTGTTTTCATCCTCATTCTTATTGCAACCATTGTTCTTTTTTATAAAAATGTAAGTGTCATTGTAAGCAATATAAACCTTGGCAAAGATCTCGATATAAAAGATAGTAAAGCAGAGCGCTGGAAAAGGATGTTCAGGATTGCCATTGGACAGGGTAAAATGATCAAAAGACCCGTTTCAGGCATCTTACATATTATGGTATATGCAGGTTTTATTCTTGTCAATATCGAAATGCTTGAGATCATGATTGATGGAATAGCCGGTACACACAGGTTTTTTATTTTTTTGCCATATTATAATGTATTGATTTCATTTTTCGAGCTTTTTGCCCTTTCAGTAATAGCTGCTTGTGCCATCTTTTTAATAAGAAGAGATGTTATCAGGGTAAATCGTTTTCATAGTCGTGAAATGACACGCTGGCCACTTGCTGATGCCAATATTATTCTAATTACTGAGATTCTGCTCATGTCAGCCCTATTTTGTATGAATGCTGCTGACAGGGTACTGCAATTAAGAGGTGTTGAACATTATGCCGATACCGGTCATATTTTCCTGAGTGGTTTTTTGGTTCCGCTTTTTACTAATTTACCCAACAGCACATTAATTCTCATAGATAATTTTGGCTGGTGGTTTCACATTGTAGGAGTTTTTATTTTTCTGAACTACATCCCTTATTCCAAACACTTCCATGTTTTTCTTTCTTTCCCTAATGTTTATTATTCAAAGTTAAAACCTGCAACCTACATCAGTAATATGGATGCTATTACCAATGAAGTAAAAGTAGCCATGGGTGTTCTGAGTGAAGAAGCTGTTGCCGATGTTGAGATTGAAAGATTTGGAGCAAAAGATGTTAAAGACCTAAGCTGGAAAAGTTTGATGGATGCATATACTTGTACCGAGTGCGGAAGATGTACGGCTGTCTGCCCGGCAAATATCACCGGCAAGTTACTTTCTCCACGAAAGATCATGATGGACACACGTGACCGCATTGAGGGAGTAGGTAGTCAATTGCTGGGAATTAATATTAAAGCCGATGAAAACCATACTTTACTGGAATATTATATTTCTAAAGAAGAAATCTGGGCGTGCACTACCTGTAATGCGTGTACCAACGAATGTCCTGTTGACATCGACCAGGTATCAATTATTATGGAGTTAAGAAGGTATTTTTACCTCGAAGAAGCCGGTTGCACAGGAACATTAAATGCTGCTATAACCAATATCGAGAATAACGGAGCCCCTTGGCAATTTTCAATGGAAGATCGCATGCTTTGGGCTGAAGGTTTGGAGGTGTCTACCATGGCTAGTCAGTTAGCACAGGGTAAAAAACCTGAATATTTGTTCTGGGTTGGCTCGGCAGGAGCGTTTGATGACAGGTATAAAAAAGTAACACGCGAGTTTGTTAAGATACTCAACCACCTGAATATTAATTATTCAGTATTAGGAACTGAAGAAAGCGACAGTGGTGATATTGCCAGAAGAGCAGGTAACGAAATGGTTTACCAAATGCAGGCAATGATGAATATTGAAGTGTTGAATGGCTACGAAGTTAAAAAGATCATCACTTGCGACCCTCATGATTTCAATACCATTAAAAACGAATATCCCGACCTTGACGGTAATTTTGAAGTAATCCATCATTCACAATTTTTACAGCAAATGATCTCGGAGGGAAGTTTGAGTATTAATGATGGTATTCTGAAAGGTAAAAAAATCACCTACCACGATCCCTGTTATTTAGGCAGGGGAAATAAAGAATATGAAGCACCGCGTTCTGTTTTAAAGGCGCTGCCAGCTAAGAATATTGAAATGGGAAGGAATAAACAATTTGCTCTGTGCTGTGGTGCAGGAGGAGGCCAGATGTTCAAAGAAGCTGAAAAAGGTGATAAAGAAATTTTTATCGAACGCACAGAAGAAGCCATTGGAACCGGCTGCGATATCATAGCAACAGCCTGCCCTTTCTGCATGACCATGATGACTGATGGCATCAAGTATAAAAACAAAGAAGAAGAAGTTAAAAACTACGATATAGCGGAGCTTGTGAGCATGAGCCTAAGCTTGTAGATCCCTGTCATTTCGAGGAAAGCTTTGCTGAAGGCCTGCCCGACTGCATCATTCAGGCGGGCATTGCGGCGAGAAATCCCCTGAGAACATACCTTTTCCCCAGGAGATATCTCGTCGTTTGGCTCTGCCTCACTTCCCTCGATATGACAGGGTAATGTTAAAAAACAAACTCCCACTCTTTACAAATATTTTTCTACCTTTAACAGGAATTTATAATGCAGTTAAATAAAATTAATAATCATTTTCTGTTGTAAAATGAACCTTTCAAGAAAAGACTTTCTTTTAAAATCGGGAAAGTATGTTGCCTTTGGAACCGGTGGAAGTATATTGCTAAAAGGTGCTAAAGTATTTGCTAGCCCCAATGGCGATATATACATTTCTGATGAAGCTCCAGATGCAGTTGTAGGCCCAGATATGCAAAATCTACCTAACAAAGACTGGGGTTGGGGTAATCGTTATCACGCAGAATTAACTGACCCTGGTGAAGAACCTCAAACGCAAATAACCGCTCTTCCCGAAGATGTTGAGGCCGACGCAATTAATAAAAAGATTGCTGACCAAACTTACAAAGTTTACACAGTTTATAGAACTGGCAGCACTGAAGATTCAAGCAATGTTCAATTGGATTTCCAAGCAATACCTGTTGGCGTTGCTGAACACGAATTGAAACCTGCCTTTGGTGAAATAACTAACTCACCCAATCCATTTACTTATTCTACTAACTTGGAATATTCTTTGATGGATAATTATCCTGTTAATATTAGCGTTCACGATTTGAAAGGTGGCCTCGTCAGTAAACTATTCGAAGGCTCACAATCCAAAGGTGACCATAAAATCAGTTGGGATGGAACCAATGGCTATGGCAGTCAGGTTTCTCCAGGCATGTATTTGATGAAGATTATGGTTCCCGGTCTGCAGCAGAAAACTCTCAAGGTGATTAAGCAATGAATTCCAGAAGAGATTTTCTAAAGAAAGCAGGTTTTCTTTCAGGCGGAGTCGTTGCCGGTGTAGCCACGCCCGCGTTGGGTCAAAGCAACTCTGATGCTCTTGATGACTTAGTCTTGGAAGTAAATAATAATCCTGCCAATTGGGATCATAGAACTCTGAGAGATCACAGAGTTAAATGGTCCTACGAAGGAATTCCACTATCAATTCATCTTCATGATTCAGATTATTCAATCGGTGATGACGATTGGTCGTTAGAAATGCACACTGATAACCTCACTAGTTCAAACCCAGGCGGTGGAGGAAATATAATTGGTACAGCAGATAATATCCCAGACTCCATCGCCGAACAACCATACACCATGACCTACCTTGCACCAGATCAACCCGCGGGACATCATGGTGTCTTCCGCACTGTCAACGACGAAATCGACCGCTACATGACTGAGTTCACAATAACATATGATGCCAACGGCAATCAGGAGCAGATGACTTTCAAAGCACCCAACTCAGTCACCAAACATATTTTCGGTTGGGACCCCGGCGAGGATATACCCTGGTTTCCTTTTGTAGGATACAATAGAGATAGTAATCCGGCTAACTTTGAGAATGCATTTAACAAGCTCCATGAGATTTTGACAGATTCTGATTACGCAGTCAAGAACTCAAGACTTACCAATCGTAATACACCATCACCTTGTCCAGATCCTAATCCCTGGTATGGTGATGCGGCCGTACTCGAAGCTCTTGCCTCTGATCCCATGACCATTGACGAACTATATCCAACAGATATTAGAGTTGATATGACAGACTTCAAGAGCTATGGTACATTAGGCCCTAAAGAAAAAGCTAAAGCAGATTCCAAATACTTTGGTAAAGCCATCCCTATTGTTGCCGGTATCGGTGGAGCAAGAAAGATAGTTAAGGATATTGACAATTTCAAAATGCCACAGCCCATAATTGTCATTTCGAAGTAAGCTTTGCCGCAGGCATTGCGGTGAGAAATTCCCTAAAAAAACGGCTGTCATTTCGAACCGAGCCCGACCATAGAAGGGCGAGTGTGAGAAATCCCCTGAGCCACACCATGTCATTTCGAGGGAAACGGACCAGCGGGAGTGACGAGAAATCCCCTTAGAACATACCTTTTTCCCGGGAGATATCTCGTCGTTCGGCTCTGCCTCACTTCCCTCGATATGACAGTATAGTTTTTAGAGATCTCACCCCGTAAAATCGGGATTCGAGATGACAAACTCTCACTTAATGCGGTTCGGCACCCTTCTGGCAACAAGCGGGTAATCGATCATGCGCTTTCTGGTCAGCTACCATCTCATCGGCATCGTAGCCAATTTTTGTTACCGCTGTTTTCAATTTCTCTTCAGTAGTTTTATTTTCTTTATATGTTATTGTTAACACCTTTGTATCCAAATCCAATTCAACCGACTTCACCCCTTTTTCAAAGGCCATATCATGTTCAAGCCTTTCTTTACAATCATTGCAGATCGCGGAAGTCTTAATGCTAATTGTATCAACTTTGGTTTCTTTTTCTTGAGCATTCAGTTGGAATACTGCAAAAAAGAATAAAACAACAGTAAAAATCATTTTTATTTTCATCTCTTTTAAATTTTTATTATTTATTATTTTCTATTCACTTTTCACTAATAACTATTCACTATTTAATTGTAAATCTTACACCGGCATACACTTTAATTCCACTAATCGGCCCCCAAACTATCGATGAGTCAAAATAATCTCCAAATGGTTCATTGGCCTGGATAATCGGATGATCCTGACGGTAGTTTGTTAAGTTTTCACCTCCTATATACACATCCCAACGTTTGAAATATTTCGTTATCTGCGTGTTTAAAATCGCATATACCGGTGATCGTTCAGGCCGCTGGTACGGTTCAGGATTAAAGCCTGTATAGGCTAATCGCTGGTCGCCATTTACCTGTACATTCAAATCAAACTGCCATTTTTTTAAATTAGTTTGGTACGAAGCCGATAAAAGCCCTATGTATTTACTTACAAAAGGCTTTTCTTTTAACTCTCCACCAATCGTTGTCTTTACATCATTGTAGCGAAATGCCAGTTTCAATTCAAATCTGTTAATAGGCTCATATTGCGCCTCTACCTGAACACTATTAGAATATGATTTTCCATTCAAATTATAGATATAAACAATGAACGGATCTTCTTCCCTGTCCATAATCACCTGGTTATTAAATCTCGTATGGAAATAATCAGTTGTTATGCTTAATTCCTTTGCCCCAATATCTATGTATGCGGTATAAGTCAATCCGAAATTCCATGACGATTCAATATTAAGTTCCTCCGTAAACAGAACTCGTTTTGAAGTGGCAAGTATGGAAGTGTTCTCAGCAATCACATTTGCTGTACGGAATCCCCGGCCAAAACTTAATCTTAATATGTTATGTTCATTTATATTGTATTTAGCATGCAAACGTGGTGTAAACAACCATCCATAAAGATTATTGTAATCCAAACGCACACCGGCAATCAGGTTCAGGTTCTTATAATTTGAATAGGTATACTGAAAGAAAGCACCTGAAACCTGTTCGTTTCTAACCCATGTTGTATCATTCAGCTGCTGATTGTAATTATCAAGAGCAAAACTAATCCCTGTAGTGTATTGATGCCGTGTATCACTAATATAGGATTGTAACATCAGGTTTCCGTAATAGGATAATTGGTTGGCATCATAATCGTTCAAACCGTAAAAAGAGTTCACATCATGATATACCACCTGGTTTTGAAAACCAATACTCGAATTAGCCCTGTTTTTTAAGATGTAACCCATTTTTAAAAACCCTTCATATCGGTCCGTTTCAACTCCAACGCCATATCCATTTTCGGTATCATTTGGTTTTTCGGGGTCATAATTCATTTGCCCACCTTGTCTGTTTTCTGTAAGGTATTTAAACCCAAATTGCATTCGAAGATCTTGTCCTTTATATTTCCAACGATTAAAAAGGTTGATTTGCCTAATTAGCGGATCATCCAGAAATGAATCGTCGTTATAATCGTATTTAACTCCAAATTCTTCCGCATGAGCAAAGATCATCGTACTCCATTTATCGTTTAATTCAAATCGTGCATTCAGGTTTCCTTCAATTTTACCCATGTGATTGGCATATAAATTGAGAAACATCTTTTCCCCATCATCAGGTTTTTTGTATTCAATGTTGATTTGACCGGCCATAGCCTCATATCCATTAATAACTGATGATGTTCCTTTTGAAACTTGTATAGAGTGCATCCAGCTACCAGGCACATAACCCAGCCGGTAAGGTACAGCCAATCCACGTAAATTAGGAATGTTCTCTGTCAGCATTTGGGTATATAAACCGGCTAAGCCCAGTAATTGGATTTGCTTAGAACCGGTAACCGCATCGGAATAACTTACATCTACCGAAGCACTGTTTTCAAAGCTTTCAGAAAGATTACAACAAGCGGCCTTCTGCAATTCGCCCTCGTTAATACTTGTAATTCCCCTGGTTTCGGATCTTGATAAATGGCTTCCTTTTTTTCTGGAAACCACCTCAACTTCATCAAGATTTTGCAAATTATTTAATGTAATATGAACATGCTCATATCCGATTTCTTCAAGATTAATTGTATCATTTTGATAGCCGACATAGCTGGCTATTAGCTTTTTAGAGAATTCATTTTTAAGTTTCAGATTGAAGTGCCCACTTACATCAGTAGTTGTTCCATTCAGTGAATTCAACTGGACAACATTTGCTCCTACAAGCGGGTTATTTTCACCGTTAACTATTTCAAATACGCCACCACTAACTTGCTGTGAATAAATCTGCGCCGTCTGCCATAAAACCAGGCTGGCAATAAATATGTATTTTTTCATGAAATGTAGTTTTAACTCAAATAAATAGGGTCTTAGCAGCTTTGACAAGCTGTGTTTTGAGTTAAACTATTGGAGCAGGTGCAATTTTCTGTTGACGAATGGCTATAACAAGCCTTTTTCCATAGGTTTCGGGAGGTGGTTTATCGATGTTATTGTAATAGTCGTAAGTAAATACTTTTTGATCTTCAACTTGTAATACTTTATAATCTAACAATTTGAAATCAACTATTTTGATTTTTTGTTTCTCGCCCGGAACATCAAATGATGAAGCAAGTTTGAAGACTTGTTTTTGTGTTACGCAACAGTCAGTGTTATCCCCTTCGGCATGACAAGATTTTTTTTCAGAACAGCAAGATTGTTTCTGTATTTCTTCATCATGATGCCCACATTCCGCATCTTTCAAAAACAAGCTCTTACTTATACTATCTGATTTGGAACAGTAATGTGAATAAATAGTAATTCCTGTGGTTGCCCAAATAAAAGCAAGCATTAAGATAAATCCTGTTAATTTTTTGATAAGGTTTTTCACTTTAAACTATTCTATTTTGCAAAAATAAAATAATTATCCGGCTCATATTATTAAACTTTAGTTAAAATCCATGTTACCCGGCAAATAATTCTTGGAAAAACAGTTTTAAATTGGTCTGTTTTCAGGCTTATTTTAGTAAATTTGATTTCCTTATTAAAAACCAGGTTATGGAATATAAGATATTGAAAACTGAAGTAATTGAAGGCATTGCTGTTGTTACTATAAGCAGGCCTGAAGCCCTTAATGCACTTAATACACGTTTCTTCAACGAAATGGACGATTACGTGAATAAAATAAAAAATGATCCTTCAAT
>Ga0164313_10001081_pt1 | contig 23581 bp, 18 predicted proteins | sample GuaBasSedimGuay4_FD_113735 | JGI IMG/M metagenome (GOLD analysis project Ga0164313, IMG submission 113735) | Subseafloor sediment microbial communities from Guaymas Basin, Gulf of California, Mexico - Guay4, Core 4569-4, 0-3 cm | ecosystem: Environmental > Aquatic > Marine > Hydrothermal vents... | reverse complement strand
CTATATTTTAAAGCTCGGCTCCGATGGCATTTTAACCGGTATTGAAGAATCGGGAATCGAGGTAAAAGAGGTATTGGTTTACCCCAACCCCGGTAGGGAATTGAATATTGCAACAGGGTTTAATAATTACAGTTTAACGCTTTATGATATTTACGGCAAGGAGGTTTATAATAGCCATGCATTGTCACGGGATAGTAGGCATGAATTGTCGTTTCTGCCGAGCGGCATGTATATTTACCGGATTACCACTAAAAATGGTGAAATGTTGGATTCGGGCAAGTGGGTGAAGGAGTGAAATTTAAACCGCAGGATTGCAAATCCTGCGAAGCGGGTGAAGGAGTGAATACAATTTTATTAAATATTGATCTTAATACTTTTTCACGAGTTGATATAAAAAACATACCGCAGGATTACAAATCCTACGATGCGGGTAGCTTATAATTCGCTTAAAAGCGATTATCCAAATCCCGGTAGGGATTAAATGCAGGTAGAAAATGTACGCAAAGAAAATAATCACGTACCGGACGAGACGAGGTGTTTTTTTATGGTTTTCTTTTTACCCGTATTTAATGCCTAACGGCATTTTTAAATTTGAAGGTTTATTGATTACCAGAGTTATCCAGGTTAAAATCGAATAAGTTATCACCATTCATTTTTATTCCCCGTCGTTGTTCGATAAAATTAAAATCGATATTTACGGTATTTACATCGAACATTTCTATCAGGTATTCATCCTTTTCGATGGTAAATGAATCACCCAAAACATTTTTAATGGTCAGTGTATAAATCTTCCCCGGAGCCAGGTTAATAATATAGTTTCCGTATTCATCCGTCAGGCCAAAATAGGTGTTGCCATCATCCGATACTGCTGAAACCCTGATTTCAGATACGTCAATTTTTCCGGCATCGGAATTCGGATCACGGTCAATAACTATCGAGCCTGTTATTTTATAACTTTCTGTTAACGGAACATAAACCGTTTGATTGGCATTTAAAATCACATCCTGCAGTTTTCCATATTTAAAAAACAGGTTTGCCGTATGGGTTAACTGTTCATGTTTCAACGTATAATGACCATTGGGTATGTTGTCTAATTTCAACAATCCCTCCGGATCGGAAACCAAATGTTGGGCGATAAAAACATGACTACTACCGGTACCCTCGTCCGGAAGGTTTTCGCGTTCAACTACTGTTTTAATGCTCGGGATAGGAGGCTCGCCTTTGTCTTTAACCCCATTTCCATTCAAATCCTGAAAATAAATAATGGTAAGGTCATAAAACTTAACCCGCGGTTGTTGCATATCGAATGATTTTTTAACACGGGCATATAAATTCAACCCCTTATTGGTAATTAAGGCTTGTTCGTTATTAACATACTGATTTGAATACGAGTTGTTTGCAATTCCAAATTCCCAACCCTTGTCCAGGTACACGTCGGCAGTAACATTCCAATTGAACAAGGACCTGCCTGAAGGCATTAAATAAATATAATTCACAAAAGTGCTGAACCGTAACCGTTGATCGAAAAAATACCGTTGATAATAAGGCCGCACCTGGTACGATTCGGCAGTTGGCACAACATTATTTGTCAATAATGCCTGGTCAGCAATATTTAATGGTCCCCGTTGGTAATAGGCTAAAACACGCAAATATTTACCGGTATAATTAATACCGAATCGGAATGCAAATTGCAAGTCGGTTTTAATATGGATGTTATTAAAACTATCATCCAGATTTGTACGGGCCATTCCCATTCTGATGTTAGGGGAAATACTGCTGAAATCATTTAATTTAAACACAAGGGCTCCATACATTCCATAAAAAAGATTTTCGAGTGTTTTATTGTAGTTCTGGTCCAATACAAATATATCGCGGTGATTATATTGATATTCTGGTCCGACATTTAAAAACAACTTGCTTGTAAATGGTCGGATATACAACAATTGACCGAAGGTGTTACGTACCCAACTGTCGGTTTTTAAAAAGCGATAAGGATAAAAATCGAGTAAATAAGAATTATGGTAAAAGACAAGATTTAACCTGTTTTTTGGATTGAATGTATAGGAGCCATTAATATTATTGATAAAATTGTTTGAGTTTCGGAAATAATTAAAGGATTTATTCATCGAATAAAGCGAAAACTGAAATTTTGGCAACGCTACATTATACCTGAATTTATAGGAGAATCCGATCTTCTCTTCATCCTGTTGCAATACATTATTTGCTTTAAACTGATTTAAACTAACAGCGCCTTCCAAATCAAAACGGTGTACATAGTTAATTGAAAAATTTGTCCCCAATAACAACGATGTTGCGGTTTGATTAATCTGCTGGTCATCGTAATAGCCAAGCCCTAATCTACCACCAAATCCCGGAGAAAAATTCATCCCAAAAATAGCAGCGGCCGAATAAATAGGTAAAAAGCGGTCTTTGGTCACAATCACTTCTCCATACATACCATCATCACCCAACTTCTGATGTAGACTCACCCCCATTCCATAGCTGTTTATCAAAGAAGCATTCCCAACATTGGAAGCCAATAAAATATTGGTCAACCTCGAGCGGTAATTTATCCTGTAAAAGAAATTTTTAGAAACAGTGACATTTTCGAAACTGTTGTTAAACGGCAGTGAGATGCCTGCAATGTGATAGTCGAGCATCCGTTCTTTCTCGAAAAGTACCCGGCCATAAGCCCTTAAATTATACCGTGGGTTAATCGACGTTAATAAATTGTATACCTGCCATTCGATATTTAAAGGTGTAACATAATTTCTAAGCCCTTTATGATTATCAAACTCGCTTTCGAGGCGGGTTACGGAAACTCGGCGGTTTTCGTTTTTTTCGGCGGTAGATGCCTGCATTACCACCGTAGATTCTCGGTAGTTATTCGAATAACGTTCTTCGTCAAAATCACTTAATCCTTTTCTATATTCAATACGATGAGTAATAATGCTATCGGAATGCGGAGGTATCACATAATAAACCTGCTCACCACCATTGTCCATATCCGAAAGGGCCAATAGTTTCCCCACTTTATAATCTACTTTAATAATTTCTTCGGAATTCCCATAATTAATCAACTTGTAATGATAATCGGCATAGTTATTCAATGAATTAAAATAAATACTTTGCTCGGTCAATTCCATTTTCCAATCCGATTTTCGTGGAATGGTGATGTAAATATTTTTTGTAAAATTATCGTCGGTTGTTTTATAAAAAGCAGAAATCACATAGGAATAACCGCCTTTCAGGTTGTCAGGAATTGAAATTCTAACGGGAAAATGATAAACTTCGCCCGCATCTAAGTTTAATTGCATAGTTGGGCTTGAGATAATACTCCATCCTTTTGATACTTCAATTTTTAATTCTCCCGAGTAGGGATTAGCAGTTCTGTTTTCGATTTTTACAATGTCGAATAATGTTGAATCAGGCGCAAATTCCCTGTTCCCTTTAACAAAACTGATCAGAAGAGTGTCGGTTAAATTTTCAACCGGAGCTTGAATAGGGGCGGCATTTAAGGAATCAGGAACTGCATTTAGGGAATCAGGAACTGCAACAAGTGAAGTATCAACCTGTGCAAATGCGATTGCCTGAATTGCCGCAGTCAGGATAAAAGTTAATATGTAACTATTAATCTTCAATATGTATAGTCGTTGGTTTGTGTGCGTAGAAACGCTCTTTAGAAGCCCGGTCCGGTAGGAATCAACTCAAATTCAATTTCTACATTGTAGTAATCGCTGACTTCGCCTAAAAGCGAAGTGTTTATACCACATTCGTATGAAATTCTAATCTGATGGGTACTGTAATTCAGGTCGTTAAATGGTGGGGCAGCAGGGTCGGTATATTGAACCAAATTAATCCACCCCGGAGACAAAGGTTGTAATCCGGAGTATGTTGCCCCGCCTAAGCCACTAAAATCAGTTGCTTCAACTTCGATGGTATTCAAGGGGAGGCTGTTTGCGCCACTTCCTTCGATAACCGCCTTGCCATTGAAAGTACGGAATTGCAAATCAAAACCATGAACTGTGGGCAAATTTGCTACCGAATCAACCATTGTTATTCCTAATATAGTACCATCTTCAATCCTTATTCCATCTTTAAAATTCTCAATCGAATTAAAATTAAACGGAATATTATTTCCATATACAACAACCAATCTTGCATAATTAAAATCCTGCGATCTTACCATAGTGTTGGAAACAATTAAGAGGATTAAAAGGGTATAGACTTTTTTCATTTTAAGTATTTAGCGAAAATAAACAAAGCCTAAATTAACCGGTGAGTTTGTTAAAAGAGTTTTCAACTTTTCAAAGATTCTAAAAAAAGACGGCCGAAGCCGTCTTTTTTAAAATCAATGTCAAGGGTAATTATTTAGCTGCTAATTCAAACAAAACATTCGAAACATACCTGTCGGGCTGTGGCGAAGGGTTTTGATCAATAAGATTAACGGCATTCATGTCGCCTTCGGCAGTTCCACATCGCCATAGCAACGAAAAGCTATTGTCTGTTTCATCACCGGCATTGGCTGCAAGGTTTCCATTGTCATCTAACAATACAGTAGGATACACATCTAAGTCAGCAATAACAGTAGCATCAACAGTTGGAGGGCTCGACATTTCGTCGGCGGCACCAATGTTGTGAACACCATTATTTACTAAATCAAATCCAACATTGTCTAGTTGAAATATGTTAGCGGGGTTATCTGTACCGATAAAAGTAGCCGTTTCTGACCCGTAAGTCAATTCCCATCTGGTGGAAGATGCCACCACAAAATCGGTTTGATAGAATGCTCCGGCTCCTAAACCTGCACCACCAAGTCCTTGTTTGTACTGGTCAATAGTATTAAAAACAAATTCGATGTTTCCACCATTGGTAATAGTCATTCTTAATACTTGATTAAGATTAACGGCAATGGGAACAACATTACGGTCCCGAATTGCTTGTGCATACGTTGCAGCTGAAATCCCTAGGAATGCTACTGCTAATAAAATTTTTTTCATTTTTCTAATTTTTAAAAGGTTTTCAAATTTTAATTACACCCTGAGATTACGATTCCAAGAATGGAAAGGTTGTATTTTAGGCTAAAACAACTCTGTATTTTCGACTAATGTTTGTTTTTCGCTTTTAAATCATCGATTTGCACCTACCAACACAATTTCAGAATATTTACATATTATTAGTTTGAATTATCGGTTACTTTTATAGCAGGTAATCGTACACCTTTTTAAACACAAAAATTTTAACCAAAAATGAAAATCAATCTTTTATTATTAATCACTCCATTTCTATTTATTAACCTTAATGCGTCTTCGCAGGATTTTGAAGTTTCACCTGTAGTAATGCAGTTTAAAACCAACTCGGGCGAAACGGAAACCCGAACATTGACCTTAAAGAATTATTACGCAGAAAAACAAAAGTTTACACTTAATCTCGTGGATTACACTTTAGATTCGGAAGGTGTAAAACATGCCGAGGCTTTAGGGAATACCAACCGAACACTCGCCGACCGGTTGGTCGTAAGCCCATCGGTTGTTGAACTTAATCCAAACGAATCGGCAACGATCGAAGTGATTATGACTATACCCAAAACCGATTCTAAAACAAGGTGGGGAATGATTCAGGTACAAGTTGCAAAGGAAAGGACCACCGCCGATGCCGATATGGAAATGGTAACCGGGGTAATTGTTATTCCGCGTATTGTGGTAATTGTTACGCAGTCACCGGCTGATAATAAAAACTATGCTGCAAAAGTGAATTCAATAACCGAAGTTGAAAAAAGTGAAGATGGCTATAGAACTTTTGAAATAAATGTGAGCAATACCGGCGATAAGGTAATTAGTGGGCAATTGTATCTGGCCGTTGCCAATTTAGAAACCGCCGTAGAAAAAAGATATAAATCAAAAGAAGTAACCATTTACCCTGAAGCGTTTAAAATAGTAACCTTGTCGATACCCGAAAACCTGGTAATTGGAAAGTATGCACTTGCGGCCTTATTCGATTATGGCCATCAAAAATCAATCGAAGGAACACAAATATTATTGGAACAGGAATGAGGTTTCTACTTATTTCAATTTTCCTTATTTCCAACTCCTTTGTTATTGGCCAACAATGGATAGAGACTTATTATCCGGGAAACGTTCAAGTCCGTGAAAAATATCAGGTTGTTATTGCAAACAACGACACTATTTTTGAAGGTTCTTACAAGATTTTTCATGCCAATGGTAATTTGTGGCAGACCGGGGTTTTTCATAATAATAGACTCGATAGCCTCTGGCTCGATTTTCATACGAATGGCCGGTTAAAACAAAAATTGCCTTATAATAAAGGAATGCTACAGGGAACTGTAATCACCTACGATGAAAACGGCGCACTTTTCCAGGAAATCCCTTATGTAAATGACCAAATTAGTGGTGACTTGAAAATATATTATGATAATGGGCAGCTTCAGGAAGTAGCACATTACGACAATAATATAAAAGATGGAGAATACAGTGCGTATTATATTGATGGCAGCCTGGCAGAGACCAAAATTTTTATAAAAGACACCGAGAATGGTGCATATTCATCGTATTTTGAAAACGGCTTTATAAAGGAAAAAGGCGTTAGAATTGCCGGTTTATTTGAAGGGGATTATAAGGGATATTATAAAACTGAAGAAGGCGCCATACAGAAAAAATGCCGTTTTAAAAATGGAAAACTCGAAGGTTTATTAACCGGGTATTATCCCGATAGGGCGATAATGATAGAAACTCACTATTCAAATGGAAATGCCAATGGCGAATCAGTTAAGTATTACGCCGCAGAAATTAATCTGGATGGACGCCCAGTTGTAGAGGAAAAAGGACCTTACCTAAACAACAAAAAGAACGGGGAGTGGAGCAGTTTTTATCCCAACGGAAAAGTTCACACTTTGGGTTCTTATACCAATGATGTATTTGATGGGCAATGGAAAGTTTTTTATGAAAATGGCAAGCTAAAACAAGTCGGGGACTATCAAAAAGGATTGCCAAATGGTCGTTGGAAATTTTATCAGGAATCGGGAAATATTTTAAAAGAAGGCGATTATTTAAACGACCTTGAAAATGGAAATTGGATTTATTATCGCGGAAATGGGGAGGAGTATATTATTGAATATAAAGATGGAGTTGAAGTGAGATAAAGAATCTATATATTTGATTTTATCTAATGATCCAATTTTCGATATTAATCGAAGATATTCTTTTAAATTCGCGATGGTTTTCAGTTACCATAATTAGACCATTCTCTACTGCGGTACAACCAATAAGCAAATCAAAATCACTAATTTGATTTCCACTTTTTCTTAATCTTGCTTTTTCTTTACCATATTTATATATTGAATCATAAATTGGAAAAATTGTAATTTGATTTATAAATGTTTCAATAATAACATGGTTTTTCTCCGGATTTGAACTGTTTTCTGCACCATATACTAATTCGGCAAGTGTTATTTCAGAAATTGCACAATTACCAATTCCTATTTTTTCAAATTTGTTTAACAGATTGTATTTACCCCGAAAAAAATGAATGCAAATATTAGTATCAAGTAAATAGTTCATTAGAAATCTTCTCTATTACCGTAGTTTACCCTTGATTCCCTGATTTGTCTCACGATTTCATCAGCGCTTTTATTATCATCCCAAGCACCAAAAATATCCTTTAGAATAATCGTGTCTTTGCCATCTTCCTCGAGTGATTCCCTTAATTTATGAATCAATCTTTTTTTAGAATTGATATCAAGTTTTTTTAAGATATTAAAATACTTGTTAATCGTTTTATTTGTAAATGCTAAATTTCCCATTTTTCAAATTTAGTATTACAAAAATACTAATTTTCCTTCTTTATTGGCTTTAGGTTAACGCAGCAAACACAACAACGTATTCTTCCAAATTTCAGGTGTATGTGTTATTCCTATTTCATGGCTTTTCTCCCCCATTTCAATCAACTGATTTTCCGGGGTATTCATCATTTGTAAAAATGCTGATTTTAAGCCTTCCTTATCACCGGCTTTGAATAAAAGACCATTTTTATCCGACTCTAAAAACTGCGTTGTGGCCCCAATCTTATCAGCACAAATCATCGGAAAACCGGCAATTGCCATTTCATGAACAACAACACCCCAAGGCTCTTTTCGGCTAGGTAAAACAAAAACCCCTGCATCTTGGAGTATTTCTTGTAAATCATCGGGTTGTACAAAGCCAAAATGCTTAATTTTTGGATGTTCTGTTCTATTTTCCCATGCATCACCGGTACCCAAACACCATAATTCCCATTCTTTATTATTTGTATCGCCAACGGCTTCGATAAAAGCATCCCACATTTCAAAAATTCCCTTAAATTCTAAATACCTTCCCATATAAATAAAACGCTTAGGAAACCGCATTTTTTTTTGCGGAAAAGTTTGGTGAAAAAGGGTATCGAAATGTGTAACATCTGCACTGTAGAACCCCTTTAGAATCTGGACAGGTTTATACCCCAATTTTCGGGCAAAAATATATTGGGGTTCTCCCGGAACCCACACATGCGAAAACTTATTTTTTAACTTAAACGGGCTAACCATGCGACCAACTAATTGACGTAACGAACCTGTGTAATGATTGTCGAGGGATAATACGGTTGGAATTTTATCGTGCCAGTATTTTGCGGTTTCGTTATATGCTTTATCAACCCAACCTGAACAAACCAAAATGTCTGGGGCAAAGGCTTTGCTATAGTCGAGTAATGATTTTTCATTGAGGTTATTGCGGTCTAAAACCTGCCAGTCGGGATGAAATTCGAATTGAAATGGAGCTTCGGGATTCAATGGCCACCGGACAATCGCAATATCAGCCGATTCGTGCAATGCCCTGATACAAGCCAAAAAATATTCTGCTATCTCAGTATATAAAAAAAGAATCTTTGGTCTTGGTTTCATTAATTTATCTGGATTTCATTTTACAATGATACCAAAAAGTGCGCAAACTCAGAACGATGAAGCCAGTTGTTTCAATGTCTCAATATGAATTGTATGTCCACCTGAAAATTTAATTTCCCGGTATTTTATTCTATAAAACCTACGCCAGTCCTCCATGTTATCCATATAAACCGTCCCTAGATATGGATCGGCATCACCCTGAACAATAATAGTTTCGATGTCAGATAAATCCATATTTTTATTTTCAGAACCCAGGTCAGGAGGAATGGTACCTGCCCAAAGCACTAATTTATCGGGCTTTATATTCTGATTGACTATCCAACGTAATGCTGTAGCGGTTCCTTGCGAAAACCCAAGTACAATTAACCTAGCTCTATTTTCTAATTCGGGCTTTACAGACTGATAAATTTTATTGATATAACCAATTTGATTTTCAATATCGGTCAACCGGTCTTCTTTGGTCATCCAGGAAGCCCCTACCCTACCCGAATTATCGGATAAATAATATCGGCTTAACCCTTCGGGTGCAATTACAAAATGATCGTTGCCAAGTTCCTCGAATTTTCGGATAAAATACTCAGCCAATTGCCCATAACCATGAAAAACCAACCAAATGCACTTCGTGTTTGGTGTTAATTTTCCAGCAGTAAAATACCGGGCTTTAAATTGGAAATTAATGTGATGCTGATCGTTCATTCTATTCAATTTTACTGCTGGAAAATTAGCCCCAAACCACGTGAATACATATAAATAGTAATTCTACTTCTGATTTAACCAAATTTTTCTAATCATCAATTGACGCTCGGTTGGGTTAGGCTTCCATTGTACAAAACCTACATTTGCACTTACAACAGCCGTTACTTTGCCTTTTAATCTCTTTTCTTTTACAATTCCCTTTTTATTCTTTCTTAAAACTACAATCGTAACTTTATCCCCATCCTTCAACGCTAAAAAATTAGCATAAACCTTCTGGAAATTATCCACATTAACAGGTGACCCATTTATAGAAACAAACACATCGCCTTCGCGGTATCCCATTTGTTTACCAAAGTTGTTCATCCCTTCTGTTCCAACCACCATTAACCGGTCCGAACCGGCATCGATACCCATACCTACATTGCCCAGGGAATTAACTAATACTTCTCCGGGCTGATAATAATCCACTCCTACATATCCCAAACACTCGGCATAAGGTAAAGATTCAGGACCTTCAACATAGCGCGTAAAGAATTCCCTTATTTCCGGATAGGTCAATTCCGTAATCTCATCGAACAGATTTTTATCAAGAAATGAGCGTTCAATGCCGTAAGTTTCACTCAATTTAAAAAGTAACTCCTGAACTCCTATTTTTCCATCTGAAAGCTCCAATAATTTCAAGTCGAGGCACATGCCAATCAACGCCCCTTTTTCATAAACATTTGCATATTCACCTTCATATTTTTCCAAGGCTCCAAGGCTCATTTCAGTAAAAGGCAAATCATCGGTAAAATCGCTTGCAAAATCCAATTTCTCGTTAATCACCTCCAAAAATTCATTGGGCGTAACTAAACCATGCCTTACCTGCATGTGCATAGACGAATACTCCGTCACACCTTCATAAAGCCACAAATGCTTCGACATTTTAGGATTGATAAAATCGTAATTTCCAATTTCTTCAGAATGAATTGTCAACGGGGTTATGATATGAAAAAACTCGTGTGCCGTAACATCAACAATGGTTTGAGCTAAAAAATCGCCGCTTACATCGGGCAATACAAAAACCGTAGAATATGAATGCTCTAATGCCCCATAACCCCCTGAACCGGTATGGGATTTGGTTAGGTAAATCATGATTAAATAATTTTCGACCGGCAAGACCCCTCCTAAATAATCGCCTGCCCCTTTTAAAGTGGGCTCCACAATTTTCATTACAAAATCAGCATTCACCTTTTCTCCTGGACTGTAAACCGAAACCATTACCCTGGTATTTCCAATCATTACCGAAGCGGTATCGGGAACGGAATACATAATAGGCGAATCGGTCATTTGAAAATAATTATCCGCAAAAAACGTTTCTTCTGTTTTTGAAATAATTTCACGTTTCATCGGGCTTGCACCATATAAAAATTCCGGATGGATAACACTAATTTCAAACGGGTATTTAGAAAACGTTTCAAGGTATCCAATAAATCCAAATGTATTGATCACAAAATTGACATCTTTTTCGATATTGGTTCCACCTGGCTCAAAAATTTCACGCATTTCCATGCTATCGAAGGTGTCGTCAACAAGGTATTTAACACTAGCAAGTTTATCAGCCGAATTAATCGACCAACGGTTATCATCGATTCGATTAACTTCTAATTCAATTCCTTCATTAGAAAAAGCTTTAAAATCGGTCAAAGCTCTTCCGAAATCAGAAATGGAATAGGTTCCAGGCACTATTTTAGGCATTTGGAACTCAATAGTTTCTGGGAAATCGAAATCGACAAAATCAATTTCTACCGGAACCCTATCACTAACTACCCGGGTTAAATCGATTGCAACTTTATACTGTTGTGCATTAGATAGCGCAGAAAAAAATAAAAGATGAACAAATAAAAGTATGTGTTTCATTGCCTGGCTCTAATAAATCAAAGCGCTAAACTAAACGCTTCATCACTTATTATCACAGATTTTACATAAGTGGAGAATAGCTTGTTTGTAGAGGGTTAAAAGCCTGAACCCTTCGGCAAAGATTGTCCGAAGCTTGTAGTATTATTAACCTACAGATATTATGATACTTAATTATCCCAACATTAATCCGGAATAAAAATATACAGATAAAATAAAAATCGGATATTTACAAAAATGTAAAATTACACGCCCATGAAAACAGCCGCTGAAGCACTAACCAAATCAGAATACGAATCATTTTTCCACCCCTATCTGGCATTGGTCCCTTTTGATAATTTATCGGAATTACTGATTGCCGAGCTCAACAATCAATTGGATTTTTTAAATGATATTCCGATTGAAAAATTGCATTATCGATATGCCGAAAACAAATGGACGTTAGCCGATGTTATTGTGCATATGACAGATGCCGAACGGGTTTTTAGTTATCGCGCTTTAAGGTTTGCAAGAAACGACAAAACCGAATTGCCCGGTTTCGATCAAAATGATTGGGTAAAAAGCGCAGGTTCAAAACGCAATACCATCAACGATTTAATCGGACAATTTAAAACCAGCCGCAATCAATCGATTGCCCTGTTTAAAGGTTTAGACGCGGTCGATTTATTAAAAACCGGTAGGGCCAGCAATTGTAACTTTTCTGTACGTGCCATTGGGTATATGATTATTGGACATAACCGGCATCATATCGGGAAAATTAAAACGCTTTATTTACGTTAGAAATAAGGTAATAATCAAACATTGTTGTTAATTTTAACCCGTAAACGCCAAAGCGCCCAATTTGTTTGGGTTCTTCTTAATCTGCTATTAAAATGGAAGCGAAAATAGAACTGATACTTCACTTAAAAGAACTCCCTGAAAACGAGGATGTTTTTCAGGCTAAAAGAGAGTTAAAACACCTCTATGAACTTTTCGAACAAGTAAAGATTAAAGGTGTTGCGGAACAACGGCAACTCTTTTTAGAATCGCTTGAAACGCTCCCCGAAGATGAAAAAATCAATAAACATTTTGAAGCAGTAGCAGACCAATACGATGTTGAATTCGAAAAAACGTATCGGGAAGTTCGCTATGTTTTAAAAGAAAGAGAAGAGAAAAAACGGGGCAATCAAAAAGATATCTACGAAAGCAAACTGGCTATTATAGATAAAATAGAAGCGATAGCACATGAAGAAAATATCGCTAAAGCGTTTAAAACCTTTAACGAACTAAAGGAAGAATGGAAATCGACCGGTTTATCGTCGCGCAACCACGAAAAAGAGTTACACGATAAACACAATGCAGTAGTAAAAGAGTTTTACTACAACATGAATATTTACAAAGAGTTAAAAGCCTACGATTTCGACAGAAACCTTAAAACAAGGAAGCAAATAATAGACGCTTGTAAAGAGGTTATGAAAATAGAATCTATCCAGAATAAGCGGGATAAATTTTATAAACTACAACAAAAATGGTATGATGCCGGCCCGGTTTCCCGGGACGATTATGATACGCTACATGAAGAATGGAGGGAAATAAACGAACATTTTCATGAGCAACTTGGTGAGTATTATGATAAGTTACATACCGAGCAGGATGACAACCTGGTTAAAAAGCAAGCGTTGGTTGAAGAGGTTAAAGAAATAGATACGGAATTACTCGACAGTCATTCGAGGTGGCAGAAAAAAACCAAGCATGTTATTTCTATTCAGACCATGTGGAAAACCATCGGTTTTGCCAGACGGAAGGAAAATGAAGCAATCTGGAAAGAATTCAGGGCATTTTGCGATACTTTTTTTACAGCCAAACAAGTTTTTTACGATCAATTAAAAGGTGTTCAGGACGAAAACAAAGCTGCAAAGCAAAAATTAATTGACAAAGCCATTGAACTTAAAGAAAGCACCGATTGGAAGAAAACTACGCAGGATTTTATCAGGCTTCAACGCGACTGGAAAGAAATAGCCCCTGCCCACCACAGGGATGAGAAAAAATTATGGTTGACCTTTAGAAAAAATTGCAATGACTTTTTCGATAAAAAGAAAAGTCATTTTGCCGAGCAAGATGTTGAGTTGCACGAAAACCTTAAGCTTAAAAAAGCAATCCTGGAAGAATTAGAAGCATTTAAACCGGTTGAAGATAAAAAGGAAACCATCGAATCGTTAAAAGCTATTTCGAAGCGGTGGAACGAAATTGGCCATGTTCCTTTTCGTGATAAAGATGCCCTTATCAAAAAATACCAGGAGTTGCTTAATAAACAATATACCGGTATTAAACTCGATGAAGATGAAAAAATCAATATCCTGTTTCAAAATAAAATTGATCAATTAAAGGGTGCTTCAGACCCGGTAGATGCGTTGTACAATGAAAAAGCATTTTTGAAAGAAAAAGCAGACCGGTTACATTCAGATCTTATCCAATTCGAAAACAACATGGGATTTATCAATAGCAAGGATAATAAACTAATTGACCGATTACAAAAAAGTGTGGATAATACACAGCACGAAATCGATCAATTAGAAGCTAAGATAAAACTGATTAATATCTCGATTCACAAGTTGGAAAAAGAAGGATAAATTCAATAAATGGCAAAGCACATCAAAACAATGGGGGCCCTGCCGGTTTTTATGACGGCAATTTCGACCATTCTTGGTGCGGTATTATTTCTTCAGTTTGGTAAATCAATTGCCCATGTTGGTTTAATGGGAACGCTTGCCATTATTGCCCTCGGACACTTGGTTACCATACCCACAGCCATGGCGGTAGCCGAAATAGCGACCAACCAAAAAGTTGAAGGCGGCGGGGCTTATTACATTATTTCACGCTCTTTTGGATTGGATATTGGCGGTGCAATCGGTATCGCCTTGTACTTATCGCAGGCCATAAGCATCGCCTTTTACATTATTGCCTTTACCGAAGCATTTGAACCAGTGCGTCAATGGATACTCTCAGAGCATGGAATATACATCGACCGGATTTGGGTTACACTTACAACCATGACATTGCTTTCCCTTCTGATTTTAACCCGGGGTGCCAATGTAGGGGTTAAAGCGCTATACTTTGTGGTTGCCATTATTTTTATCAGTCTTGGAATGCTTTTTCTTGGAGAAACAGTTTACTCACCCGAACCAAAAAGCTGGTTCTCTCGCATAAATGAAGTGGTCATTAATGGGCAATCGGTTCCCAGCATGGATTTCTTTAAGGTCTTTGCAATTATTTTCCCGGCTTTTACCGGAATAGCAGCCGGATTAGGACTTTCAGGCGATCTGAAAGACCCAAGGACCAGTATTCCGAAAGGAACCCTTTGGGCTACTTTTGCCGGCATTATTGTTTATACCGCTGTTACATTTAAACTATACTTTTCCGCTAGCCCTGAAGATTTGGCTTCCAGCCCCCTGGTAATGTCTGATATTGCTGTTTGGGGACCCATTATTCCAATCGGGTTGGCAGCAGCTGCCATTTCCTCGGCACTGGGAATGATATTGGTAGCCCCACGTACACTACAAGCTATTGGCAACGACAAAATTTTTCCCGGTAAATCAAACAGTTGGTTAGCCCTGGGCAAGGGAACATCGAACGAGCCATTTAATGCAACCCTTATTACCATTGTTATTGCTTATGGGTTTGTAATGTTTAACGATTTCGATACCGTTGCCGAAATTATTTCTATGTTTTTTATGGTGACTTATGGCGCGATAAATTTGGTTTCATTTTTCGAACATTTTGCAGCTGATCCCTCTTATCGCCCTACATTTAGGTCACATTGGAGTATCTCATTGCTTGGCGCCCTGCTTTCATTTTATTTTATGTTTAAAATGAATGTTAGCTATGCCTGGTTATCCATAATACTTATGGTTTCTATTTACTTCTGGATCTCCCGATCGAATCAAAACAAGCAACAAATGTCGAAGCTTTTTCAGGGGATTATATTTCAGGTAACTCGATGGTTGCAGATCTTTTTTCAAAAGCAGGACGAATCGAGCCTCGAAAGCCATTGGCGTCCATTTTTAATTTGTATTACATCATCTACATTTAAACGAACCGGCGCTTTTGACATGACACGCTGGGTATCACATACTTATGGCTTCGGTACTTATATGCATTATCTTGAAGGATTTTTAAATAAAGAAACCTATCATAAGTCTGAAGCCATTAAAAAACGGCTGCTAAAACATGCAGAAGGCTATAACAATCGCGTTTATATCGATACCATCATTTCACCAAGTTTAACTTCGGCGGTTGCCCAGGGCATTCAATTGCCTGGAATTTCGGGAAAAGGGAATAATATCATTTTGTTTGAATATCTCAATTCCAATAATATTGCACTCGAAATATTGTTTAAAAATTTTGCGATTTTAAAATCCAAACCCCTGGATGTTTGCGTATTACGGAGCACTCCTAAAGGATTTGGCTTCCGAAAAGAAATCCACCTTTGGCTAACCACAACAGACTTTAGCAATGCGACACTTATTGTTTTGTTAGGTTATATTTTATTGGGCCATCCTGATTGGAAAAGAGCTGAAATAAAAGTTTTTTCAATTTATGATTCCCGTAAACTCAAAGAAAAGCAAGGTCGGATTTTGAATATGATTAGAAGTGGTCGCCTACCGATTTCGGAACGAAATATTAACCTGATTGAAAATTTAGAGAATAGGTCTTATAAGGATATAATAAATGAAACTTCGGCAGAGGCAGATTTGACAGTTCTTGGATTTTCTGATGATGATATTGAAAGCAAAGGACCGGAAATTTTTGCCCGATATGAAAAAATGGGGGCTATTTTATTTGTGAATGCGCAAAAGAGCAAGATTATCAGTTAGTGTTTGTCCAAAATGTCCGAGTTCTTCGCCTGCCTGCCGGTCAGGCAGGTTACGCTTGTCACTAAAATGGTCATTTACGAAAAGTAATTCCGATAATTATCGGAACACATTTTATTGACTTCGCAAGCCCTGCCGACCGGCAGACAGGCTCGAGTTCGAGCTTTCTGAACCAGACTCTGAGTTTATCGACGGGCATTAATTAACATCCAAAACAATAACCGAATCCTTTTTCAACCTAACTGACAGCCATAGTCTCAATTTTTCCCTGGCTTCATTTTTTTCCTTCTTTCTAAATCTTTTATCTGTTCGCCAGGTAACCATCATTGAGTAAAGCGTATCAATATCGCCCGAATTGCTTACTGTATAACTCTCGCCAACTGCAACTTTATCAACTTCCGGAATAATGGTTCGTGCCTCAGGGCCAATGTCCATTACCTGAAACGACTGTAATCTGTAATTTGCAACCGTTCGCTCCAAAAAACGGATTTTTTGCTCTTTGGATTCAAGTACTTCCTGGCTTTTTCGGTACAAATCTTCTACAACATTCGACCGTACTATATTTTCGAGGTCACCGGATAATTCACTTCTGGACATATCCTTATCCTGGTACAAATGCAACACCGTATTTTTTAAATTATAGTTTGCCATTTTCCTATTCCACTCAACAAGAGTTATCGAATCTACTCCCGTGCCAATCATATACAATTCGATCATATTTATAGAATCCCCTTTGGTAGATTCCATTTTAAGAACCTTGCTGCCTTCGTGTTTAATTTCTGTATTTACAAAGCGCTCTGCCTCCGACTCGAAGCGAAAATTCATAATCGAAGTATAAAAAGTATAAGCACTTGGTATCATGACCAAAATCCCAAATCCTATCAACATACGCTTAACCTTTTTATCTTTTTTTGGATCGAGGTATTTCTTAAGTGGAAAATGCAAATAGCGAATCATAATAAACGATGCCAGTCCAATAAAAACCGAATTAATTAAAAACAGGTAAGAAGCACCTACAAAAAACTCCATATTTCCTTCTGCCAAACCGTATCCGGCGGTACATAACGGCGGTATTAAAGCTGTAGCAATGGCAACTCCAAGAATTACATTAACCTTACCCGATTTCGACATGGAAACAATACCTGCAACGCCCCCAAAAAAGGCGATAAACAAATCGAGAATTGTAGGGGATGTCCGGCCAATTAGTTCGGCAGACGGGGAGCTAAGTGGCGAAAACATAAAATATACCCAGGAGGTGAAAACGCCCAGAAATACCATCACAAAAAAATTCTTAATCGACTTGTTTAAGGATTCTATATCATTAACTGCTATCGACCACCCAACACCGATTATCGGACCCATAAGAGGAGATATAAGCATAGCCCCAATGACCACCGCCGTTGAATTAATATTTAAACCGATTGAAGCTATTACAATAGAAGCAATCAGTGCCCAAACATTAGATCCTCGAAATTCAATGTCATCCAGGATGGCTTTGTTGGTTTTTTCTACATTCGAATCCCTTCTGATATCCAGAATATCGGCCAGTAAATCGTAAAGATTCCTGAAAAAGGCCATAAAAGAATAATTGACCTTTTTCTTTATTTTTTCAGTTTCAATTTCATCTTCTGTTTTTTCCGATTCATACGTCTTAGGAGCAACTTTTAATTTGCTTTTCTCTTCGGATTCTTCTTTGTCATTCTTTTTATTATCAGCATCAACTTCCTTTTCATCGGTTTTGGATTTATCCGAGGACTCTGTATCAGGTTTTAACTGATCGCTAAATCCTTGCTTTTTCTTTTTTTCAGCGTCCAGATTGTCACTTGCTTCTGTATCAGACTTTAGCTGATCGCTAAATCCTGGTTTTTTTTCCTTGTTATTACTATTTGAATCAGGCTTTTTTTCGTCTGAAGAAGATGGGTCTTTTGAATGGGTCATCGATTAAGTTTTTAACGAAAATAAAATTTCTTGAGGATTTTGGATAAAAACTTAATTAAAACAGTTGCTTTACTTCATCAATCGCTTTTTTATTGTCCTCCCTGTCAAGCGCTTTTAATATTTGTTGTTTTTCCAATTCTGAAAGGTGAAAACTCAAAGAAATCGGACGCTCATCATTTTTTAATAATTCGAGGTTTATCCATTGAATTTCGATTCCCAATAAATTATTTGCATTCTCGAACATCTGGTCATGATTATATTCCTGCACTCTTCCAAAATTTCCATAAATATTACCAATCGGTGATTTTAAGCGGTTAAAAACCGATGGGACGATGGCCTGAGGCTCGAACGATTTACTCTTATCCCTGATTTGAAGGATAACCACTTTTTTTACATTTTTTTTAAACCAATCATCCAACGAATTTAAAAATTGATAACTTGTTTCCAGCCCATAATTATCACGAATTCCGGCATCCATAACTTCTATTTCGGGATCGGATGGAAGGGTTACTGCGGGTAAAATATAAGGGAAAGTTGCATTCATTCTTAAAGCGCTTAAAAAGCGTAGGCTATCGGCATTCTGATTTGCAAATAATCGCCGGAATTCCACATTTTCGGTCAGCGGGAACCAGCCTTTTATTGCAGAATTTTCCTTAGTGCTCAAATAAGAAACGGGCTGGGGCGAAATCAACATCCTCCGACCATCGTTAAGGATGGTGGGCGTAATTATCATCATGGGAATATCCCCGTCAAATTCAAGTTTACGATAATGGGAAATTGGCACATCGAACCAACCGTTGGTATTGATATTTAATTGTTTTTCGAATGCAAAAGCCCTGTCGTGCTTGTAAATATTATCACGGTATTTTGATTTACGAAACCTGAAGCTAAAGTCGTTGCTGACCAGCGTAAAAATAATTGGGTTAAGCAAGTCATTGGTCAGCGATCGGAAATGATAAATAAAAGGCCTCGATTCCAGGTTGTTTGTTTTTCTGTTGTTAAGTTCACGCCAATATGCAGCCCCAATCATACCGCCCGAAGAACCGGCAATTAATGCCGTATGTTTTGACAGGTTACCATCGGTCAAACTATCGAGCCACATTAATGTTGTAAAAGCCCATGCCGCAGAACGCAAGCCGCCGCCACTCACATTAACCAATACCAATACAGAATCTTTACTTATTCCTTGCTTGTTAAGCCTGTTATTTAATAATGTAAATGCGGATTGTTTATCCCATTCCAAATTGCTGATATCATGAAGGTTTTCGAGATAAGTCGAAGAATAAACGCAGCTTTCGTTTTTATAATCAATGCCCAATGCCTGGGATTTTACACTTAAAAAATCGAAATTGGTCGATAGGATATTTACCAGGATTAACAAGCCAATAATTAAGGTCATGGTCCATCCTTTTAGCCATGAGAAAAAAGCTGAAATAAGCATCAACACGATGGTAAAAAAAAGAAAAATACTCGCCGCTGCCGGAATCATAAAATTTGAGGTACTCCCTAACGCACCAACAAGAAAAAAGGAAGCAATGGCAGCAATTTCGAAAAAACTGGCATTAATATGGTTTTGTTCCAGTATTTCATCAATCCACTCAGCCCTGTAATGTTTTACCTTTCTGGCAATTCTAACTGTGAAAATCGGGAACAGGTAATACTTTACTTTCCAGGACCGAACACTTTTTTGCATTTTCGACCAGGCCTCCTGTCTTATTAATGCAGCTTTAAAAGCACCTTTCTTTTTCTTTCTAAGCTGAAAAAGATTGATGTTGGTGTTTATAAAATAGAGAAAAGAAAGTCCGACAAAAGTCCACACTCCGGTATGAAACGCAATAATATTGAGCAAAGCATCACCAGGGATTACCAATTCGTTTGTTACCTGATGCCTGTAACTTTCGACAGAATAAAAAATCAGGAATGCAATAGGTATAACCAGGTTATTGTATGAGAAAACAAAAAATGGTTTCCGTACTGTTGCGATAAACCTAAATCGCGAGCCATGCAAAATATACGAATAAAGGTTAAAGCCTATAATAAATCCCCCAACGGCAATTCCCACAATTACAAATGCAAAAATGTCGGACTCATTCATATACTCCGGAGATAGTATTAATCCTTTAACACCAAAATTACGGGCTATCCAACCACCGGTAAGTGCAAATAAAAACACCCAAAAAACCAGCAACAGGTGGTTTCGCTTTACATGCAATATCAGCAATTGCAACGGAAAGGAGTAATAAAAATTCTTCAGAAATTTTTTGATTTTCAAAAACATGGAAAAAGATAATCCAATTGTTTAAAACGGGGGTATAATTACAGATAAATCGGGTTTTATGTCAGATAGTTTATACTTAACTGAGCTTTAACAAGCAAAAATGTTTCTATTTTTTCACTCCAATATACCGAATAACATCAGAAATCCCCCCGTGCATCGAGCCCTCTTGTAAATCGATTTCCAGTTTTTCAATCAATTTTGTTTCGAGGGCTGCAAATTCGATTTCAACCTCTTGCAATCCATACAACAAGTCAGGGTTTTTGGGGCCTCCGCTATCCAAAAGAAACTGATCGATGCTAAATACTTCTATCAATAGAGTACCACCGGGATTTAATAATTCGATAATTCTAGGGAACAAAACCCGCTTCACTTCACGCCCAAAATGCGCGAATATCAAGGCCACCGCATCATATTTTTCGGTCGTTTTAAAATCCTGGGCACCTAGCACTTTATACTCGAACTTAACCCCTTTTCTGCCAGCAAGGCGAATGGCTTTTTTCTTGGCTTCGTAACTAAAATCAAACGCAAAAACATCCCATCCTAATTGTGCGGCATAAACCGCATTGCGACCTTCCCCTTCGGCTGGCAAAAGCAATTTTCCGGGTTTCTTCTGTTTATCAATCCATTCCTTAAAAAAAAGATTCGGTTCTGTACCGTACACATATTTGTCGGGTCGGTAGCGTTTATCCCATCGCTCTTTCATCTATTTGTTTTTATTAATTGTTGAATCGGTCATATTTAAATAAAATCTTCGATTAACACTCCCATTTTTCCCATCTGGTAATCGCGCATTGCTGATAGTATTTCCGTTTGATTATTCGTAACAAACGGTCCGTAACTAACAATCTCTTCGTTAATCGGTTCCCCCGAGAAAAGAATAAATTGCGAATCCCCTTCAGCTCTAAAATCTAACTGATCTCCTGTATTCTCAAACCAAACCATCGTTTTATCCTCAATTCTTTGGCTATCGTTTACAATCAGGTTCCCTTTTAACTGATAGATAAAAGTATTGTATTTTTCTGAAACGGGCACATTAATTGAGCAACCTTTTTTTAAATTTATACTAACTATGCTCATGGGGCTTGCTGTTGCTATTTTTCCATGCTTATCAAATAACTCTCCGGCAATTATTTTTGCCATTGATTTTCCATCATCAAAATTATAAAAAGGAAGCTCGCTTTCTTGTATAGATATGTACTTTGACGGTAGTTTCTTGTACTTAGCCGGTGTATTTACCCAAAACTGGATAATCTCCAACTCCCCACCATCTTCGGCAAGTGCTTTAATGGGCCGTTCGCTGTGCACTATCCCTTTCCCGCTGTTTATCCACTGCACCCCACCCGCCAATATTTCACTGCTATTGCCCAACGAATCGCGATGGTGAACACCACCTTTAAAAATAAGGGTTACCGGAGAAAAACCGCAATGCGGATGGGGACCCACCCCCACTTCTTTTTGTTTTTGCCCCCCTTTAAAAGTTTCGACCCAATGATGCAGCAATAAAAAAGGGTTTATTTTATCCGTCCAGTTATTTGGCAAAGGCTGATACACACTAATTTCGTCCATCCTTACCAAAGGAGCTGGCAAAACATATTTAATTTGCTTTAGCATATTTTATCTCCTTTGATACGCTATCAAAAGTAATAAATGAAAGGAATCATTTTAACCTTTCTATTTATTAAAACTGAATCCTATTGAAAGGTCTATTCTGGACATGCTTTCGACCTCCCCTTCCGGTAATTCTATAGTCTGTCCATTAATAGTAGCAACAGTAAGACCTCCAAGCGTTACGGACATTGCAAATAACAAAGAGAAGTCATCCGAAAGCCTAAGATCATATCCTAAATCAAGTACCATTCCAAGTGTACTTCCCTTTACAATCGCAGGTATATTCCCGATCAGTACGTTATCGTTATAAGAAAAATAACCCATAGTAGCTCCAGCAATAAAAGCATTTTTTGTAACCGGTGCCAAAACACGCACGATAAATGATGGCCCAACTAAAAAATCGGTTCTGTCATCTGAAATATTAACTCTAAAAGATCCTCCCTGACCATCGTCAAAAAGTATGTTTTGTCCATTGGCTTTTGTTTTAAATAAACTGAACTTTAAACCTATGCCAAAAGTCTTATTGAAGAAATAATTCACATCAGCTCCAAAATGAAACCCGGATTTTAAACTTTTAAAATAGTCGACAGCATTATCTTCTAAATTCGGTGGTATTTTTGCAAAAAGATAACTGTATCCTCCCCTAATAGCGATACGAAACTTAGGATATTCCCTGGCTGCAAGATATTCAATAGGTAACTCAGATTTATAATAAAAATTTCTTTGATATATCTTAACATCGCCCATCGGTAGGACAGATTTCTTTATTTCCCTATTGGACATTAGGGTGAAAAAGATATAATCAGGTTTAATATCTGTAATTTTGCAATTTAAAGAATCATCGGTACGGGTAACTATCAAGTCCTGTGATACAGCAACTTGCCCAACAATCAACACTAAAATTATAATACCTAATTTCTTCATACAATTTAATTTTTAAAGCCCAATCTTATAGTCAGATCAAATCGGGAAATGTTTTTCTTATTATCACTTAAATCAATTATAGCCTTATTAGATAAGGTATTTACGCGGGTGATTTCACTCAATTTAGCATTGGTTACAGAAACGAAAAAACCTAAAAACAATCGTTTAGATACCCCGAGATTATACCCAGCTTCAATATTATACCCGATTGTATTTCCGGTTAAAAGGAAATTCCTTTGGTAATTAGTATTTAAATCTTCAAATTCAATATTCCATTTATACCATACATATCCTATCGAAAACCCAGCAATAAATGCATTTTCATTTTTTTTGGATAATACTCGTACCAAAAAAGTAGGACCTAAAAAATTAATTGATGTATCGTCTTTTCTTATTCCTTTATAAAATCCAAAAACATCACCTTCTTCCCCACTATGAACGCTTTTAAATCGGCTGTAT
>Ga0164313_10001080_pt1 | contig 23581 bp, 22 predicted proteins | sample GuaBasSedimGuay4_FD_113735 | JGI IMG/M metagenome (GOLD analysis project Ga0164313, IMG submission 113735) | Subseafloor sediment microbial communities from Guaymas Basin, Gulf of California, Mexico - Guay4, Core 4569-4, 0-3 cm | ecosystem: Environmental > Aquatic > Marine > Hydrothermal vents... | reverse complement strand
CCGCGCAGTACCTCGACGCGGTCCAAATCAAAGAGCGGCATGCCCTTGACCACCGGGTTTTCGAGGACCACCTCGTCGACCACCATCGACACCGGTTGCGATGCGTTGAGGTCGAAGTCGGTGTTGCCGAGGCCGCGGATGTAGAAGCGCGGGAAGGCACGGCCGAACGAGGATTCCATGATTAGACTCGGCACGCGGGCCGAGAGCGCTCGGACATCGACGCCGCCGGTTGTGATGATATTGAGATCCTCAGTGTTGAGGACCGAGACCGAAACCGGTACGTCCTGGATGTCTTCCTCTCGCTTCTGGGCGGTGACGGTGATCTCACCCACCGCGACAGGAATTTCCATCGTCTCTTCCTCAATGCCTGGTTGCTCCTCCGCGGGCGTCTCCTGCGCAAAAGAAAGACCGCCGAAGGCGGTCAGTATCAGGGCACACATCATGATTCCGAGCAGACGCTTCCCTACCGGGTTTCCCATGGGTCACCTCCCTTTCAGATTTTGAATCCTGGACACCATAATTCTCGCTCACGAGGATAGCAGAGCCGATTTGGAGAATATGTCAAGATCGGTCACGCGAACCGAGGCGCAGGTATGCGGTACCATCAGCCTTCGAAGGAGCGGAGAACACATGGCAGCCATTCACATCAACGCCGATCCTGGGGATTTCGCCGACACGGTGCTCATGCCGGGTGATCCGCTGCGGGCGAAGTACATCGCGGAGAGCTTTCTCCATGACGCCCGGCAGGTCACCGACGTCCGCAACATGCTGGGCTTCACCGGCGAGTACCGGGAGCATCGGGTTTCCGTCATGGCCCACGGCATGGGCATCCCGTCGGCCTCGATCTACTGCACCGAGCTGATCCAGGACTACGGCGTCAAGCGCCTCATCCGGGTCGGCAGCTGTGGCACGAGCCATCCCTCCGTCGGTCTCCGGGACATCGTGATCGCGATGGGGGCATCGACTGATTCGGGGGTCAACCGCACGCGATTTGATGGTTATGATCTGGCGGCGATCGCCGACTTCGATCTCCTCAGAGAAGCGGTGCGAGTCGCGGAGAAGAAAAAGCTCAGCTACCACGTCGGCGGCGTGTTCTCGGCCGATCTGTTCTACACGCCCAAGCCCGAGCTCTTCGATCTGATGGCAAAGTTCGACATCCTGGGGGTCGAGATGGAGACTGCCGGCATCTACACGCTCGCTGCCGAGCTCGGCGCCGCGGCTCTCGCCATCTGCACGGTCAGCGACGATATCCGGAGCGGTGAAGCGCTGTCGTCCGAGGAGCGCCAGACCACCTTCGACGAAATGATCGAGCTCGCGCTCGAAACCGCGCTGTAACCACCCGGGCAAATGTGCAGGCGGGACGCCTGCACCACAAAGCCCCCGCGTCGGTTTTGTGGCGCGGCCGTCTCGGCTGCACAGATGAATGAACTGTATTCGGGTAGAGCCTTTCTGATTACCGGTAGTTGCGGAAGAAGCGGTCCCCCGAGACATCGGCGCCAAAACGAAATCGAAGCAGCAGGAGGACCGAATGGGCGAGGGCCCGCCAGTGTCCCATCTGGTCGAACTTGCGCGAGTCGGTGGTCACGACCTCCGGCAGCATGACGGGCACGGTGGCGGCGCGCAGCTCGAGCCCGAAGGCGATGTCCTCCATGGGCTGAACCGGGAACCCCTCGAGCCTTTCAAAGAGGTCCCGCCGGATGAACATCGCCTGATCTCCGTAGATCACCCGTGTCAAGCCGAAGCGGTGATTGTGGAACCAGGAGAGATTCCGCAGCATCGCGCTCGTGCCGCTGAAGCGGTGAGTGAAGCAGCCGGCCTGGATCGTCTCCGGTTGGTTCTCGATCGCGCTGAACCCGTTTTGGGGAAGCAGCGTGTCGGCATGCAGGAACAGCAGCCAATCGCCGCGGGCGGCCTCAGCGCCGGCATTCATCTGCAGCGCCCTCCCAGGGGCCATCCGCAGGAGTTGGAGGCGAGGGTGGCGGGCCGAAGTCTCCTTGACGATCTGTGGGGTTCGGTCGACGCTGCCGCCGTCAACCACGATGACCTCGGAATCAACGGGTTGATCGAGGATGGCGTCGAGCGTCGCGGCCAGCGCCCGTTCCTCGTTCAGGGTGGGGATGATGACGCTGATCACGGACTCGATTTAACTCCATTCAGAGACCAATTATATTTCAGATAGCGCAGCTCGAGGCGGTCTTCGCGGAGCGCTGCGGCGACCTCCTCGTCGTCGACAAAGGATGCGATGTAGCGCTGGACGGTTCCGGCGGCGGTCTCGAAGTCCTCCGAAAACCATTTGAATATCTTCGAGACGCGGGCCACACGCAAGTCGAGGTCGTAGCTGTTCTTGGAGCTGTCATTGAGGAAACGTCGGGCGTTGTCGTCGAGCTGCTCGTCGAGCTTCTGCGGGACGTAGGCCTCACTGCGGAGGGGTGGGCACGAGGCCGACGCGCAGACGATGGCGTAGTGGATGCGCGGCTCTTCGAGCGTTCGGATGTGCTCCTTCTCGAAGGCGTGGAGGCTCAGCTCCTCGCCGGCAACGGTGTACGTGTCGCGGTAGAAGAATCGCAGTTTGCCGAATGAGGAGGCCGGCGAGTGGCCATCGAGGATGCCCTTCACCGCGAGCACGTTGTACGCGTTGATCGAGAAGGCCAGCAGAGACTCACGGTCATGGCCCGTGAGATCGGCATTCGCGATGTCGGCGACGGTGGCGGTGAATCCGGGGTCGGCGGCGATCGCGCCGTAGTCGACCCGGCCGTCAATCACAGTTTCGTGCAGGATGGCGTCCCACCGCGACCAGTCGATGACGGCCTCGAGGTCCTGCGCCGACGAAACGGTGCCGCCGAACGCGAAGATCGAAGCCAAGAATACGGCAGTCACTCTGATCATCATCCACATCTCCTCAGACAGACCTTCGCCCGCCGGGCCTGTTTGGTTTCAAATTTGCGGAGGTCATCCTCCCGAAACAGCCTTCCCAGCAAACTCCCGAGTATCATTCTGATGGGTCGAGCCAGCCGCGACGTGTCACGCCGTAGTGCGAATCCCGGAGCCGCGAAGCGGCGGAAGATACATAGCTTCGAGTGTCAGCCCCAAGAATGAGAAAGGACGGAATCCGTCAAGCCGCGAAGCGGCGACAGACGGTCCGAAGGCTGTGGCTGCAGCTCGAGCCGATGCCGAAATCTGTCGCCCTTTCAGGGCTTCTAAAAATTGTGACGATCACCACCTGGGGCTCACGCCCCAGGCCATGGATCTGTCGCACCTTCGGCGCTCGATCGCATGCCCAATCCCTACAATCTGCTCTTCAAAGAAACTGGGGTTTTCTGGAAGAGCGGGCTGTATCCTGGATCAATGAAACGAGCCGCCTACGTCGTCATCCTGATCCTGGGAGTCCTGGGTTGTGCGAGTGGACGTCGTGCCGCCGAGGTTGAGGTTGTTCCCTCGGGTTGGCCGGTGGCCAGGAGTTCGGCGGTCGTGACCTCCGAGTTCGGCGTTCCACGCGGGAGGTCGCACCACGAGGGGATCGATCTATCGGCGCCGGCCGGCACACCTGTCAAGGCGACCGCGGACGGCGTCGTCAGCTTTGCGGGGCGCTCGGGCGACTTCGGCCGGTTGGTGGTCATCGACCACGGTGGAGGGTGGCAGACCCGGTACGCTCACCTCAAACGCATCAAGGTGAAGAAGGGAAAGAAGGTTGCGAGGGGAGATATCATCGGTACCGTCGGCAAGAGCGGAAACGCGACCGGCAACCACCTCCACTACGAGGTCCGGCACGACGGACGGGCCGTCGATCCAAGGCCATATCTTTGAACGCGGTAGCTTCCGTCTGCGGTAACCACGGACGGCCGCGCGCGTAACCTGTTCATGACGAGAAACGAGTGATCGGAGAAAAAGTGAGAAAGAACCGAGTGAGTATTTTAGTCGTCTTGCTTTCGATTTTTATGCCTGTGGTGGCGTTTGCAGAGACCCTGTGGGTGCCCGCGGTTGCCCACGTTCCGGGCGTTGGGACGAGTCGATGGCGGACCGACGTCGGGGTGCTCAATCTGTGTTCGTCTGACGCGGTGGTCGAGATCCGACTCCACATCGGGGACGGCCTCTTCAGCGAGACCTTTACGATTCTGAGCGGCGAGCAGCAGATCTTTCCCGACGTGGTGACACTGCTGACATCCGGCGATACTTCGGGCGCGCTGGAGCTGCGGTCGAACGTCGGGGTGACGGTCACCTCGCGGACCTACAACCAGGCCGCGACCGGCACCTTCGGGATGGGGCTGGACGGGGTCGGGGCAGATGCCGGGCTCGACCACGGTGGGGTTGCCTATCTTCAACAGCTTGGCGAGGACCCCGGTTTCAGAACCAACATCGGCGCCCTCAACATGGGAGGGTCGACGGCCACGGCCGACATCGCGCTTTATGACCGCAACGGCGTGTTGGTGGGTGAGTACCAGCTCGAGGTGCCAGCCGGGGAAACAGTGCAGGACGATCGGCCGTACAGGAGACGATTCGGCCGCAGGGACATCGTCGGCGGTTATGCGCGCGTCACAGTCGAATCCGGTTCCGGAATCTACCTATACGCGACGGTCATCGACAACGAGACCGACGATCCCACCGCCATCCTCTCGATGCCCGCGGGCGATTGCCCGGCGGATATCGCGGATCGGTTGCGCGCGATCGAGGGGATGACGGTGACCGAGCTCGACACGGACCACGACGGCTACCGGTACTTCGAGCTGTGGTACCGCCAACCGGCCGACCACGACGATCCTGACGGCGAGCAGTTCTCCCAGTTCATGACCTTGCTCCACAGGTCGTATGACGCGCCAATGATCCTCCGGACTCTGGGCTACCAAAACCGCCTGCAGGACCGCAAGGCCGAGCTCGCGGGGATGCTGGGCGCCAACCAACTCGTGGTGGAGCATCGCTTCTTCGACGGGTCGACGCCTTCCTCGGGCGACTGGGAGCTCCTCGACATCCTCCAGGCCGCGGCCGATCATCACCGAATCGTCGCGGCATTGAAGCCGTTCTACACCGGGGCCTGGATCAACACCGGCCACAGCAAGGGTGGAATGACAGCGGTCTTTCACCGGCGGTTCTTCCCTGACGATGTGGACGCCACGGTCGCCTATGTCGCACCGATTACGTTCGGCGCCCCGGACGACCGCTACCTCGATTTTCTGGCCAACGTCGGGACGCCGGCGTGCAATGAGGATCTGTGGGCCATCCAACGCGAGGCACTGACCCGGCGTCAGGCGATGCTCGACCGGCTGGCGGCGTATGCGTCTGGCCACGGTGTCACATACGACCTGATGGGCGGGCAGGAGCCGGCCTTCGAGTCGGTGGTGATGGAGCTTCCATTCACCTTTTGGCAGTACGCCGGCGAGACCTTCTGCTGGAGGATCCCGGAGACCACGGCCTCCGACGACACGATCTTCGATTTCATCGAGGCGTTTGTAGGCTGGGATTACGTGGCCGACAGGGTCTTCGATAGCTTCGGCCCTTACTTCTATCAGGCCCACTCTGAGCTCGGATTTCCCGCAGTGGCGACCGATCACATCGAAGACCTCATGCACCATGACCCGCCGTCACCCGAGGAAGGTGTGCCGCCGCCGGATTCGAGCCCGGTATTCGACCCGGCGGTGATGACGGACATCGGTGATTGGGTGGCTTCTCAGGGGGATCGGTTGATGTTCATCTACGGTGAGTACGACCCGTGGACCTCCGCCGCGTTTGATCTCGGCGACGCCGCTGATTCGTATGTCTTCATCGCCACCGCGGGTACGCACGGAGCCCGCATCGGGAGACTCGAATCGGACGACCGCGAAACGGTGATGGAGATCCTCCACCGGTGGACGGGAGTCGCGCCGCTCCCACCGGAGGCGGCCAAGGCGGGAATCGACCGATATCCGGAGTGGAGGAGGGCGCTGCCGGATCCCGACCTGATGCCTCGTTGACCTTCACTTCGCACATTACTCCAATCCGGTGAGAAGACCGGGCTAGTTCTCGTCCAGAAACGGCGCTTTTTGGCAATTTCGTCGTCAGACTGCCGATTCTATTGTGCGGCGTACTCGGGTACGCCTCCGCGGAAAATCCTTGTTTTTCTGGAACTTGGGAAAAATCGCTCGTTTCTGTATCGAGAACTGCGAAATTCCCACCAGAGTTTCTGGATGGGAACAAGCTATTCGGAACCCTCGGTCACGCTGATGATGAGATCCCTGAGCTGACTGATCTTGAACGGTTTGGCGATGAAGTCCACCGCCCCGCCCTTCATCGCCTTGCGGGCTGTGTCCACCGTGGCGTAACCGGTGATGATGATGACCTTGGTGGACGGCGACTGTTCCTTGACGAACTTCATGACTTCGAGCCCGTCGGGATGCTGCATCTTCAGATCGGTCACGAGCACGTCGAACTGCTGCTCGGTGAACCGGTCGATGACCTCTTGACCGGTGGTGTACGCCTCGACCGTGAATCCGGCCTTTTCGAGCGCGGGTTTGAGGCGCTCGCAAACGATCGGCTCGTCGTCCAGGATCACGACTGTTTTGTCTGATGCCATCATGCTTTCTCTTTACCGTGTTCTTTCCTCGCCTTTCGAGTTGCCTTCTTGACCAGCGAAGTCAACCGCTCCATCTGAAACGGTTTCGGAACGAACTCGAACACACCGCCATATTCGGCCTCGCGCATCGAATCGATGGAGGCGAAGCCGGTGATGATAATCACCTGGGTACCCGGTTGGTGGTCGCGCACGTAACGCAGGACCTCGAGACCGGTCGGGCCACGCATCTTGAGATCTGTCACGACCACGTCGAAATCCTTCTCGGCCAAACGATTGACGGCTTTTGCGCTCTCGGTGAAGGTTTCGACCGAAAAGTCGTTCTTCTCCAGATGGTGCATGAGCCGTTCGCAGACGATGGGCTCGTCATCCAACACCAGCACCTCTCCATGTTGACTCATCTCGACCTCCTGACCCGCGCGAAACCGATCGTTTCAGAGAGCGTTTGCCGCGAACAACGCACGGCGGCGATCCGGCAGGTTCCACCGATCGGCCGGTTCAGTTTCCGGATTCATCGTACACCTTCTGGAGGAAAAGATTGACCGATCGATCGACGAGCGAGTCGTCGCGCAGCATGATATCGAGCTGTCGGGTGAAGCCGATCAGTCGGCCGACCATCTGCAGACGGTCCACCATCTCGTCTCGTGAGATCTTTTTGATCCTGCCGATCACCAGATCCCCCGTACCCTCGGTGACAAAGTCGAAGCTCTCGAGGATTTTCCTCAACACCACGGCCCGCCGCGACCTGCGCGTGATCTCGGTGACCCCGCCGGCAAAACGAAAATAGATGTAATTGTGATTGCGCTGATCCGCCAGATAACAGTCCACGATGTTGAAGTGATATCCGAGCTTGAGATTGAGGTGGAGGTACTCATCCGAGAGAATCGCGAGGTTTTGCTCGGGTCGCGTCGCTAGCGGGCCGGTCAGCGCTCCGGCCCGGGTTGCGCTCGCCATGAAGCCGTCGAAGTCCATGTCCGCCGGTTCTGTGGCCCAGGTTCCCTCGCTGAGGAGCCCATCGAGAAGCGCGCGCAACGGAGCGCATCTGATGTCTTCAACCTGGGCGCCCCCGGGGCCGTGTATCTCCCGGAGCCCGCCCCCGAGATCTATGAGGACCAGATCGAGCGGGATGTCGAGAAGGAGCCGCCGAACCGCGGGCCCGGTGTGGGGCGCCCGCACCCAGCGTCCGTGTATCAGCTCCCGCACCGCCTCCTCGTGGGCAAAGCGGATGATGTCGTGGTAGGTGGTGCAGTTGGCGGCCGTGAATCCGGGCGATTCGGGGTCCACGAGATGCAGCGGGGCGATCTTGTGCAGGATTCTTCGCAGCAGGCGAAACTCGAGCCGCTCCTCGAAAGAGGAACGCTTCGTCAGCTGATAGCGGAGAAGCTCGTCGACCCTTCCGCGATAGACGACATTCTCCTCGGCATCGACGGTGACGTCCCAGCCGGTTTCCAGCACCCGAGTGGCGTCGCCGGCGTCGACGATGGCCGGCACCCTGAGCTCACGGGCTATCGCTGCCAGGTGGCCGGTGGCGGTTCCGACATCCGTGATCACCGCGCTCGCCTCCGCCAGGCAGGCGGCGAGCCTGGGAGTCGATGTCCTGGCCACCACCACCGACCGTGGTGGTGGGTCGACGGATGCGCAATCGTCGACAACATGTACCCGTCCATAGGCGATACCCCGGCACGCCACGGCGCCCTGACCATCCAGCAGGATAGGGTACTTGGAGACCGCCTCCTGCACCATCCGTCCGCCGGGCCGTGCCTTCGCCCGGATCGGAAGGGGCCTCACCTGGACGATGTACAGCCGGCCCTCGGAGTCCACCGTCCACTCGATGTCCTGTGCCCGCTTCATGTACCTTTCGATCATCAACGTGGTGGCGGCCAGCTCCTGGAGTTGGTCGTCGGTGATGGCCGGCGCCATCCGCTCCGAGACGGGAACCGGAACCTGTTGAAGACCGTCGCGGCGGTCGGCCGCGTACGCCATCTCCTTGTTCGCGATCCGCCGCTCGATCACCTCGTGCGGCGGTTGCCGGGAGAGCTCGAACGTATCAACCGGCGCCGAGCCCTCGACGACGGTCTTGCCGAGACCGCGGGACGCGGACACCATGATGATGTCCATATCCGGTCTGGCGGGATCGAGGCTGTAGGCGACCCCGCCCGCTTGCGCGCGGATCATCGTCAGAAAGCCGACCGGCATGAGGCCTTGCGCCGGCGGTAATCCGCGGAGCTTCCTGTAGGCCACAACGTTGTCGGAGTACAGACTCGCTACCACCTGCCTGTAGGCGTCGAGCGCATCTTCGGGCGCCACCCCGAGCATCGTCTCGTACATGCCGGCAAAGCTGGTCTGGCCGTCCTCGCCGAGGGCGCTGCTGCGGACGGCGAGAAGGCCGCTGCCGCCCCTCTTCTCGAGCTCCTTAATAGCTTGCCGGACCCCCCGCGCGAGCTCCTTCGGCAGCGGCGCCTCCTCGACTCGGCGGCGCAGCTCTTGCGGCGTATCGGCCGGATCGTCCGCCGCGGTAGGGTCGATCCCGGCGCCCTCTAGAAAAACTTGGCAGGCGTATGCCGACACCACAAAACCGTCCGGGACCCGGCAACCGAGGTGTTCTTTGATTTCGCCAAGACGCGCCATCTTGTCACCGACCGCCTCGGCCAGTTCCAGGTCGATCCGATCGAGGGGAATGACGAGGTCGCCCATCGGCACCACCAACCGGGAATCGACGGCGGCCCGAATTTCAGCCGCGATTCTCCACACCGTGTCGAGGAGCTGCGGGTGGCGGCCGCCAGTGATGGCCTGCAGGTTGTAGACGACGTCATGCATCGCCTCCTCGAGGTCGGCGGTTATCGTCTTGAGGTACTGGACGTCGAAGACATACTCGCCGCCGAGCTTTTCGCCGGCGTCGGCGATCAGCTCCAAAACGCGATTATTGCCGTTTAGGAGAGATCGGAAGCTTTCCAGTCGTTCGCGAAAAACCTCGGCATCGTCCCGTCGCCGAAATCTTTCGAGGATCTTCAGCCACCGCAGCATTTGGCTCCCGTCCGGGGGGTCTCAAGGGTCGCCGTGAAGGTGAGAATGCCATGGTCCTCCGGTACGGAGCGAATCATCAGTGGCCCCCCTTTGATCCGAGATCGAAGACAAAACCGGTGATCAAACCGGCCGCCAACGCCACCATCACCGAAAACAGCCCGTACAGCAACCCTCGCTCGCGTGCGAGCGTCGAGATCCCTGCTGCAAGCCCGGCCTGGGTGACGACGAGATCGGAAGAGGCTAGGAGTTTTCCGCCGCCTTCGGCGAAGATCAGCAATCGTACGTCGAAGCGATCCGGGGGCACATCGGGCGGGAAGAAAAAATCACCCGAGAATCGGAGGCCACCGGCGCCGTCCGGCTGGAGCGAGACCCCACCTTCGTCGATCGCATAGAGCTTCTCCCGTTCTTTCAGCTTGATGAACTCCATGAAGAAGCGGCGGTCCTCGGCTGCAGCACCGACAGGTGATATTTGCGACCTCGACTGGAGGGCGTCGTAACCCAGCGTCATACCTTCGAGCAGGGCGGCGTCGCCGAGGTTGGAGAGATCGGTCGAGGTCGCCGCCAAGTAGAGAGAAGGAACGGAGTCGAGGGTCATCTCGCCGACGTTGGCCCACAACACCCCCCAGATCCTGCCCTTGATCTTCAGGGCGACGTGGCTCTGACCCTCGTCACTGATGACGACTGCGGCCTCGTGGCCGGCAGGGATAGTGCCGGACACCCTTACCGGTTGGCCGTGATAGAAGAGCCGGGCGGTGACCACCGGCGGATCGACCAGCAACGGCTCATCCGATGCCGGTCGGGGCGAAACGGAGGCTGCGGCAACCAACGCTAGAGTGGCCGTTACCAAGGAGAAGACAATTGCGAACGCACGGCGATTGAGCGTGGCAACGCCACCTTCTCCGATGAGTTTCGGGGTGTGCACTACTACCCTCCCTTGAAACCGACCAGAATGTCTGGAGCCACCAGGAATCCCAGGAGCATTTGGACGCAGACCACAAGCACGATGATGGCCAGAAGGATCTTGAGCTGATCGCCCTTCAGGCGCTCGCTGAGCCTGGCGCCGATCTGTGCGCCGACCACCGACCCGGCCAGGAGGATGAGCGCGAGCACGAAATCGACCGTGTGGTTGATGGTGGCCTGGAGCACGGTCACGTTGATGCACGTAAAGAGAATCTGGAAGAGGCTCGTGCCGACCACCACGTGCATCGGCATGCGCAGGAGATAGACCATGATCGGGACCATGATGAAGCCGCCCCCGACGCCCATGATGGCGGCGAGCACCCCGACCAATACGCCGAGGAGCAACGGCATGAGGGCAGAGATGGTGATATTGGAACGGGAGAAGTGAACTTTCCACGGCAGGCGCGCGACGATGCGGGCGTAGATTGAGGGCCGCGCGTCCGGTTTTCGGTTGAGTCGGCTGCGGCGTGTGCCTCGGAGGTCGCCAAGGCTCTCGAAGAACATGTAGCTGCCGACGCCGCCGAGCATCAGGACATAGGTGGCGTGGATCAGGAGGTCGGCCTCGCCGATCGCGCGGAGGAATTTGATTACGTACACGCCAAGCGTTCCACCGACGATTCCGCCAATCAACATGAGGGTGCCCATCTTGAAGTCCACCATGCCGGCTTTGGCGTGCGCATAGGTGCCGGACGCCGAGGCGGCGACGATCTGATTCGAGTCCGAGGCGCAGGCCACCGTTGGCGGGATGCCGATCATGATCAGGAGAGGGGTCATCAGAAAACCCCCGCCGACGCCGAACATCCCGGATAGGAAGCCCACGAGACCTCCGAGACCGAGGAGCAGGGGAATACTGACCGCGTTTTCCGCCACCGGAAGATAGATCGATAGATCCATGTACAATCCCCCTCGCGTCAGCCGGTATCGACAGGCAAACGGATGGTGACGGTTGTTCCTTTACCCAGCTCGCTGTCGATCGTGATGCTGCCCTTGTGCCGCTCGATGATTCCGTAACACACAGACAGGCCGAGCCCAGTTCCCTCGCCGAATTCCTTGGTCGTGAAGAATGGGTCGAAGAGCTTGTCGACGTGCTCAGGGGCGATGCCGGCGCCGGTATCGGTGACGTCGACACGGATGAATCCGTCCTCCGGGCCGATCCGGACCGTCAGCTTGCCGCCCTCGGGCATCGCCTGGATGCTGTTAAGGAAGAGGTTCAGGAACACCTGCTGTAGGTTTCTGGGGTTGCCGCGGATCTTTGGGAGACCCTCGCCGACGTCGAGGCTGAGCTCGACATCGTTGAGAACGAGCTCGCTGCCGATCAGCTTGGCGACGGACTCGATGATGTCGGCGATCGAAACGGTGGAGAACGCCGGCGTGCCCTTGCGGGTGAAATCCAGCAGGTCGCGCACCGTGGCGCCCGCCCGCTCGACTTGGGTATAAATCTGTTCGAGCAATCGCCGTGTTTCCTCGCCTGAGAATTCATCGAGGTCTTCGAGGAGAGCCTCGACGTTGAGACCGATGTTGTTGATCGGGTTGTTGAGCTCGTGGGCGATGCCCGAGGTCAGGGTGCCGACTGCCACCATCTTCCCCGACTGGATGAGCTGGTCCTGTCGCCCCTTGAGCTCGCACATCATCTTGTTGAAGGTGATCGCGAGGTCGGAGAACTCGTCTCGAAACTTCCTGGTCGGTCTGATGGGTGTGTAATCGCCGTTGCCGATGCGGGAGGCATAGGATTGAAAGCGCCTCAGGGGGTTGACGAACGCCCTGATGATGATGCCGGCAAGGAAGGCCATTACGAAGAGCATGACCACCTGAGCACCGATCGCCGCCACCAGCGAGGTCTGGAGCAGGCCTGCGATGGCGCGGCGTTCGCGGTCGATGAGCTCGTGGGCGTCGGCCATGGCCTGCGCGCCGTAGGTCCGGAGCTCGGCCTCGATGCGGTCCTGGTCGTGGCTTCGTCGCGGCTCGCTCGCATTGACTGTGTCGAGCAGGCTCTCCAGCGAACTCTGATAGGAGACGACCGTGGTCTTCATCTCTTCCCAGGTGTCGGGCCCTATGACGGCCCGCAAGTTTTCCTCGTTCGTGTCGAGGATCCGGTGCGCCGTGCATATATGGGCGAGAGCATCGGGCAAATTAGTGCCGTAAAGGAAAAAATCCTTCTCGAATCGCCGGGCCTGGTCGATCTCGAATGCGTAATCGCCCACCTTTTCGAGGAATTGCTGCTTCGCGCGAAGCTCGGATACGAGTACGACGGCCGCCATCGTCATGGCGGCTGTCATCGCGAAGAGCAGCACGAACACAGCGGCCACCCTGGCGCGGATGCTGATCGAAGGGCGCCCGAGCAGGGCGCGATCGACCTCCACCTGGTCACAAGGCTCTGAAGGGTACGAACCCTTACCGTTTGTGGTTGTTTCGTCCGGCATGACCACTCCCCGAACCGGTTTCCGCAACGAGTGTACTCTTTCAGAGACGGTTTGTGGGTCACCTTGTGCGAATTTGCACAAAGGCCTCGGCAGATCATTAGCCCGGTGAGAAGACCGGGTTAGAGATGGATCGGTCAGTGCGGGCCGGGTTACCGTGGTGAGGACGCGTTCATAGGAGAGATCGTGGAAATCAGGGACACCATACCGACCGGCATCGACGAGATCCTGAGCGATCGGGTCCTGGGGCAGAGGCTCGACTGCAGCTGCGGGAGAGAGCACAGCATCCTGACGCGCGAGGTTGTGATCGAGCCCGAAGTGGCCGACCGCGTCCCGGAATTGCTGCCTTCGCTGATCCCCGGCGAGCGCATCCTCCTGCTGGCCGATCGGCGCACCTGGGAGGTCGGGGGAGAGCGGCTGTCGGAGGCCCTCGGGGCGTCCTACTCGGTCGAGTGCTGCATGATCCGCGACGATCCCTCGGGTGAGATCCACGCCTCAGTGGAGCTGGCGGACGAGCTGATGGCCGCCTTGCCGGGCGTCTTCGACATGGTGGCCGCAGTCGGCAGCGGAACGATCAACGATCTCGGCAAAGAGATCGCACACCGCCACGGGATCCCCTGCTTCGTGCTCGCGACCGCGGCGTCGATGAACGGCTACACCTCGGCCATCGTCGCCCTGCTCGAGAATGGCCTCAAGACAACCCGCTCCGTCAGCCCACCGGTAGCGGTATTTGCCGACCCAAATGTGTTGATGAAAGCGCCCCGGGAACTCACCCTGGCCGGGCTCGGCGATCTTGTCTCCAAGCCGTACTGCGGCTGCGATTGGAAGATAGCCTCGTTCGTCCGGGGCGAGTACTACTGTCCTTTGCCCGACCGGCTCTTGTCCACGCCATTCGACGAGGCACTGGATGTCTTTCCGCGCCTCGCCGACGGCGACCCCGAGGCCGTCACTCTGCTCTTTCGGTTGCTCCTGGTCTCCGGTCTGTCGATGGCGGTGGTCGGGACCTCGAGCCCGGCATCGGGTGGCGAGCACCTCCTGTCGCACTACTGGGACATGGTGCGGCTCAGAGACAACAGACCCCTCAACCTCCACGGTGCGCAGGTGGGGGTCGCCTCCCTGGTGATTGACGATTTGTATCGGCAGATTGTCGAGGTCGATTTCGGCCGCGTCCGCTTCGCGCCCAACCCGTCTCCCGACGCCGCGCTGCGGGGGGTCATGGAGGTCTTCGGCGCGCTCGCCCCGGCGGTGTGGCCGCAGTGGCAGGCCAAGCTGGAGGCGCGGACGGCGGACGATTTGGAGCGCCTTGTGGAGAATGAGGCCGCCATCAAGGAGGAGATCGAGCGCACCCTCGTCATCGGCCGCAAGGTGCGGCAGGCCCTGACCGCCTCCGGCGCTCCGATCCGAGCGGCGCAACTCGGCATCGGCCCGGATGAGCTGGAGGCAGCGATCCGCCATGGCCGCAAGATTCGCACCCGTTATACGGTCCTCGATGTGGCGGCCGAGCTCGAGGTGCTGGACGCCTTTGCCGATCTTGTGAGCGGTGGGGGTTGCTGATGATCGAAGACCTTCTCGACGCCATGGACCGGGCGATCGAGGACATCGAACGCCGGGCCGACCGCGATGTCGAGGTGTTGCACCACAACGATGCCGACGGGCTGAGCTCGGGCGCCATCCTGACCCGGGCATTCGAGCGCAGGGGGTTTTCGGTGCACCGGGTGTGTCTCGAAAAACCATACCCCGCGGTCCTCGAACGGGTTTTCGAAGATCAGGATCGACTGATCGTTCTCACCGATTTTGCCGGCCGCATCGCGCCACTGATCTCGGACCTCAACCGGGGACGCAATCTGGTGCTCATCCTCGACCACCACAAGGCCGAGGCGATTGAGGACGAGAACGTGCACCTGCTCGATCCCGAGCTCTTCGGTTTGCGGGGAGACCGGGACATCACCGCGTCGACCACGTGCTACCTCTTCGCCCACAGGCTCGACGCCGGCAACATGGATCTCGCGCGCATCGCGACGATCGGCGCCGTCGGCGACCGCTTCTTCGTTGATGGGCGATTGGCCGGTCCAAACCGCGAGGCGGCGCTTGAATCCGTGTGCCAGGGTCGACTCAAGATCGAGGAGGAGGAGGGCAGGGAGCGGTACGTCCTGCTGACCCCTGCTGGACCGCTGGCGTGCGAGACCCTGGCCCGAGATCTCGACACCCTCGGCGGCGCGGGCTATCACCGAGGCGGACCGGAGATCGGGATTGGTGTGTGCCTCGAAGGACCGTCCCCAGAGTCGGACGGCGTGCTCGAGAAGCTGCGGACCCTCCAGGACAACCTCTTCAACGAGGAGATCCTGAGGATCCGGGAGGAGGGATGGCAGCAGACGGAGCACGTTCAATGGCTGCATGTGCACTCACGTTTTAGACCGATGGGGGTGAAGATGATCGGCGCCTTTCTCGATGCCGTCCGCAACACCGGAAACGTCGATCCCACACGCTACCTGGCGGGCTTCCAGGTCATCCCCGACGAGGTGCCGGGTGTCGGGACCTTCGACTTCAACCAGGTCAAGATCTCAATGCGGGTGGCGGATCCAATGGAGGAGCTCATCAGATCGGGTGAAGTGCTGGGTCTCGATATCCTGCTGCCCGAGGCCACGGCCCGGGTCGGTGGGTTCTCGGATGCCTGCCACAGCCTGACCGCCGCCACCACGGTGGCGGTAGGGAGGGAGGGACAGCTGCTCGAGGAGATGGAGAGGATCTTGAAACGTCGGGGCTGTGGATGATGGCCCGTGCCCGAGGGTTTAGATTGAACCACCAAGACACCAAGATCACCAAGGAATGAGTTCGTGTTTGGAATCATCGGCGAAGTTCTTTCAATATTGTCAGGGGATTCAAGAGCAGGACGATGCAATAGGTGAGGATCCACTAATAAACCCCTTGGTGATGTCTTGGCGCTCTTGGCGTCTTGGCGGTTCAAAAAAAGGAGCGACCACATGGCCACAGGAAGCGGATACGGCAAGACCATTCTGATCGGTGATCAGTTCGTCCTTCGCGGCGTGCCGGCTATCGTCTCGGCGTTGCCCTACGAAACCGAAGCCACGGTCGAGTTGATTGATGGTACGGGTTGGAGCTTGGAGGACAACCGCCGCGAGGTCCCGGGGTACAAGGCCAAGAAGCAGGCGCAGCAGGTCGAGTCGATCAACCACATCCTGGAGGTGATGGAGATCGACGTGCAGAAGATGCCGATCAAGATCACCTACGGCGGCTCGCTGCTGGCCGGCAGTGGAGTGGGGGGCAGTGCCGCGAGCTGTGTCTCGTTGGCACGGGCTTTGAACGCCACCTTCGACCTCGGGCTGTCGATCGAGGAGATCAACCATATCGGCTGGGAGGGCGAGCTCGCCTACCACGGCACCCCCTCCGGGATCGACAACACGGCTTCCACGTATGGCGGGCTGCTGGTTTACCGGGTGATCGACGGGGAGAGTTCCTTCGAGCGGATCGAGGTCGAGCGGCCATTTCGGATCGTCCTCGCCAACAGCGGCGTGACCGCCGATACCTCGACCCTCAACAGTTTTGTTCTCGGTCTAAGAAAGGAGGATCCGGACCTGTTCGAGGAACGCTGCCGGGAGATCACGAAGCAATCGCTGGTAATGCGGGCGGCGCTCGAGCGCTGCGATCTCGAAACGGTGGGCGATCTGATGACCGCCAACCACCGAATCCTCGTCGACATGGGGCTGTCGCACGAGAAATTGATCGAGCTCTGCGATCGGGCGTTGTCGATGGGCGCTCTCGGCGCCAAGCTCACGGGCGGCGGCCGAGGCGGCTACATGCTCGCCCTGACCCCCGGCGAGGACGTCCAAGAGACCGTGGCGTCGACATTCGAGAGCGAGGGCACACCGGTCATCCGGGCGATCATCGGAGCGAAGCGCTAAGCCATGAGAATCCGATGGTCTGCCGCCGCTTCGCGGCTGGTTTGTTCATTCTCACCGTGTTCCTGGGGCTCACGCCCCAGGCTATGAATATGCCGCCGCTTCGCGGCTAGCTCGACCTGTAGAACCAAAGAAAAATCGACGCACGAAATTCTCAAGACGGCAGGTCCTTCAGGTTCATCATGCGACGGAGCGCCGAAGACGCGAAAGATCCATAGCATGGGGCGTGAGCCCCAGGAGAACGAATCGCTGAATACCGCCAGCCCTGAAGGGGCGACAGATCGCGGCTGCGGCGTGAGCCGCAGGCATCATCACCCGGTTGTCTGACGGCGCCTGGCACGCGGTGAGATTTGATCACCGCCGGGTTAATGCTATCGTCGTCTCGACTGGGTGATTGGAATGCAGCAGGGATTCATCGTCACTGAAAGCGGGGGAGATCGGCGCCGGGTGCCGGTGGGCTCGTCGCTCGTCGTCGGACGGTCGATGGACAACGGTCTCGTCATCAAGGACACCGCTGCATCACGCCGCCATCTGGAGATCCTGAACTCCGACGACGGCTACGTCTGCCGAGATCTGGACAGTCGTAACGGAACCATCGTCAACGGCGCCCGGACTAAGGTGTGCGAGCTCAACGACGGCGATCAGATCCTCATCGGTGAGACTGTACTCCGCTTCGAGATTGGGGCCGAAAAGGCCTCCGGGCCGCCCGACAAGACGGTCTTCCTGCAGACCGTGCTCGATCCGATGGGACGCGAGCAGGCGCAGCCGCCGTCGTCGACCTCGACGGATCTTCTCCAGGCCGCCTACACCCTGATGAATGCGTTGGCCTCGAATTTCAACCCGTGTGATCTGGTTGATCGGGTTCTTGAAACCACGACCGAGGCCATCCACGCCCATCGCGGCGCGGTCCTCTTTTTTGGACCCGACGGTGAGCTGCAGCCGTGTGGTGTGTGCGGGAGGGTGCATTCGATCGTCGACGGTAAACCGCGGCCGGCGAGCGTCGAGGAGATCCAGATCAGCGAGAGCGTTGCCCACCGCGTCTTTCGCGAAGGGAAGACTGTGCACATCGAGTCGGGGTTAGCCGACGGTTCGGTGGACCCCAGCGTGAGCATCGCGGCGCTCAAGCTGACCTCGATCCTGTGCGTGCCGATCCGGACCCAGAACGACGTCCTCGGGATCCTCTACATGGATACCGACATCACCGACCACGAGTACACCAACGATGATCGCCTGCTGGCTGCGGCGGCCGGTAACAGCGCAGGCCTGGCGCTGGATAACGCCCGTAACCATCGGGCGGTCCTCGAGAAACAGCGCATCGAGCAGGACATCGAGGCGGCGTGGACGATCCAGGAGAGCTTTCTGGTCAGTGACTGGCCGATGGACGACCCGCGGTTCGAGGTGTTCGGTATCACCCAGCCGGCCAGAGTCGTGGGAGGTGACTTCTATGATTTTGCGTACATCAACCCCGACACAATAGGAATGCTGATCGGCGACGTGAGCGGCAAGGGGGTGCCGGCGGCGCTCACGATGGCGCAGCTCCTCGCCGAATTCCGTCTCAATGCGCCGGGAGTCAGCTCTCCGGCGGAGCTCCTTGGACTGCTCAACCGCGGGCTTGTCAAGCGCAGCTTGCGCGGGCTCTTTTGCACGGTTTCAGTGATAGCCATCGATCTCCAGACCGGCGAGCTGATCGGGGCCAACGCCGGCCACCACCCAATGCTGGTGATTTCCCCCACCGGCGTCACTACCGCGCTTGATGCCTCCGGACCGCCGATTGGAATCCTCCCAGAGATTTCGTGGGAAGATGTCACGATGACGATCAGCCCCGGTGACACCCTGCTGTTCTACACCGACGGCATCGCCGAGGCGCGGGCGAGCAGTGAACCTGTGGATATTCCAGCGGAGCCCGTCGAGTACGGGCTGGAGGGTCTCGAACGGGTGGCGCGGGCCTACCACGACTGTCCCCCGCGAGAGCTGATCGACGCCATCATCGGCGACGTCCACCGCTTCTGTTCACCGTCAGCCCCGCATGACGACTGTACAATGATCGCCCTGAGGTATCTCGGCAATGGATAGGGAAGAGAATAACCAGGACGTCCGGCTGATCGTTCGCTCCGATCCTCGGTTTCTGGGCTCGATCAGGGCGCTGGTCCGCGGTTGGTTGGAGGCCTGTGAGCTGGCTGGGGACGTAGTGGACAAAGTAGTCTTGGCGGTCGACGAGGCCTGCGCAAATACCATCCGCCACGCCTATGGGGGACGCTGCGATGAAACCCTCGAGCTTTCACTTCACGAGAATGGCGGCTATCTTGAGTTCAAGGTAAGTGATCACGGCGCACCGTGTCCTCCCGAGTGTATCAAGAAACGGGCTCTGCATCCGCCTGCCGCGGACGAACTCAGGCCGGGTGGACTTGGCGTGCCGCTGATGTACGAGGTCTTCGACGAGGTGGTTTTCTGTCCGGGTGCAACGGGCGGCAACTGTGTGACCATGAGATTGAAGCGGAAGGACTGAGAAGTCGATGGCGTTGACGATCGAAAAATCAAAATCCGGTGAGGAAACCGTGATCGGTGTCCAAGGTGAGGTGGACCTCTACACCTCGCCGCAGCTTCGGACCGCGATTTTGAAAGCGGTGCCAAAGGCCGGCAACGGCGTGGCGGTGGATTTGAGCGGGGTGGGTTATATCGATTCGTCGGGCGTCGCCACGTTGGTCGAGGGGCTGAGGAGCGCCCGGGAGCACGGCAAGACCTTTACCCTGGTCGCTCCGTCGCCGTCCGTTATGCAGGTGCTCGAGCTGACCCGGCTTGACCAGGTGTTCGAAATCCGATCAACCTCATGATCGCGCTGGCCGGCCGAATCGGGCGCTGGACGCTGAATGCGCTCGGCGCCTGTTTGAGGGTGTCGGTGCTCATGGTCGACACCGTATTCTGGCTGGTGGTTGGCCCGATTCGAGGCAAGGGTCTGCGGGCCAGGAGTGCCGTCGAGAACTTCGTCGATTTTGGGTTTCGCTCGCTGCCGATCGTCGGCATGATCTGCTTTCTGGTCGGCGTCATCCTCGCCCTTCAATCGTCTTACACACTCGAGAAATGGGGTGCGAACCGATTTATCGCGGTACTGGTTGCGGTGTCGGCGCTGCGTGAGATGGCGCCACTCATGACCGCCATTCTCATTACCGGTCGTAGCGGCTCGGCGATCACAGCCGAGATCGCCACCATGGTGGTGAACCAGGAGGTCGACGCACTCGAGGTCATGGGTCTCAATCCGATCAAGTACCTCGTGGCGCCCAAGTTTCTGGCCATGGTGCTGGCGGTGCCGTGCGTGACCATCATTGCGATGTTCATCATGGTGTTCGGGGGATTTCTGGCGTCGGTGGTTGTGGTCGGTGTCCCGGCGTCGATCTACATCGATGAGACGATACGATCTCTGGCTGAGAAGGACCTCGTCATCGGTCTGACGAAGAGCGTGTTCTTCGGGATTGCCATCTGTTGGGTGGGCGTGTATCGAGGCTTTCAGGTCGAGGGTGGTGCCGAGGGGGTTGGCCGCCAGACCACTTCGTCGGTTGTGACCTCGATTTTTCTGATCATAATCATTGACCTTGTTTTTACGGTTCTGTTTTACTTCGTGTGACCATGGCCGATTTCACTGATCCGATTATCGTTGTCGAAGACCTGGTCGCCAAGTACGGTGACCGAACGGTGCTTGACGGTGTCAGCTTTTCGGTTCGCCGCGGCGAGATTTTCGTGATCCTCGGAGGAAGCGGATCGGGTAAGACAACCGTTCTGCGGAATCTCGTCGGTCTGATGCGCCCGGCGTCCGGGCGGATCCTCATCAACGGCGAGGACTTCACCTCGATGTCCGATGCAGAACGCATCGACTTTCGCAAAAAGATGGGGATGTCCTTTCAGGAATCGGCTCTTCTGACCTCTCTTTCGGTGGGGGAGAACGTGGCGTTGCCGGTTAGGGAGCATACGAAACTGGAGAATTCGACGATCGACATCATGACCCGGATCAAGCTCGAGCTGGTGGGACTCGGTGGTTTCGAGAACTACCTCCCATCGGAGCTGAGCGGCGGGATGAAGAAACGCGCCGGTATCGCGCGCGCCATGGCCATGGATCCGGAGATCATCTTCTACGACGAACCTTCGGCGGGCCTCGATCCGATCGTTGCCGCCGGCGTCGACGTGCTGATCCGCAAAATGCAGGAAACCTTCCACCTCACGAGCGTGGTTGTGACCCACGAAATGGAGAGTGTCAGGCTGATCGCTGACACGGTCTGTATGCTCAAGGGCGGAAAGGTGGTCGCGATTGGCACCCTCGACGAGCTCGAGCGTGTCGACCATCCGTATGTTCAACAGTTTCTGGCCCGACGACCGGACGCCGAGGAGGGTGGCGACTCAAGCTACGCCCGATCCCTCACCGGGGTCGATTGAATCGAATCGAGAGGTACCATGCCAGTAGAGCAAAAAAACTTCACCGCGACCGAAATCAGGGCCGGCCTCCTGGTTCTGGTCAGCTTCGTGATCATGGTGGGATTCATCGCGGCGATTCGTGGCTGCCAACCGCACGACGACTCGGCCAAGCAGTTCGGCGCGACGTTCACGGACATCAGCGGGCTCAATAAGGGTGCCGATGTCCGCTTTGGCGGCGTCAGGGTCGGGAGAGTGACCGCCATCGCACCCGACGCGGAGGATCGATCGCGCATCCGAGTCACCGTGGAGGTCAAAGGAGACATCCCGGTCAACGAGGGCAGCGTGGCCAGCATCGAGCAGGTGACAATGACCGCCGAGAAGCACCTCGAGATCACGACCGGCGGGGCGGATCAGCCTCTTCACGAGAGCGGCGATACCCTGAGCTCGAGCCCGAGCCACGGGCTGCTCGATCTCCCGGATCTCGAGGGCGTGGTCGTGCGGCTGGACACCCTTCTTGACGGGTTGAACATACTCATCGGGGTGAATCAGACCGGCGACACGGCGGCCGATGTCATCGATCTCAAGGAGATATTTGTCTCCCTCAAGGCGACCCTGGATGAGAGCGCCCAGGTCGCGCGGGACGTCAGCGCAGTGATCGGTGAGAACCGCGCCGGTCTCGGGGAGATCGTGAAAAGACTGTCCGCTCTTGAAGAAGCGGCGACCGAACTGATGGCGCAGCTGAACGCCGTGATTGCTGAAAACCGGGGTCCTCTCCACGAGAGCGTCGGCAATCTCCAACAGATGACCGCGGAGATGAGTGAACGGGTCTCGGAGCTCGGGGCTTCGCTGCAGGCGACCCTCACCTATCTCCAGGATCTGGGCGGAAACAGCAGTGACATGCTCGACGACCAACGGCCGACCATCGAGGAGATCCTGGTCAATCTCCAGGAGACGACCCGCAATCTGCGGGAGTTCTCGCGGACCCTGGCCGACCAACCGGATGCGCTGATTCGCGGCAAGGGGAAACAGGGGCGCAAGAACGGGGAGAAGAAATGAGGTTGATGGCAGTTCTGTCGACGGTGCTGTGTGTTCTCAGCGCCTGCGCCTCCGCACCCAAGATCGACTATTACACGCTGGGGATGGGAAGCTCCGGCCAGGCACAATCGCAAACGAACCTGGTCGTCGAACGGCTGCGGACCACCGAAGCGTTGGCGCGAAGCCAGATCATGATTCAGGTCTCGGCGACCCGAGTCGAGTACTACGCTGCCGATCAGTGGGCCGGCGGCCTGGGCGAGGAGATCCAGCGGAAGCTCGCCGCCGAGTTCGGCCCACCGGTTGAGGGCAGGAGGAGCCTGACGGTGTCGGGTACGGTGCTCGCCTGCGAGCAGGTCGATGTGGCGGGCGGCGCCGAGGCGTGGATGAAGCTTGGAATCGTCATTCGCGATCCGGAGAAGCCGCGGTACGAAACGCCCCTGCTCGAAAAGAACTACGAGGCGAGGCTGAACGTCCCGGAGTCGAACGCGGCCGCAGTGGTGAAGGGTCTGTCTCAATGTGCCGAGCAGATAGCGGTCGAGATCGCCGCCGACGCATCGACGCTCTAAAGGCGTTTTGGGAGAACTGATAGCCAGACCGAAAGCCCGTGTGTCTGTCGCCACTTCGCGGCTCAGGAAAATTCATGTCGGACTGTTTCCTGGGGCTCACGCCCCAGGCTAAATATCTACCGCCGCTTCGCGGCTCCGCACCTCCGCCTGAGGTCGCCAGCGTGTCCGAGCGCCGAAGGCGCGACGCACAATTAGCATGGGACTGACGATCCAGGCTATGGGTCTATCGTTGTTTCGTGGATCCGCACCTCCCCTTAGGTCGCCAGCGTGTCCGAGCGCCGAAGGCGCGACATATTCATAGCCTGGGGCGTGAGCCCCAGGAACGTGGGCGTCCCAATTCATTGAGCGCCGAAGGTGCGACAGATTCGTAGCCTGGGGCGTGAGCCCCAGGATGAGGTCATCCCGGCAACGATTCTGAGTTCATCAGGTTGTCTTCCATCATCTTGAGCTCGTCGATGCCGGAGATGATGATCTCGGGATCGACCTCCAGCTTTTCGGCGGGGGCCTTGTTGACGTAGTCAATCTGCGACAGCACGGACTTGATGCAGTTGAGCCGCGCCCGCTTCTTGACGTCGGAGCGGACGATCGTCCACGGCGCGATCGTGCGGTTGGTCTCCGACAGCATCTGGAACTTCTTGACCGTGTACTGGTCCCAGCGCTTCTGCGCCTGCTCGTCCACGGGCGAGATCTTGTACTGCTTGAGGAGGTCACCGTGGCGTGACT
>Ga0164313_10001079_pt1 | contig 23583 bp, 15 predicted proteins | sample GuaBasSedimGuay4_FD_113735 | JGI IMG/M metagenome (GOLD analysis project Ga0164313, IMG submission 113735) | Subseafloor sediment microbial communities from Guaymas Basin, Gulf of California, Mexico - Guay4, Core 4569-4, 0-3 cm | ecosystem: Environmental > Aquatic > Marine > Hydrothermal vents... | reverse complement strand
CCGCCCGCTGCAGTGGTCTATCGATGCCTTCGCTCGCTGGTACGGGCAGGCGCGTCGACCGCATTTCGGGACGGTGTTTGCGGCGGCGCGCGCCGGGGAGCTTGAGGCGGTCGACGGGCTGAAGAACCTCGTGGCCAGCGAGCTGCAGGCGCCGCTCGTCCGGGCCACGGCCCTGGAGCTACTCGCCAGACTCGATGTCGAAGCCACTGCTGGGCTCGCCGCCCCATTGCTCGTGTCCGATGCGGCCATCCTGCGCGAAACGGCCGTACGCATACTCCCGGCGACACCGACCGGCGAAGATCTGCAGTCCCTGGCACCGATGATGGCCGATCCGGTCAAGGCCGTGCGCATGGCCGCCGTGTCGCGACTGGCGGGAGTCGATCCCGCGGAGCTGCCCAGCTATCAGCAGGAGCATCTCGCGAGCGGCCTCGCCGAGTACCGCCAGGCCATGCGGGCCAACCTGGACTTCGCCAGTTCCGCGCTGAACCTGTCCAACCTGGATGGACGCGGCGGCGACATGGATGGAGCCGAACGCTGGCTGCGCGAGGCCCTGCGCGTCGACGACCGCTTCGTGCCGGCGCGCGCAAACCTGGCGATCCTCTGCTCCGGTCAGGGTCGCGATGACGAGGCGCTGCAGATCCTGCGCGAAGGCGTTCGCCTGGGCCCGGATGAACCCGATTTGTGGCGCATGCTCGGCCTGCTGCTGGCCTCCTCGCAGGAACCCGCTGATGCCGTCGCACCACTCGAACGCTCGCTCGAACTCGCTCCGCGCGATGCGCGCACGCATTACAACCTTGGACTGTTGCAGCAACAGCTCGGCAAGGCCGATGCGGCCGAGAAACACCTCGCCGCGGCGCTCGCGATCTGGCCCGAGTCACCGGACTTCATCTACGCACTGGCCGACCACTATCTGAAGCGCGGGATGTACGACGAGGTTCTGCCGCTGGCGGACCGCTTGACCGAGCTGTTGCCGGAGCAGCCGATTGGCGCGCAGTTGCGGGCAATGGCAGAACGGGGCGGTCAGTAGCTCGCTCGCCCAGGCCAGCATCGTGTTCATCCGGCTCGAGCGCCGTGATTTGAATAGCGCGAAACCGCCCATGCTGTAGTCTCTCCCTCCCCCCTCAGAAGAAGCCCGCCAGGTGTCGGAGCCATCAAGCTCGACACCGTGTGCGACGCTTGACCGCGGCCAGGTCATTACTTCATCCCAGGCAAGATCGAGGAGTCCTCATGCGAGTTCCGTTGATTGTGTCCGCTGCCTTCGTCATCGCAGCGACCATGCTCTCGTGTACTTCCCACGCCAGCCCGGCTGAGGGTGGGGCAATGGCGGCGGGGGATCTCGATAGAACGGTCCTCCCGATCCAGCCCCCCGCTCACGAGCCAGTGACCGAAATGGACGCGCGCAACGTGCAGCTCGGGGAGCGCTTCGTGGTGCAGCCGCCAGAGGGTGCCCCGAACGTGGTCATTGTGCTCATCGACGACATCGGCTTCGGTGCGACCAGTACCTTCGGCGGCGCCATCGATACGCCCACATTTGATCGCCTGGCCGACGGGGGATTGCGTTTCAACCAGTTCCACACGACGGCCCTGTGCTCACCAACCCGGGCCTCCCTGCTCTCGGGGCGCAATCACCATTCGATCAACGTGGGATCGGTGATGGAAGTCGCTACCGGCTTCCAGGGCAATCAGGGCGAGCGGCCGGACAATGCCAAGTACGTTGCCGAGACGTTGCGCCTGAACGGGTACAGCACGGCAGCATTTGGCAAGTGGCATGAGACCGCACCCTGGGAAGTGTCGGTGTCGGGCCCCTTCCTTCGTTGGCCGACGCACTCAGGCTTCGACAAGTTTTACGGCTTCATCGGCGGTGAGACGAACCAATGGGATCCGGTCATCTTCGACGGCGTCGCGCGTGTGCACAAGAAGGACGACCCCGACTACCACTTCACCACCGACATGACCGACGAAGCAATCGCCTGGTTCAAGTTCCAGCAGGCGATGACGCCCGACCGCCCCTTCATGGTCTACTTCGCACCGGGTGCCGTGCACGCTCCGCACCACGCCCCAAAGGAATGGATCGAGAAGTACCGCGGCCGCTTCGACGGCGGCTGGGACAAACTGCGCGAAGAGACCCTGGCCCGTCAGAAGGCCCTGGGCGTCGTACCGCAAGACGCAGTACTCGCCCCCAAGCCGGATGATATCGAGGACTGGGATGATCTCAGTGAAGACCAGAAGCGACTCTTCACTCTCCAGATGGAAACTTTTGCGGGCTTCACGGAGCACACCGATCACGAGGTCGGCCGGCTCGTCGATGCACTCGATGAGATCGGCGTGCTGGAAAACACGCTCTTTGTCTACATCATGGGCGACAACGGAACGAGTGGGGAGGGCGGGCTCGAAGGCACCTTCAACGAGATGATCCACCTCAACGGTAATTTCGAGGCCGAGACAGTCCAGGGCATGCTGGAGCGAGCAGATACCTGGGGCGGCCCGGATTCGTTCCCGCACATGGCAGCTGGCTGGGCCGTGGCCAACGACGCCCCCTTCACATGGACCAAGCAGATGGCGGCAGACTTTGGCGGCACGCGAAACGGCATGGTCATGCATTGGCCAGCCGGCTTCGCGGCGCGCGGTGAGTTGCGGACACAGTGGCACCACGTCAATGACGTGGCTCCCACGATCCTCGCGGCGACCGGCCTGCCCGCGCCAACGCACATCAATGGCGTGGAGCAGCGCGCCATGGACGGTGTGGACATGCTGTATGCCGCACACGACGCCGAGGCCGCCGACCGGCACCTGACGCAGTACTTCGAGATGTTCGGCAACCGGGCCATCTACCACGAAGGCTGGCTTGCACGCGCTGTTCACCGCGCACCGTGGGGCACTACCGTGATGCAGCCTTTGCAGGAGGATCCCTGGGAGCTCTTCGACACCACACGCGACTTCAGCCTCGCGCATGACCTTGCGAGCGAGCAGCCAGAGAAGCTGGACGAGTTGAAGGCGCTATTCAGGGATGAGGCAATTCGCAACAACGTGTACCCGCTCGACGACCGCGTGTTCGAACGCTTTAACGCTGCCGTTGCGGGTCGGCCCGACCTGATGGGCGGGCGCACGAGCCTGACCCTGGCTCATGGCATGACCGGGCTGCTCGAGAACACCTTCCTGAACATCAAGAACTCGTCGAAGACCATCGACGCAGACCTCTCCCTCGAAGGCAACGATCGCGGAGTGATACTCTGCCAGGGTGGGAAGTTCGGCGGCTGGGTCCTTTACATGGACGAAGGACGGCCCGCGTACACCTACAACTGGTACGGCCTTGAGAGTTACACGATTACAGCGCCCGAGCCGCTCGGCGCGGGCGACGCGGAGGTCCGCCTCGAGTTCACCTATGATGGTGATGGTCCTGGCAAGGGCGGCACTGCGAGGCTCTTTGTAAACGGCGACCAGGTCGTCGAGGGACGCATCGAGAACACCCAGCCAGCCGTATTCTCGGCCGACGAGACGGCCGACGTCGGGCTCGACGAAGCCACCCAGGTCGCGAACGAGGTCTTCACGGACATGAAAGATTCGCACTTCACAGGCACGGTGAAGAGCGTGACGATCAGTATTCCGTCGGAGTGACGGGTTAAAGAGTATGAAGCCACTTCGGCAGAGGTGGTAGATGGCAAGGCTCGGCCACCGAACGGTGGTCGAGCCTTTATCTGAGTCGAGGACTACCTGTCCGGAGACAGTCCGAGCCAGCCACCGATTTCCAACGCCGGATCACCAATTCCTGGGTCGCCTGCTTCCCGTGCGCCCAGATCTTCACGCCGCACCACATACCACCGCTCACCACCCCGCTCGCCCAACTCCTCCACACACAGCACCGACCCGGCCGCCCGTTCGAGGTGCAGATACACGACCGAGTTCTCCTTCACCACACCCGGCGCAATCCACACCACCCCGTCTTCGATCCCCGGTTGCACAGCAAGCTCACGCGTAAACAGATCGATGTCCGACCGAACGAATGCCGTACGCAACGGCAGCACCGCGTGCGCGAGTGCAAACCCGGCGAATACAACGAGTACTATCTGCCGCCCGATCCTGTCCCGGCCCGCGAACCACATCACCAACCCGACTACCATCATCCCGGCCACCGCTACCTGGAAGGGCCAGACCGGCGCACCCTGCAGCACACCCAGCAGATTGCCCGAGACCATGCCCTCGATCGCAAAGTGCCGGTGCACATCCCACTGCATGACGTTCGAGGGTGACAGTGCAAGGACCGCCGCGACCACAGTCCACGCGAAGGCCCGCCGACGCGTCGCTTCACCACGCGCCAGCCATCGCCCGACGATCAATGCCAGCGGCGCAAGTGCGGGTATCGCATACCAGGAGAGATCGCCCTGGGCGACCATCAGTCCACCAACCATCGCTGCTGCAAGTACCAGCAGGAATCGCGTGGGACCCTCGCCCCATCCGCGGCGCACCGCATCGATCAGCGCGAAGGGCAACAACAGCGACCAGGCAAACATCCCGTCCTTGAGCACTGACAGGTAGAAGGCCCAGCCGTAACCGCCGTGGTAATCGCCAGCCACACGCTCGACGACCTCACGCCCGAGATAGCCGTCCACGAAATCCATCCCGTGCCGCCAGATCTGCACTGCGTGCCAGGGCACGGTGATCCCGACGGCGAGCAAGCCGGCCAACAGCACGCGCCGCCAGCCGATGGCGCGCAGGTCACCACTCATGACCAGCCACAGCAGCACCGTCGCACCCACCGGCGCGATGTAGGCAATGTGTTTGACCAGACCGGACAACCCCACCAGGACCGCACACCACCACAGCGCCTGCGGCCGTTCGCGCGCGAGGCTCGCCGCCAGGAGGGACGCCAGCCAGAAGGCCAGCAGCGTGGAGTCCATCTCGCCGCTGCGGGCGCCGTGGATGTAGAGGAATTGCGTGCTGGTAAGGAAGACCAGCGCCGCCCAGCGCCCAGCTGCGGTGCCGAAGAAACGCCGGCCCAGTGCCAGTACCAGTGCCACGCAGGCCAGCCCCATCAGCGCTGAGGGGATACGCAGGGTCCAGGGCGAGAGCCCGAATACACGGGCGAAAACGTGGCTCATCCCGATACGCAACGGGGCCTTGTTGAAATACGCTTCGCCACGAAGGGTGAAGTCGCCGACACGGCCGTCCTCGAGCATCTCGTCGATGACGATGGCATAACGGGCTTCGTCCGCATTGTGCACGCTGTGGCTGCCCAGCCCTGTGAAGAGCAGTAGCGCGGCGGCCATCAGCAGCAGGATATCGATGCGGTATCGGGCGAGATCTACCATGGGCGGCAGTCTAGGCGGGAGCGGTCATGCGGCAAAGCAGAACGCCCCGACCATCCGGTCGAGACGTTCCAAGTGGCAGCCCCTAGGGGAATCGAACCCCTGTTTCCGCCGTGAGAGGGCGGCGTCCTGGGCCACTAGACGAAGGGGCCACAATGCCCACGGCGCGCAGCAAAGCCGGCGCCGAGTCTGTGATTATAGAAAATCGACCCGCTGCCGCAAGCTTACTCGACGGCCGCAGACGCTTGATGCGGCGGTCTGAGCAGGTCCAGCACCGTCTTGACCGGATTGAAGGTCTGGATCGGGACTTCCACGAAAATCGTGTTCCATCCCGCCATTGCCCCATTCCACAGCCCAGGCCGCTCCAATGCCCTGAGCGACCGGCCCTGCCAGGACTTGGACGAGATGAAGGCCTGGTCCTGGTCGACGAAGTCCTCGAGTTCGAGCTGTTCGTCGGCGGGCCCACGCAGCCCACAAACCAGCTGCACCGGATTGAAGTGTGTGGCCTGCCTGAGCTGCTCGGCCTGGGCCGGGTCGTTCATGTCGATCTGCGAGGACTCGACGATCTGCAGGCTCTCGCCACCCTCGTGGTCACGCACCCAGAATGGCCCACCGCCTGGTTCGCCTTCGTTGCGCACCATGCCGCATACGCGGATCGGCCTGGAGAGGATCTCGAGCAGCCACTGCTGACGCCTGTCCGGGTCTGCCTCGAGAATCGTCTCGGGAATCCCGCGGTGCAAACCCGAGCGCACGAACAACGCAACCTCTTTGAGCGTGACCTCGTCGTGATCCTCCTGCAGCCGCGCGTACCATCGGTGCGCCATCTCTTGCCGTTGCAGCAGAATCCCGGTCAGCTGCTGATCGGAAAGGCGCGCGGCAGCGCGCCACTCACTGAGAGCAACGTTGTCGATGTTCTTGATCAGCACCACATCGCCATCGAGCGCGTCGAGGTTGCGGATCAGGGCGCCGTGGCCACCAGGGCGAAAAACCAGCTCACCACTGTCGTCGCGGAAGGGCTGGCCGTCCTCGGCCAGAGCGAGCATGTCGGTCGAGGGATCCTGTTCAGAATAGCCGAGTTCCGCAGCGGAACCGTCCAGGCACGCCGCGATCGCAGCGCGATGCTCGGCGCTGACCGTGAAGTGCACGCGCGCCGTACCTGCACTGTCACCTACGACTTCCTGCGCATCGGCGACTTGTTCTTCGAAAGCCGTGGTTGGGCCGGCGTGGAAGGGCACGAGACCCTTGGGCAGCGCGGCCAGGTTCAGGCCATCTGTTGCCAGCAGCACATCGACCATCTTCCGGCGACTGGCGACATCAGTGGCATTGAAGTCGATGCCGGCATCGGAACAGGCCTTCTCCCACTGCGGCGAGAAGGCGAAGTTGCGGCGACCGGCAAAGAGCCGGTCCAGGCCGGGATCGTTATCGATCTCGTCGCTGCGAAACTGTTCCAGCAACTTGAACATGCGCGAGGCTGCGCCCGACGCGGGTACGAAGCGGCTCAGCCTTGCTTCGGCGGCTGCCTGGCGCCAGCGTTGCAACAACTTGTCGGCACGGTGGGCGACGACGACCTCGATGCCGTCGCCGAGCGTGGCCGGACGCACCAGCGGCAGTGGCGGTACACCGCGGCGCAGGCAGGCCAGCTGCCGATCGGCTTCGTCCTCGCTGATGCCACGTGCAGCAAGAGCACGTTGGTCGTCGACGGTTGGATCGAAGTAGAGGGCCATCGGGGGGCTACCTCAGCTCGCGGATACAGGAACGCCCCGGCGCAGGACCGGGGCGTACGGCGGCGCACGGTGCCGCAAGCAGGCCTGAGCGCAACCCGCGCCCTGCCTGCAAAGATATGGTTGCCCGGGGAGGACTCGAACCCCCACATACGGCACCAGAAGCCGCTGTCCTGCCAATTAGACGACCGGGCAATTTCAGCCTCTGATTTAAGTGCCTGCCGGACGCTTGGCAAGGCGCCCCGCCCGGGAGGCCGTGAACCAGGAAGTAACTGACTGTCATACAACAAGTTGCAGCGTCGGCCGCAGGCCGGATTCAGGCCATGCGCGGGGCGCGCAGCCGCCGGACCACGAGTTCCTGCCCCAGCAACTGCATGGCGTCAAAGAGGCTCGGCCCCGATCCCGACCCGCTGATCGCGAAACGCGCGGGGTGGATGAAAGCGCCCGCCTTCTCGCCGGACTCGGTCGCCAGCTCGCGTAACGCCTGCTCGGCGCCGGCCGCATCGAAGGGATCCAGAGACTCATAACGATCGGCCAGAGCGTTCAGTCGAGTGCGCGCTGCGTCGTCAATGCCCACCGCGACTTCTGCATCGACGGGGTAGTCGTCGCAGAAGTAGGCACTGAGATGCGGCACCGCACGATCAAAGTGAGCGAAGCGGTTGCCGAGCAAGGCAAGGATTCGACCCAGGCGCGCCTTCTCGGCCTCGTCCGTAAGCACTCCGGCATCGCGCAACACATCGAAAGCGAGCTCGACCTTCTGCGCCGGCTTCATCGCCTTCATGTGCTCACCGTTCAGGTGTCGCGCCTTCTCGTAGTCGAACACGGCAGCCGTATTGTTCAGTCGCTTGAGCGAGAACTTCTTGATGATCTGCTGCACCGTGAAGAATTCCTGATCATTGCCCGACGACCAGCCGAGCAAGGCGAGATAGTTGACCACTGCCTCGCTCAACCAGTGCCCGTCGCGGAACTCCTCCACGCTGGCCGCACCATGGCGCTTGCTCAGGCGCTTCTTGTCGGGTCCAAGGATCATCGGCATGTGCCCGAACTTCGGCACGCGCAGGCCGAGTGCCTTGAACAGGTGGATCTGCCGCGGCGTGTTGCTCACATGGTCGTCGCCGCGCAGCACGTGGCTGATCTCCATCAGGCCGTCGTCGACCACGCAGGCGAAATTGTATGTGGGAAAGCCGTCGCTCTTGACCGCGACCCAGTCCTCGAGCACCGCGTACTGGAACTCCATGTCTCCGTGCACCAGATCCGTCCAGCGAATCACGCCCTCGTCGGGCATCTGCACACGGATCGTCGCGACGCGGCCCTGGGCCTCGAACTCGGCCTGCTGATCAGCAGTCAGGTTGCGGTAGGGCCAGTCCTCTGCCGAGAGCACGCCCTTCTCTTCGAGCTTCTTCTTGCGCGCGACGTCCTCTTCGGGCGTCGAGTAATCCTTGTAGGCCAAGCCTTCATCGAGCAGGCGCTGCGTGTATTCCTTGTAGATCAGCAGACGCTCGCTCTGGATGTAGGGGCCAAAGTCGCCGCCCTTGCCCGGACCCTCGTCGTAGTCCAGGCCCAGCCAGTCCATCGCGCGCAGGATCTGCTGGTGGCTTTCCTCGGTACTGCGTTCCTGGTCGGTATCCTCGATGCGCAGCACGAAGGTGCCCTTCTGCGCACGCGCGTAGAGCCAGTTGAACAGGGCGGTGCGGGCGCCACCCACATGCAGCGTACCGGTGGGGCTCGGTGCGAAGCGGACACGGATCGAACTCATCAGGAAACTCCCCTGCGACTTCAGCGCGGTGGAACTGCAGTGGTGGGTTCACCGGTGACGGTGGGATCGATTGCGGCCAGGAGAGCCGCCTCGCTGACACCGTAGGTTTTCTGCACTGCATCCGCGAAAGTGTGGCCCTGTTCAAGCGCGGCCAGCAGCGACACGATGCGATCGAAGCCGTGCTCCTCACTCAGGTGCCAGGCCATCAGGAAGGCGTTGTAGCGGGCCACGCGCCCACTCTCGCGCGCGGCAAACGGCACCAGCCCGGCGTTAACCCCGGCCGGAGTGATCAGGACCGACTCGCGCTGCGGACGGAACTCGGCCACGAAGCTCAGGTGTTCGTAACCCTCCTGCGCCAGGTAGCTGGCCAGGCCGGTCTTCAGCCAGGGCGGGGCGCTACCGTGCGTCTGCATGTCGATCAACACTTCGGCGATGCCCGCGTAGGCGACGTGACCGGCGAGTGTGCGGCGAAAGAGAATGTCGATCGGCTGGATGATCACCGTCTGGCCGGTGGCCACGAAACTCTGTGCGAAGTCGGCGCCGCTGACCGCGAGGTAGTCATCGATAGTCTCGGGCGAGTAGACGTTGATGCGGATCGGCGGCAGGTACTCGAGCTGCGTGGTGAGATCCATCCAGGCCAGGTCGCAGACCTCGAGGAAGTGGCCGAGCAGGGGTTCGGTACAACAGGCCGAGCGACGCAGGCGCACCCAGCGGCTCTGCAACCAGCCTTCGGTGATCTCCAGACCAGCATGCTCCACGCGCTCGCGGCCCTGGAAGTAGCTCTTGGGGCCGTAGGCGATGCCCTCGTCGTCGTAGAGGAGCCCCCACTCCGGGCTGGAGTACTTGTCGGGATCCGCGCCCGGGTAACCCTCGAAGGCCAGTTGCTCCTGCGACCAGGTCCAATGCAGGCCGCGGCCCTGCGGCATCGAGCCAGCACCATCGGCGCCTGGGCCAGCACCATCGGCGCCTGAGCCAGCGGCATCGGAACTCGAGCCGGCAGTTTCTGGCTCGTCCTGCACACCGGTGGCAGCCGGACCGCAGCCGCTGATGGCCAGCATCGCCGCGATCAATAATGGCAGGGCAACCCCGCCGATGGATGTCATGCCTGGCTGCTTCACTTTCGCTCCTCCCGCTGGTCGGCTCCGGATGTCTGGTCCAGTCGGCACTGCATGAGGAACTCCCGCAGGCCGTGTCCGGTTCCCACGATCGGGTGTTCCGCCTTGCGGGCGATTTCCTGACGCAGCCGTTCGCCGCCGTCAGACTGCACGTCGAGGAACTCACGCGCGAAGCTGCCGTCCTCGATGCGCTCCAGCAGCTCCTTCATGGCGCGCCGGCTCTCGGGGCCGATTACACGCGGGCCGGCCTGCAATCCACCCCAGGCCGCGGTCGTGGAGATGCGCTGGCGCATGCCGTCGATGCCGTGTTCGTGTATCAGGTCGACGATCAGTTTGACCTCGTGCAGGCACTCGAAGTAGGCGACCTCGGGCGAGTGCCCGCGGTCGACCAGCACCTCCCACGCCGCCTCGATCAGTTCGACCAGACCGCCGCAAAGCACGGCCTGCTCACCAAACTGGTCGCTGACCGCCTCCTCACGAAAGGTCGACAGGAAGCCGCCACCCTTGAGCGCCCCGCAGGCGTGCGCGTAGGCCAGGGCGAGCTCAAGCGTGTCTTCCTGATCCGGACCTTCGATGGCGATCAGACCGGGCAGACCACCGCCCGCGACATAGGCCTCGCGCAGCTTGTGTCCCTGCCCCTTGGGCGCGACGAGCATTGCGCGGCGGTCTGCAGGCAGCCGGATCAGGTCGAAGGCCAGGGCGAAGCCATGCGCGAAGCCCAGCACCGCGTGGTCGGGGCAGTTGGGCTCCACCTCGTCCTCGTAGACGCGGCGCTGGATCTCGTCCGGCAGCAGCATCATCACTACATCCGCGCCACGACTGGCGGCGGCAAAGTCCCGTACCTCGAAGCCCACCTCCCGCGCGGCGGCTGCCCCACGCCCCTCCGGCCGCGCACCGACGACGATATTAACTCCGCTATCACGGAGGTTCAGTGCGTGCGCATGGCCCTGATTCCCGAAGCCGAGAATGGCCACAGTCAGGCCCTGCAGGCGCCCGGGGCGTGCATCATCTTCCTGAAAGCGGGTCTGGCGGGTTTCGTCCATGCCGGGCAGGATCGCACGCGCGCCGGCAGCCCGCCAGCGCCGCGACCGGGCCGGGTTTGACAAGCCCCTAATACGGGCTTAATTTGCCCGCCGGTTTGCGATGGAATGGGCCTGCTTGACCCCCTTGACTGACACCAGCGCCCATTCCATCGCCTTCCTGGCGGCGTAGCTCAGTTGGTTAGAGCAGCGGAATCATAATCCGCGTGTCCGGGGTTCGAATCCCTGCGCCGCCACCACCACTTTTTGGCCGCCCGCTTCACGAGCCTGGCGCGGCACAGTAGAATGGCCGGCGTGGCCCATCTCATCGACCAGATCCAGGATCTGCCGCCCGAACGGGGTGGCCTCAGGCGCGGCGAGCGCCTGGTCGTCGGCCTGTCAGGTGGCGCCGACTCGATCGCACTGACCGGCCTGCTGCACGAGCTCGCGCCGCGTATGGACTTGCAGATCCTCGCCGCCCATCTCGACCACCAGCTTCGCGCAGACAGCGCCGAAGACCGCGAGTTCTGCCGGTCATTTTGCAGTGCGAACGATATCGCGTTTGTCTCGGACAGCGCTGACGTGCGTGGGCGTGCGGCTGATACTGGCGAGGGGCTGGAGGCAGCTGGACGACACATGCGCCACGACTGGCTGGAGCAGGTGCGTGTCGAGCATGGCTACGACCGCGTTGCCCTGGCCCACCACCTCGACGATCACGCTGAGACGCTCCTGATGTGGCTGGGCCGTGGCACCGGCCTCAGTGGCCTGACCGGTATCGAGCCGGCGCGCGACCGCATCGTGCGGCCGCTGCGTTTCTGCCGTCGCGAAGATCTGCGCGCCGAGTGCCGCCGCCGCGGCTGGAGCTGGCGCGAGGACCCGACCAACGCCGACCAGGACCGTCTGCGCAACCGCCTGCGTGCCTCCGCATTGCCCGCGCTCGAGCAGGCACTCGGCGCTGGCTCGATCGAACGGATGGGCGCCATGTCGGCCCGCGCGTCGGCCGAACGGGCCGCGCTGGCCGCGTTCGCAGCCGATTTCCTCGACCGGACCCGGATCGGTGACGATGAAGCAGTGCTGGCCTTTGACCGGGCTGCTTGGTGCTCATCTCCGCAAGTAGTTGTGTTTCAAGCGCTTAGGGCCGCCCTCGCCGATCTGATGGTGACCGGAGCACACCAGCGCTGGAACGAAGCTCGCTACCGGGACGTTCTTGAGTTCATCAGGGGCGCGAAGACCGGCCAGCAGACCGATCTTCCCGGTGGCGGGGTGCTCGAAGTCACCCGGAATTCACTCCGCCTGCATGCAGGCCCCGCAGGCCCGGCTATGGGTACCGAGAGCGACCTTGAGCTGCGCGAAGCGCTTTTGCCCGCAGCGCCGGCCGACACTAGTTTCTGGGGACGCGACCGGGCCTGTTTCGATGCCGGGCGCGTGACCCCCCCCTTCAACCTGCGGAAGGTCCAACCCGGGGACCGGATGCAGCCATTCGGGATGTCGGGCCAGAAGAAGCTGGTCCGGTTGCTGGCCGAAAACGCCGTCGCCCGACACGATCGCTGGTCAAGTCTCGTTGTAGAAGACCAGGAGCGGATCGTGTGGGCGGTGGGATTGACCACCAGCGAGCACACGCGCATCACCGATAACACGCAACGGGTGTTGCAACTCAGCCTTCACGCCCGCATCGCTGATGGGAAAGGACCCAATTGATGAACGGACCCTCTCGAGACCGGCGCCGCCCGTCCAAGGGACCCAACAAACGACCGCCGACCGGCGGCCCCAACCGCAACCCGCTGCCGCCGGGTCGCACGCTGGGCTTCTGGATCGTTGCGGCCCTGATGCTGCTCTTCGCGATGCAGCTGCTGATGAGCCCGCGCTCGGACGAGCACCTGATCACTTACACCACCTTCGAGCGCCAGCTCGAGGATGGAAACCTCGCCGAGGTCACCGTCGTCGACGGCAAGGCCCTGCGCGGTCGCCTGATGACGCCCATGGTCCTGCCCCTGGAGAGCGGCGCCAACGAGGAAGTCGAGAACTTCGTCACGACGCTGCCCTTCAGTGATCCCGAGCTGGTCGGCCGCATCAGCGCCGCCAACGCGGACACTGAAATCCGCGGCGAGGCCAGCGGCACCAACTGGTGGGGCATGCTGATCAGCTACCTGCCCTTCGTGTTGCTGATCGGCATCTGGCTGTTCTTCCTGCGGCAGATGCAGTCCGGCGGCAACAAGGCCTTCAGCTTCGGCAAGAGCAAGGCCAAGCTGTTCAACGCCGACCACCCGGATATCACCTTTGCTGACGTCGCCGGCTGCGACGAGGCCAAGGCCGAACTCGAGGAAGTCATCGATTTTCTCAAGTCGCCGCGCAAATTCCAGCGCCTCGGTGGCCGTATTCCCACAGGCGCCCTGATGATCGGTGCGCCTGGAACGGGTAAGACGCTGCTGGCCAAGGCAGTCGCCGGCGAGGCCTCCGTGCCATTCTTCGCGATGAGTGGATCGGACTTCGTGGAGATGTTCGTGGGCGTGGGCGCAAGCCGCGTACGCGACCTCTTCGAGCAGGGCAAGAAGCACGCGCCCTGCCTGATCTTCATCGACGAAATCGACGCCGTCGGTCGCCACCGTGGCGCCGGCATGGGCGGCGGCCACGACGAACGCGAGCAGACGCTCAACCAGCTGCTGGTCGAGATGGACGGCTTCGAGACCAACGAAGGCGTGATCATCCTCGCCGCCACCAACCGTCCCGACGTGCTCGATCCCGCACTGCTGCGGCCGGGCCGCTTTGACCGCCAGATCACCGTCGACCTGCCGGATCTGCTGGGGCGCGAGGGCATCCTCAAGGTGCACATGCGCAAGATCAACTCGGCACCGGATGTCCACATCAAGAAGATCGCCAAGGGCACGCCCGGTATGAGCGGCGCCGATCTGGCGAACCTGGTCAACGAGGGCGCGCTGCTCGCGGCGCGACGCAACCACGACCAGGTCACGATGCTGGATCTCGAGGACGCCAAGGAAAAAGTCATGCTCGGGCCGGAGCGCCGCGCCCGCGTGATGCCTGCCATCGAACGGGAACGCACGGCCTGCCACGAGTGTGGCCACGCCATCGTCGCCGCCTCGATCGAGGGCTACGACCCGGTGCACAAGGTCACGATCATCCCGCGCGGCCAGGCGCTTGGCCTGACCTTCACGCTGCCCAAAGAAGATCGCTACCAGATCACGCGCCTGGATGCGGAGAACGCGATCGCGGTGGCCCTCGGTGGCCGCGCTGCGGAGGCGCTCACCTATCCCCAGGTCGGCGCGGGAGCATCTGACGACATTCGCAAGGCCTCGGCCTACGCCCGCCGTATGGTCACCGCCTGGGGCATGAGCGAACGCCTCGGCCCGATCTACTTCTCCGATGACGATGCACCTGTGTTCATGGGCCGCGATCTGCAGACGCACCCCAAATACTCGCAGAAGACCGCCATCGCGATCGACGAAGAGGTGCACTCGATCATCAGCGAGGCCTACGAACGCGCCCGCACGATCCTCGAGGAGAACTCGGAGTCGCTCGTCACGATGTCGCAGGCCCTACTCGAACGCGAGACCCTGGACGGCGACGACGTACGCCTGATCCTCAGTGGCGGCGAACTCGGCCCGATCGGTTCCGCACCGGAACCGCAGCGCGCCTCGGTCAGCCTCGACGAGGACGACGCCGAAGCGGAGGAAAGCCGGGAGGATGATGCGGCGGGCACGGTCGGCGGAGATGACCCTTCGCCGCAGCCGAACTGAGTAACCCGCGGCAGATCCAGGCGCTGATCAAGACAAGTGAGACGCCCCCCGGGACATCCCCGGGGGGCGTTCTCGTTCTGTCAACTGCCTGCGTCGGCGCTCGCAGCCCCGTAGCGCAGCATCACGCTCGTCACTGTGCCGTCTCTTGCGACCGTCACGATGTAGAGGCGGTCAAACTCATTGTCGTCATCGATCGGTAAGCCCTTCGCGCCGCCGAGCAACCCGACCAGGGCTGGTGTGGTGTTGCTGTGGCCGACCACCAGGTGACGGCCGCCGCGGGCGCGTAGCTCACTGGCAAGCCCTGGCAGATCACGAGGGTCGTAGAGCTGCACTTCCAGGCCCAGCTGCGCAGCCACAGGTGCTGCGGTGTCGCGTGTCCTGGCATAGTCGGAAGAATGGACGGCCTCGAGCCCGGCATTGCCCAGGGCACCTGCGAGATCCTGTGCCCGCGCACGCCCGGCTTCCGTCAGCCCGGGATCCTTGCCGCTGTCTGCCTTCTCGGCATGGCGCACGAGGAAGACGGTCAGGGGCGACTGGTCCGAGGCTGATGGATCGGGATCAGGGCTGGCCGACGTGCCCAGCAGCAGAACGGCAAACATCAGGATGGCGATTGCGCCGCGCGGCGGAATTCGCATGTGATGCCTTTCCATCTTTGTAGTACGTCCGTTCAGAGTCCCAGGAAGCGAATCCCGATGCCCGTAGCCATCACCGCCACACCCGCCAGGGCGTGCTCGTAGCGTTCGAGGCGCGGCATGCTCAATCGTTGCAGGCCACCCAGCAGCAGCGTGACGATAACCAGCATGGTAACGACGGTAACCAGTGCGAAGGCGGCAGCAACGAGCAGTGCGGCTGCGTTACCCGCCTCGGCCGAGGCGTAGATCAGCATCGGCACCAGGGGTTCGCAAGGGCCGAGAATGAAGATCACGAAGAGCGCCCATGGCGTAATGCCACTGCCTGCATGGCGATGCACATGCCCGTGTTCATGACTGTGCTCGTGCACGTGTGCGCTGCCGTCGGCATGGATGTGATGATGTGCATGCGTATGGCTGCGTCGGGCGCGGCGCAGGCCCCACAAAGCGTAGATCAGGCCGAAGGCGATCAGGCCCCACGCGGCCATGCCACTGCGCAGACTCTCCAGCCCCATAAAGTGATCGGCGCCGCGAAAGAGCAGCACTCCGGCCGCGGCCAGCGCCAGCGAGCTGCTTACATGGCCAAGCCCACAGAGCGCCGTGATGACCAGCGCGCGCTTGCGGCTCCAGTTGCCTGAACGGGCCATCGCGACAAAGGGCAGGTAGTGGTCCGGTCCGGACAGCGTGTGCACGAATGCCACGGAGATGGCTGCGCCAAGAAGGATGAGGAGGTCGGTAGGCAACGGGACTCCCAGGCTCTGAGAAGGCTCTGAGCGGGCTCTGCGCAACCGGCATCCGCATAAGGCGCGGCAGCGGTCAGGCCGTGTGCCCTGCATGCTAGATCATCCAGCGCTAGTGGACCCTCGGGATTCGTGATTCGCGCGCGAAATCGCCCGGCAGGTGCCCTCGCGTCACAGGATCGCAGCCCGCGCGCTCAGTCCAGCCGCAGCCGGATCAGCTCACGCCCGGTGGAGTTGTGCACGCTGCGGCCGATCTCCACGAATCCGTAGCCTTCGTAGAAGGCGCAGCCGATCTCGTTCTCGGCGAAAACCTCGAGTTCCAGGCTGTCGTGCTGGCGGCGAACATAGTCCACCAGCGCACGCCCGATACCCGTGCGCTGTTGTTCGCGTTCGACGAAGAGTCCGCCGATTTCATTACCGAGCATCGAGATGAATCCCACCACCCGACCACCGGACTCGTACACCGAGGTCACGGCGGCCGGCAGGTACACGTCAACGATATTGGCGCGTTCAGATTCGAAGAAGCCCGACTCGAGGAAGGGGTGAGCCACCGCCGACGCGGACTCCCACGCCGCGACGACTGCAGCTGTATCGTCCTTGCGAAACTCCCGTATCATGCTGCCACAATCGCCTTTCCGTGCGCTGCGCTAGCTGATTACAGCGCGCGCTTTCATGGCCCGTGCGTAGAGCCACAGGCCCACCGCGACCACGAAGATCAGGGCCGTGAAGAGGGTCGGCCCCAGCCCGCCCATGATCGCAAAACCGCCAGTGGTCGCCGTGTTGATCATGCTCACGACCAGGGCCACGAGCGAAACGAGCAGGATTCGCTCGGCCAGCACCCTGCGCATCAGCAGGACGATGACACCGAGCACCCCGCCCCATACCGCAATCGCCCAGGCAGCAGTCGCCCAGACCGGGAACCCGTAGAAGTAGTCGAGCTGCTCGGGCGTGAATTTCGCCATGTAGCTCGCGTTCTGTGTCTGCGTCATCAGGTAGTCAAAGGCCCCATGGCATTCCACAGGAGTGCGATGACCCCGATGATCCAGAGGTGCATCGGCGTGGATCGGGCTTCGTTCACAGGATCCTCCAGGGCGTTGGATGTGCGGGGGAAGCGCAGTGAATTCTACCAGTTTGACGGGGAAGGTCCAGCCACAGACCAACCCGCCGCAGCGCGGCCCTAGAAGTCCGAATTCACGCCCCAGTGGTCGATAATGACCCAGCGCAGGACCGTGCGCACGCCGCTGGCGCGGAAGTGGACCGGGTTGAAGCCCCACAGGAAGTCCGCGGCGATCAGCGTGCCTTCCTGCTTGGTCGGCGGGTTGGTGCCGCGACCGCTGAACACATCACTGGCGATGGCGATCGTCTTGAGCGAAATCGGCGACGTGGAGCGCCGCGCCCGGCCGGTCTGCGAAACGCAGTCGTCGATGTAATTGTCAGGATCAATGGCGGGAATCAGGATTGAATCCACGATCGCTGCTTCGACGCCGAGCCCTATGTCTTCCCAACCCGCGGCCAACTGGCTGTCGTAGATTTCCTGCGCGTCTACGTCGCGTCGCGCGATCGCGCGGTACATTGGTGTCTGGCAATCGCGGGGCGTGAGGCTCACCGGCTTGGATGTGACGTTGGCGTTGTAGAACTCCTCGCTGCCCAGGCGCGAGGTGTTCAGCTCGGTAGGGTCCTGCCCCGCCGGTGTGCTGTTGTAGCGGAACTCGCCGAAGCGCCGCATGTCGGTCGGCCGCAGCGGAGCCACGCGGATCGCGGAAGTCTCGAAGGCCGGGAAAAACTCCGCGGCCGGAGCCGCGTAGACGATTGCGGAGCATTTCGCCTCGCGCAGCCGCTTGCCGGGCACCTCGCCGAAGATATCCAGTGGCCGCACCTGGTCGACTGCGGACAGGCACCAGGCCGTTGACGGGTATTCCGTGGCCGCCGCGGTGCTGCCAGAGGCGTAAGTGATCGGAAAGCGATCGCCGGGATTGCGAATCGAATTCACCATCGCACCTGATCCTACGAACAGTATGTTGCCCACCGTTTCCTGGTAGATGTCCAGCCAGTTTGCATTGCCCCGGAAGGGCGCCAGGTTTTGCCGGAAGAACGTATCACCAGGGCCGATGGACCAGATCACACCGCGATACTGGTTGAGCAGCACGAAGTTGACACGCTTGGGTTCCTCGACCGCATCGATCACGTCACCGGAATTGAATCCCGGGATCCCGATGCCCTGGATCAACTGGGTCCAGGCCACGTCCCACAGCCTGTCGATCCGTTCGCTGGATTGCAAAGCGATGGTCTTCGGCGTGTCGTCCACGATCAGCAGCCGGCGTTGCTCCGAGCGACGCGCCACCTGCACGACCTGGAACAGATAGGTAGCCCGGCTCAGCTGACCGGAAGTATCGATCGCCTGTACGATGAAGTTCGGCGATCCGGCCGGTAGAAAACGCGGCGCGGCTCGTGTCCATTCCGGACCGTTACCCCAAGCAACGACCCAGCCCGAATCGTCGGGATCATTGGGGTCCAGCAGATTGAAACCGTAACGGTAGCCTTCGATCAGATTGCCGTAGGCACTGGCGTCACCATCCCACGTGAACCGCACGGCCTGGTTCGAGGCAATCGTGAACCTGCGCACCGAGGTCGTGTGCACGAAAGACTCCTCACCGAGAAACTCCTCACGAACTGTGAGCAGCGGCGCTTTGGTATCTGAGATCCTCACATGGCGAACGTTTTTCCCCCACTCGAAGAGTGGAGTTACGGCACCCGCGATGTCCCGCGCTTGCACGGCAAAGATGAACGACTGGCCGACATCCGTGGGTGGCCGCGGTGGATATCGAACCACACGGCCGCTGTCGAGCCCCGCGTCGTAGCGGATCCAGCTGCTCCATTCGGGGTCGTCGATGTCGATCGAATACACGCCGCTGTCGAAATCGCTTCGGAGCAGGCACGGTTCGCCCGCACCGCTGTACCGCTTGAGCAGGTAGCGCACGGAATGTGGCTGCTGTTTGTACGAGTCCGAATCCGATCCATGCCAGCCGAAGGCCAGAGCCGGGGGAGCCTGTGAGCAGCTTACCGGCTGCACCGATCCTGGCAGATTGATCAGGATGGTCGGGGTCAGGGTCGTGGCAGTGAAACTCACAGTGGCCGGCGTGGGATCCACCGCGCCCTCGTTGTCGATCGCTCGCACGAAGAAAGTGTGGGACTGCCAGGAGCGAATCACTTTCGGTGGCACGCTATCGTCGACATCCTTCGCAAAACCGGGCAGATCTGCGCTGACGGCAAAAGTCGAATCCAGCAGAGAAGTGAAGTTCCAGGGCAGGTTTGCACTGAGCGTATCGTCGACGTCGACCACGCCATCGTCACCATTATCTGAAATGCGCCACTGGTAGCCCTTCACGCGCCCGTCGGGATCAGAACCGTTCCAGAAAAACGAGACAACAGTACCCGTCTCCGAGAGCACCGGCGGCGTCGCAGTTACCTCTGTCTTGGGCGGTGTGTTGGCGACCTCGGTCCCCGTGATCGATTCGTCACAGCCGGACAACACGGCGGCCGCCGCCACACAGAGAGGCATGAGGCTGATCCTGGCGTTCATCTGGCATTCTCCGGAGAGTCAGCGGCCGGGCATGGACGAGGGCGGCAGCAGCAATTTACGCCTACGGCGCCGGAGCGTGCAAGTTGCCTGCGCAGTGCGCTTTGCGTGGGCGTTCCAGCTGCGCCCCGTTATCGGCGCCGGCGCATCAACAGGGGCGATGTCCGCCCGAAGAGCCAGTAGCCAGAAAGCGCGAGAATGATCGCCAGGACGGCCACTACCCTGACTACCGGGTTGTTGAAGTCGTCGCGTCCCACATAGTCCATTGTGTGCACCATCCAGAGAAAATCAAAGATCCTCCAGACCGAGTTGCGATGCCGGGTGACCTGCCCGCCCGCCTCAGAGACATAGATACGGGTGTTGGAAGCATGCTCGAACTCGAACACCCAGGCCGGGAGCATCCCGCCGCGGTACTCGTGATGTGCCCCGACGTCGGCTTCGTCGATGCGCGACGCGGCTCTGAGTTGCACGTCGGGCCCAAAGCTCTCACGCGCGAGAGCGAGCGCCTCATCCTCGCCGAGCGGCCCGCGCACGGCTCCGGTGGTGACATCGGCGAGCACGATGGCCCCGGCCTGATCGATGAGCCGGTAGCAGGTCTTGCCCGCGATCCGCACCAGATCCAGGGTCTCGAGCTGCGTGGGCACGAAGCCGGAGACCTCGCTGACATTGATGCTGCCGGGCGAAACCCAACCCGGTTGCAGCACAAAGCCCGACTCCGGATTGCGCAGGTGATCACCATGCACCTCGTCGAGATCGGACCAGACGAAGAAGGCCCCGCTCGCGGCCCACAGCAGCAGCTGAAGGCCGACGACCAGACCCATGACTCGATGCGCACGGCGCAGGGTCGATGTCTTGAGATGCATGATTCCTCCTCGAAGGCTCAGGGGCCGGCCGTTTCTGCCCGGCCCGACTGTCTTCGCACATAGAGCAGCTCGGGGCGGCGATCCCAGCCTGTGGGAGGCAACAGTGCGTCGCCGGACAGATCTGATCTGAGTAGTTCGTAGTGTTTCTCGAAGCCCTGCGGGCGCATGAAGAACTCTTCCGTGTCGACTACGAAGGCCTCGAAACGTCCGGCCTGGACCGCCGCCGCCAGTTCATCGCGCAGCATCTGCTCGCGCGCGTCGGTGCCCCGCGCACGGGTGATATCGCGCAGCGTCATCTCCTGCGCCTGGGTCTCCTTGCCCAACGCACCCGTGAACCAGGGGTGGGCGGAAATAAAGACCTCACCGTCGAACTCCGAAACCAGATCCAGAATCTGCTGGCCGCGTTGGCGATCCTGCGCGGTGGGAATCAAGTGACCGGGCGACCAGGCGAGCAGCCAGAACTGTCCGAGCACGGCGACCGACAGCGCCATGCCCAGCAGCGGCCGATGCGCCGCCTTTCGCATGGCCCCGGTCAGGCCGATCCCGAAGAAGAGCGCGATCGCCGCGTGCATGGGCATCAGCACGTTCTCGTAGCCACCCGAGTGCATGCGCGAGGACCAGGAAGCGGCGAGCAGGCTTGCGAAGATGAGCAGGTCGCGCAGACGCCGGCCGCGGGGAGCAGTCGCGGGCACAGTCGCCGTCGGGCGCCCGTTCCACCGCTCACCAGCGAACGCCACCACGCACAGCCCCAGGGCGATCGCGAAGTTCAGGAGCAGGTCGTTCTTCCAGAACCCGAGTACCGTCGACTCGACCACGCCATGCTGCGAGGGCAGGTCGAACACGTAGTAGCGGTACCATCCGTCGCTGATCCAGTTCAGCAACAGCGTCGAGATGCCGGCCAGGCCGCCAAAGACCAGCGCAAAGGCCACCCGCTCGCGGCCCTTCAGCGTGACCAGCGCTGCAACAACCATCGCCACGGCGATGACCGCGGCTGTCTGCTTGGTGAAGAAGGCCAGGAAGAGCAACGCGGGGGCGAGCAGGCTACGCACCGGTATGCGCGGCGAGTCGAAGGCGGCGATCGAGGCCAGCGTGAAGAAGAGAAAGAGCGAGTCGACGCGTGCCAGGTCGAACCAGGCGCCGGAGAGCCCATAGGTCGCCGCAAAGAGACCCGATGCAACGAGCCCTGCCTGAAGGGAGCCGGTTCGCGACCTGGTGAAATGCAGGATCACACCCATGCAGCCCAGCGAGGCGAGGAAAGAGACGAGGCGCAGCGCCGCGAAGCCCATACCAAATGCCTGCGCGGCCAACGCGCTGACCTGGAAGTAGAACGGCGTGTAAATGAAGGGCACGTAGTCGATGGACGGTTCGACGTAGATGCGCTGCCCTTCCAGGATCCGCTGCACCTGTGCGACGACGCCGCCCTCCATCCACTCCAGTTCGAAGGGGTGACCGATCCTGGAAAGTGCGGTCACGACGTAGGCAACGAGTGCGAGGATCGCGGCCGCGAGTACCAGCGTGCGGCAGATTCTGGCAACGCTTTGCAGAATGGTCGACCCGCTGGTCATCGGGAAGCCTTTCAGGAAGTACTCAGAATACCCACGCGAACTTCGTGAACACCGTATCGCCCTGCTCGGAGATCTCGCCCAGGTCCGAGGTCCCGGTCTGGTAGGCCAGCTGGAGCGACCCGAAGGGCGGGATGATACGCCACACCCACACTGCCTGCACGTTGACCTTATCGATCGCCGTATTGGTCTGGGCGAAGAGCTTCAGGATGTTGTCGGGGTTGAAGCTGTAGTCGGCCTGCAAGACATGGATCCAGGTCGTGTCGTCGCCGGGATCCGGATCCAGTTCCAGGCGCGTCAGCCTGTACGACGCTCGCAGCTCATCGCCGACGGCCAGCTGCAAATCGACCCCGTAGAGCAACAGGTCGCTGTCGAAGTTCTCACCGACGCCGACAAAGGCAAACACGGAACGCCCGGCGCGGTTGTCCCAGCCAGCGCTGATCTCTGTCCGCGTATTGTTGAAGCCCTTTTCGAAGCGCTGGTACTCGTCGATGTACTCCACCTCCACTTCCATCCGGTTGCGGAATACCAGTTCGCCCTCGGCATCGAGTTCCCAGGCGCGCAACTGACCCGCCTGGCTGTTGAATCGGTTGTAATTGACCCTGGCCGAAGCCTTCTCGACTGCGCTCCCGTCAAACCAGAGCGTATGGGAGAGATTGGTGTCCCACTCGCGGCGATCATCGTCGCGCATGAAACCAACGCTGTTGAAGTCGTCCTGGATGTCGCGCTCCAGACTCGTGTAGCGCACATGGAAATGCGTGGTGTTGCTGTCGTAGGCAGGGCGGAGAAACCAGGCCAGGCCGCCGCCGGCCGTGCGCCCGAAGACGCTGGCCAACTGCGCGGTCAGGCCCAGTGTCTCCGTGAAAAAGAGCGTCGCATCCAGACCTGCCGAACCCTGGTTCACACCGTCGAGCCGGCGCGCAGCACCCAGCAATCCGACCGTGGATCCGCGTGGCAGTCCCTGTTGCACACGCAGCACCGCGTAGTCGGCACGATCATCGGTCATCGTGGAATCGGTCTGAACCTCTGCCGAAGTTGCCAGTGCAGAGAAGGTCGTCTTTCCCGCGGTGCCGATCACCTTGCCGCCGGCCGTGATGTCACCGATTCGACGACTGTGAAAGAGCCGTATGCGCTGGCTGTAGATCTCGCTGCCTTCCAGGAAGAAGGGGCGCTTCTCTGGCGCAAAGAGTTCAAAGCGGGTGAGGTTGATCTCCTCGACGTCGGCTTCGATCAGCGCGAAGTCCGGGTTGATTGTCAGGTCGGTGCCCAGGGAACTGGACGGGCGCCAACGCAGGTCGCCACCGATCTCGAAGTTGCTGTTGCCGTCCTCATCGACCACGCCGAGCGCGTAGGGAATTGCCTGCCACTTGCGCTCGGCCGATGTCGCCAACTCCAGGCCGGTGAGGTGCCCGAAGTTTGACACGCGATAGCGATTCTCCGTCGGCGTTGGCCACAGCGCGGTCTCCAGGCGCCGCGGCACGGTGCGCATGATGCTCAAGCCCCAGGTTCGCCCCGACCCCGCAGGCAAACGCATGATCGAGAGGGG
>Ga0164313_10001078_pt1 | contig 23592 bp, 15 predicted proteins | sample GuaBasSedimGuay4_FD_113735 | JGI IMG/M metagenome (GOLD analysis project Ga0164313, IMG submission 113735) | Subseafloor sediment microbial communities from Guaymas Basin, Gulf of California, Mexico - Guay4, Core 4569-4, 0-3 cm | ecosystem: Environmental > Aquatic > Marine > Hydrothermal vents... | reverse complement strand
GACGAACGCGTGCGCGATCTTGTCGTGACGGATGAAGTCTCGATCGGGGACTATGTCCTTTCCGGCGGAGAGCTTGCGGCCCTGGTCGTGCTGGATGCCGTCGTGAGACGGATCGACGGGGTGCTGGGACGGCGCGAGTCGGCCGACACGGACAGCTTCGGACCGGCCCGGCAGGGCCAGCTCGACTGCGCATGGTATACGCGACCCGAAGAGTACCGGGGCCTGAAGGTGCCGGATGAATTGCTCGGCGGGGACCACCAGCGGATTGAACGCTGGAGACTACAGAGCAGCCGCGAGCGCACGCAGATGTGGCGCCCGGACCTGCTCGATGCAGAGGCGCCGGACTGATCCGGCACAAGGACCCGAACGACCCCACGGGGTCAGGAGTGAGCGACCATGAACATCCTGGATTCAATCCGCCACGAAAGCCTGCGCGACGACGTGCCCGACTTCCGTGTCGGTGACACCGTGAAGGTCCAGGTGCGCGTCCGCGAGGGCAGCAAGACCCGCCTGCAGCTCTTTCAGGGCGTGGTGATCGACCGCAAGGGTTCGGCCATCGAAGCCTGTTTCACCGTGCGCAAGCTGAGCAGCGGGGTGGCGGTCGAGAGGGTCTTTCCCGTGCACTCGCCGAATGTCGAGAGCATCGAAATCGCTCGCCACGGCAAGGTGCGTCGTGCCCGCCTGAACTACCTGCGCGAGCGCAGTGGCAAGGGCGCGCGTATCGCCGAGCGCCGCGTGGACAACAAGCCGGACAGCAAGAAGGGCTGATTCGCTTGGCGCGCACGCAGCCAGGGCGGCGCCTGCGCCTTGATGACCGGTGGCGCCAACTCAGTCGCAGCCACTGGCTGGCGGGTGTCGACGAGGTCGGGCGTGGCTGCCTGGCCGGACCGGTCGTGGTTGCCGCAGTGGTGATGCCACCCGGCCGGGAACTGGTGGGTGTCCGCGATTCGAAACAGATGACTGCTGCTGCCCGCGAGCGCGCCTACTTGCAGATTCGCGAGTCGGCGACCGCGATTGCGGCCCTGGCGGTCCACCAGGATGAGGTGGACCGCCTCAATGTACTTCATGCTTCGCTGGCGGGAATGGGGCGCGTCGTGCAACGTCTCGAGCGCCGGCATGGAACGCGTGTCGACCACGTGCTCGTGGATGGCAACCAGATCCCCAAAGAGTTGCTCGGTCGTGCTACGGCCATCTGTAAGGGCGACGATCGCAGCCAGTCCATCGCGGCGGCCAGCGTGATCGCCAAGGTGCTGCGCGACCGGGTGATGCGGACATGGGGTCGCCACTATCCGGTCTACGGATTCGAACGACACGTAGGCTACCCGACGGCCGAACATCGCAAGGCGCTCGAGCAACACGGTCCCTGCCACCTGCACCGCCGCAGTTTCGCGCCGGTGGCCGCCGCCTTTGCGCGCCTCGCCGCTGGCGGCCAGGCCTGATTCCCGCCTGCCCGATTCAACATGGACAATTTACCAGCGCTGACCGCTGTCGCGCGCGGGCGCTGCGCAGAGCAGATGGCGGCGCAATGGTTGCGCCTGTGCCGCATGCAGATCCTTGACCGCAATCGTCGCGCTGCCGACGGCGAGGTTGACCTGGTGGCTCGCGACGGCCAGACCCTGGTATTCGTGGAGGTGCGGGCGCGCCGCGAGGGCGCCCTCGTCGGCCCGGCGGCCTCGATCGACGCGGCCAAGTGGCGGCGTCTGCTGAACTGTGCGCGGGCCCTCTCGCGTGAGCCGGCGTTGCGCTGGCCGGGCCGGACAATGCGGCTGGACGCCGTGCTGATCGATCTTGCCAGCTCCGGGCTCAGGCTGCGCCATCTGCGCAACCTGCGCGGTCCGGCCACGTATCGTTGACCGGCGGACCCGTTCATCCCTAGCTTGCAGTCGGGTCGTCCCCCGCGATTCAAGAGGAAGTCCGTGCTCCGATCATGCAGGCGCTCCAGCCCTCTTCGGGCGTCAATGCTTCTGGCCACGGCAATGGTCGCGTTGCTGCTTCCGGCTGCGCGTGCCGCGGACCTGCCAGCGCGGGGTATTGATCTCGACACCGTCGCTGCTGCCCGGGTCGGGCCCGAGCGCGCCCGCTGGTTCTTCAGCCCTGAAGATTTTCCTGCCTCTGAGCAAGCGATCGCCGATGGCGTGGCCGGCGTCGAGCGTGTTGCCATCCTCACACTCTTCGACGACCGCTGGATTCTGGAGGCTCCCGCCGATTCTGTGTCAGCGGTGACCGTGGCCTTTGATGCGCTTGGTGAGTTGAAGGCCGACGAGTCCGGAACGCCTGCCTTGAACGATGCGATGGCCCTGGTTGATGCGGGGCAGTCCTTCCTCGACGACCTGGATTTAGGCGGCGACGTCAGTTCCACGGTGGCCATTCTCGACAGCGGCTGCGACACAGCACACGACGACATCGGCGACCCGGACCAGAACGACGTCGACGGATTCCCGGACGCTGGCGACACGGGCGACTGGTCCGACGCCACGGATCTCTTCTCGGGTGAGCTTGGCTTCCGGGTCGTCGGCTGGCACGACGTCACAGACGATCTGCCCGCTGCCGTAGGTCCGTGGGACGATCATTTCCATGGCACCGCGATGGCTTCAGCCGGATTCGGTTCGGGTAGCGTTGACCGGGAGATGCTCGGCGTTGCACCGCGTGGACGCTTCGTCGTCGTCAAGACCTGGAACTTCGAGGGTCGCTGGGAGCGTTGGGCCAGCGACCTCTTCCTTGGCATCGAGTGGTTGATCCTGAATTCCGACCGCCTGCGTGTGCAGGCCTGTGTGGTGGGAACCGTCTGGGAGACGGACCACGGATTCGGCCCGGCCGTGCAGGCCCTGGCCGACGCGGGCATCCTGTTCATCGCGGCTGCGGGCAACGACGGTGGCCTGATCGACTGGCCCGGGCAGGTCAAGCAGGCGCTCACGGTGGGGGCAGCGACCAAGTCGGCAGAAGTCGCGTCCTACTCGGCGCACGCCGGCGGGCTCACAGCCCCACCGATCCTGGACCTGGTTGCGCCCGGCGGATCTGTTCTGCTGCCGACCGGTGCGATCAATCTCGCGGACAACGAGCCCAACGACACATATAGGGGCCGCACCGGCACCTCGATCGCGGCCGCGATGGTGGCCGGCGCGGTAAGTGTGCTGGCAGAGGCTGCGCAGGAGTCCGGCGCCTTCTGGCCACAGGGGCCGGATCGCGTGACATGGCTCACGGGGCTGCTGGGCATCACCTGCGTGGAACTGGCGGCCGCCGAACAAGGCGCTGCCGGCGTACCGCGCCTGGACCGTGGCCGACCCGACCAGTTCGAAGGCCACGGCCTGCTCCAGGTTCGCGCGGCGGCGCAGGTCGTCGACAACATCATCTGGGCCGGGGAGCGGGCCGACCTCGAGCTGACCAGCCCGGCCGAGGGCTCTGCAGTGTGGGCGGCACGCATTCCCGCTGCCGGTGGCACGCCATTGACACTGTCACTCTTCCCCGCCGCTGGCATCGATGCGGATCTATACGTCTACGAAGACACCGGGAGGGACTTCCGCCTGCTGGGATCAGGCACGCGCGCAGGTGGTGGCCAGGCCGAGACCGTTGTACTCCAGCGCACGCCGGAGTCGGACCTGGTCGTCGTTGCCCGTCGCATCAGTGGCGCCGGCAGCCTGATCTTCGCAAGCCTGCAGGACTACGGCCCGTCCAGCCTCTGGCCGCGCGAATTGCGATCACGTCAGACGACCTCGCCCGTGGCCGCCGATCTGGACGGTGATGGCACGCTCGAAGTCATCCTCACCAACAGTTTCGCGGTCGACCGGCGCATTCACGAGTTCGTGGTCTATGACGCGCGCGGCCGGACTTTCCGTTTCTTCCCGCGCTCGGTCGACACCAGCCCGTTCTTTGGCCGGCTCACCGCACCTGCCGTTGGCGTGGTCGGCGGGAGGCTGCTGATCGCCGCGGGATCGGATGTTGGTCGGGCTTTCGCGGTCTCAGACAGCGCGCGGGTTCTCTTCTCCGTCGGGCTGACCAGCGGCGGACGCCTGACGCCGCCGGTGATTCTCGACGGGGGGGTCGACGGTCGCCTGCTCTTTGGCAGCCAGACCGGTATCCACGTCGTCGACGAGACCGGCCAGGTCCTGGACCTGTTGCCGTTGGGATCACCCGTGGTCAAGGACCTGGCTGTCGGAGATTTCGATGGTGACGGTGCCGGAGAAATTGTCGCGATTACTGACGACGGCCTGGTGCACGTGCTGGAGAAAGACGGCACGCCTCTGCCGGGCTGGCCGCGTGTGTTCGCGGGCGAACTCGCGTCGCCGCTGTTGATCGGCACACCCGGTATGAAGGGTGTGGCCCATGTGATCCTGGCCGAGACCACGGCTACAGGAGAACTGCTGCTGCATGAAATCGCGCCGGACGGGACCCCCGCTCCATCCAGTCCCTCGACGCTGGATCGCGGCGGTCTGCCGTTGCTTCAGTCTTCGCCACTGGCTGCCGCGCGCACATCGGTCACGGGTTCTCAGGTCGTCATCGGTGCGGCGCTGGGCACCTGGACGGGTGACCAGTTCTGCCGACTGTGGCGCTACGAGCCCGGGTCCGCCGCGGTCACCTGGCAGGAGTATACCTACTCGGTCCAGCACCTTTCGGGCATGCTCCACTTCTCCAGAGGCCTGATCATGGATGAACCGCGCCTGCTGGAACTCTCGTCGCATCCGGGACTGGAGGCACTGCAGACGATCCAGCTGGACTGGAACGAGTCCTTCGTTGGCAATCCGCGCCGCTACGGCAGCAGCCGGCGGATCGTCGAGTGGCCCGAAGTCGGCACGCCACAGCGCACCGCGCTTTCCAGTGGTCACGACTCCTTTCCCGCGGTCTGGGGCATGACGCCGCTGGTCACGGACTTCGAGGCCGACGGCTACCCCGATCTGGTCGTGGTGCGCGACGACACCGTGTACCGCGCAGCCACAAACATGCGCTGGACACTCGATGGCATGTGGCCGGCCGAGCGGGGTGGACGGACACGCAATGCCTGCCTGGATTGTGACGGACCGCGATTCGTCGACGCGCCGGCCAGGGTCGGTCGCTTGCGCCTGTCGGTCAGCCCGAATCCCTTCAACCCGCGCACCGTGATTACCGCCGCGATCCCCGCGGCCGGGGAGCTGGACTGGGGTGTGTACGACGCGCGTGGGCGGCGCGTGCGTGCCTGGAAAGAACATGCAGCACAGGCCGGGATTCATCGCACGCCCTTTGACGGTAATGATCAGCGCGGTCGACGGTTGTCCAGCGGTGTGTACTTCCTGCGCTTGCAGTACGGTTCGCAGACGGTGCGGGCGCGGATGGTGCTCGTGCGCTAGGCGCCGCGGCGCATCAGACGGTGCAGCCACGACAACCACGACAACGGTGACAACCACGACAACGGCGAAGACTCGGCCGGCGCCTCGAGTGAAGCGTGCAACTCGAGTATGATGTCGAGTGTGGCGGAGTGGCCGGCGTCGATCAGGTCCTCTGCGCGGCCCAGATCGAACGAGCCGAAGCCCTGAAGTTTGGGTTCGATCACATAGTCCGCGGCCAGAGCCGAGATGCGCCCGTTCTGCCGCGCAATGATCCCCACGATGCGCTGGATCATGCCGATCAGGTTGCTGGGCGGTTTACTGAAGTCCGCGTATCGCGACAGGTTCACACCGGCCACGACACGGCAGCCGAGTTCGCGCGCAGTCTCGACCGGCATGTACTCCACGAAACCACCATCGGCGTAGAGGCCCCCGTCGATCTCCACGGGGCTGAATATCTGTGGGATCGAACAGCTGGCGCGCACGGCACGCGCGACCTTGCCCTCGGAAAAAACTTTCTTCTCGCCGGTCAGCAGGTCGGTTGCCACGACGTGCACGGGGATCTTCAGATCGCTGAATTCCACGTCCCCGATGCGGTCGATGATGAAGTCCTCGATGCCCTGGTTGGAAAGCAGGCCCAGGCGGGGGATGCGCACGCGCGCCAGCTTGCGCCAGTTGACTTCGCTGGCCAGGCGGGTGAGTTCGTGGTGGTCCAGCCCTGCGGCCCACAGGACGGCAATCAGGCTGCCGCCCGAGGTGGCCGTGATCAGGTCCGGTAGCAGCCGTTCCTTCTCCAGGACGCGCAGAACGCCAACGTGGGCGACGCTTCGCGCGGTGCCGCCCGAGAGGGCGAGGCCAAACTGTGGTCCGTCGTGCTGCATTGCTGCTCCCGTGCGAGTCCTGCCCTTTCCAGTCAGGCACGCTAGCGCGATTCGTGCCGGGACTCCACGCTTGCTTCTCGGCTGGAATTTGGCCACCCGCTTCGCTATGGTGCCGATCCGTCAGCACCATCGCTACCATCGCCGACCAGGATCGAGCAGATGAGCTACCTGCGTAGACTCGACCAGGCCCGGGCCCTGCTCGGAGAGGGCCGCCTGCTGGCCGCCGAACACGAGCTGCGCGAGGCCACGGCCGAGTGGAAATCGTCGCGCCTGCGTGTGCCTCTGGTGGAAAAAGGGGTCGAGCCGGCGCTGCGGGCGCTGGGGCGTGTCTTCGGGCGCAAGAGTGACGAGCCGGTACTGCCGGTCTTCTCGCGTGGCGCCCGCCTGCTGCGCGAGGATCTGCTCGCCTTCGCACGTTCGCTGGCTGCCGAGTTGCTCGAAGAACTCGAGTACGGCGATCTGGCTCCCCGACGTCGCCACGAACTGGCAACCGAGGTCCTGGAACTCCAGCGTTCCAGTGAGTTCTTTGCCATTCGGCCCGGTCGCGAGTGGGAGGTCGTGAGGCTGTGGCTCAGCGACGCGCGTAGCCTGGACTTGCCGGTCAGCGCCGAGCTTCTGCCGCGCGGCCAGGTGCCGGCCGAGGATCGACAGTGGTGGTTGCAGTGGTTGCAGGACTGGTGCGCTTCGCCGGTCGAGCCCTTCCGCGCCTTTGCCGAATGGGCGCGCTCTCTTGCCGGTCACTACGCAGAACTTTCGATCGCAGATGCCGTTGATAATGAACCCGCGCGCTGGGCATGGGTGCAGGCAAGGCTGGCGCTACTCGATCCGGTCGCGGCGCCCCATGCAGTGGCTGCGGTGGCACGCGTGCTGGAGTTGACGACCGACCAGACGCTGCGGCGCGAGGCGCTGCTCAGCTGGGCGGAACTTGTTACCAACTCGCACCTGCTCGCCTGTCCGGGCGGCAACGCTCGCGACCTGCTCGATGAACGTTCAATGGACGCGGCGCGTCTGCAATTGCAGTGGCCTCCGGCAGCGGTCGCTGCGCGTGTTGCCGAGCGTCGACCACTCGGTGATGCCCCGGTTCTGGTCTCGGTGCGCTGGCACGATGACGCCACGGCCATCGCCTTCGTACTCAACGACGGGCGGCGTGAGGCCGATGTGCTGTGCCTGAAGCCCTCTGCTGAAGCTGTCGCTGACGATCCCTTCGTGATGGATGATGCGCGCGCGCAGCGACGCATCGCGGGCTGGATGCCACCCGGCGCGATCCTGCTGAGTGCGCGCGAACCCGGGCCGCGCATGCGCAGCCTGGTTGGCAGCGCACGCTGGATCCCTGTCGACTCGATGCGCGAGTTGCTCGGGGTCGGAGGTGAGGAGCGTGCCGCTCGCGTCTCGCAGGCAGGTCACCCCGCATTCGGTCGGGAGATCTGCGCGCCCTGGGATGCTCTCGTGCCCGAGGCGCGGCGACTGTTGCCGCAACTGGAGTCCCTGCTGCAGGCCTGGCCGTCGATGCTGTCGCTGTGTGGCAGGGAGAACCTGCGCCGCATTGGCTCGAACGGTTTGCCGCTGGCTGAGGCCCTCGCTGATGCCGCCGACCTTTTTCCGACACCGATGAACCCGCCAGATCTTGTCGAGACGGCGCCGCCGCTGCGCCTGGTCTGGCCTTCGCTCGCGCAGCGCCCCTGGCCGGCCCAGATGGCAGCGGCTCTCACGCCACGGGTAACGGAGTCGACGCCAACGGAGGGCCGGGTGTGGATCGATCGCAAGGCCTCGCCGGGTGAACTGGCAGCAGCCGCGAACGCAGCAGGTCCGGCCAACCTGCTCTGCGTGGGCGAGGCGCGCGCCCTGGAACTCGCTGATGCCGCGGCCCGGGCCGGTGACCCGACGCGGGTAGCGCTGGTGGGTGCCACCGTCCCCTGTCTGGGTCCGCTCCTGGAATTGTTGAATCGATGGCTGAACGAAAGCCCTGGCGACTTGCAGCGAGGCCGGGCAGCGGTCTGGCTGCTGGCGCTGCTCAGTGAACAGGCTGGTTCGCTCGAACCGCTGCTCGAGCGCTGCGGCGATGCGGAGCTGGTGCAGGAGGTTCGCGCGCAATTGCATGAGTGCGAGCCCGGCCGCACCTGCAGTGGCGAAGCGCCCTGCTGGCCGGAGCAGGCCGTGGAAAGAGTGCGGCGCAGCGCGGTGGCGGTCGTCGATCTGTCGCTGGACCCGCCGATCCCGGAGGGACGCCGCACGATTGCCGACGACCTGCGCAGCTGGGTGAGCCATACCGACGACCTGGAGGCCGAGCACCGGCTGGCGGCGATCAGCAGCGGCAACAGCAGCGTCATCTACACGCCTGGCGTCGGTTTCATGCCGGCCCTGCTCGGTGCGATGCCGATCGATGGACCCGACGACTGGCGCTTCGTGGCCTCTGCCGGTGAAGATCCAGTCGCTGTCTGGGCCGTGCCCCCCGGGTACGGGGCGAGCAGTTCGGTACTGGCGCGCGAAGCACGTGCCCTGCTCGAGGAACGGGCGCGGCGCTGGATCGCCGACGTGGGCGAGGCCTCGCTCTGGGGTGAGGATCTACCCGAGCTCAGCGCCACGCTCGATGGCGTTGCGTCTGCGCCGGGCACCGAGACAGTGCTCGTGGGTTCGCTCGGACAATCCAGCCTCTGTTCACCTCTGCTCGCCGGCCTCAGGCTCGCTGCCGCGGCATCGCATGCCCGTCGTCGTGTGGTTTGTCTCAGCCCGGCCTTCGCCGAACTCTTCGAGCACAGTGGTGGCTTGCTCTTCGGGAAAGACCTGGAGTCGATGCCGCGCGCGCTGGATTCCGGTTCGGCACTGCTCGCGGCGCGGCGCGGGCGGCCGGGCTCCTCGTGGGTTTCCCCGCTGACGCGACCGCGCCTGGAGTCGGCCGGCGCAAGCAATCCGCGCGAGCTGGCCACGGCCCTGACACGCTGGTCGGCCGGGCGCGGCCGGGTCCTCGCTGGCGCCACAGAGTCCGACCGCCTGGCCGTGCTCGAGCTGTTGCGACGTCTGCAGCTGGAGTCCCTGGATGGCGGGCCGCTCGGTGTGCGTTCCCTGGTCATCGTCAGCGCGGTGCAGCCAGTCGATTTGCCAGAGGGTCGGGCCGAGTCGCGCCTGCGCACACTCGAACGTGGGCGCGAAGTCGTGGCCCGGCTGGACATGTCCGAGCTCGCTGACCCAGCGGTTGTGGACTGGGCGCGGCGCAATCCGGCCGTGGTCTGGCTCTTCCGCGACGCCGAGTTCCTGCTACAGGCAGCGATGCGTGCGGCGGGTCAGTCGTTTCTCACTGCCCTGAGGCGCAGCCAGGCGCGGGCGCTGTTTTTCACCGACCATCTCTCTACTGCACAAGCCGTACGTGATCTGGTGGTCGCGCAGTTGCCCCTGGAGCCGGTCTACCCGGTCTCTGAAATCGAGCCCGGGCTGGATCCCGCAGGCTGGCAGCTCAGGACGCTCGGTGCGCTGGATACGAATTGCCCGGACTGCAGTCGCCCAGTCGTTTACCGCGCGGCCTTCGAGCTTTGCCCGAACTGCGGCATTCCTGTCGACGCGGTGGCCCCGGTTCGCCGTGCCCTGCGCCTCGGGTTCGAGAGCCGGGTCATCCAGGCCCTGCGCCAGCTTGGCGCGCAGGCGACGTGGACACTGGTCGTCTTCGACCCCGGGAGGCGCAGCCGCCTGCGTCAGCGTCTGGGCCTGAGCGCGGCGAGTGGGGGCAAAACACCATTGCTGGAGGCGATGGAGTCCGGCTGTCAGGCCGAGGTCATTGTCTGCGACGAGTTGTGGCGCGAAGAAACGATCCACGGTCCAGTCATTATCTGTGGCCTGCCCGCTTCCGTGCAGGACTGGGAAGTGCTGGCCGGTCGTCTGGCGGCGCGCGAACTCGACCCCGGGCAGTGGTGGCTCGCGCCACCGGGCCTGGACGAGACCGAGCCCCTGCCGGCGGCCGAGACCGAGTTCCGCATCACGCGCGAGGAATTCCTCGAGCAATGGGGGGAACCCGCCGGCGCCGTCGCCGCGAAGGCGGTCCTCAGAAGGATGGAGGCGGCCGGTGGTGGCTGGTCTTCGCCGGCTTCATTACGTGTGCACGAACTGGTCTCCGACGGCCAGCTCGACGATGCACCGCTGGCCGCACTGGCCAGCGCCGGGCGGTCGGGCTGGGTCGAGGAAGGCATGGTGCAGGGGATGTCCGTGGCAGTGCCCGCGGCCCTGGAGCGAGCCGTACGGGCCGGCCAGCGCCTGCGGCCGGGCGACGACGCCGTGCAATCTCAGGACGAGCCGGCCAACGGTCGCATCGTGGGTGTGGGGGGATTTGGCAAGACCGCCGCACTGGTGGAAGCCGCACGCCAGGCCCGCAGCCAGGGTCGCGAAGTCCTGGTTCTGGTGCCCAGCGCGACGGGCCGTCTGGAGTGGGTAGAGCGCCTCGGTGACCCTTCGGTGAGCTGCCTGGACTTCGACGAGTTCCTGCTGGAATTCGTTGCCGCATGTGCACGGCAGGGGCCGAGTACGTTGCGCGTTCTGCCGCCACGTGACCGCCGTCATGGTGAGAAGGTCCGGCTCGAACTCGTACGCGTCGTCAGCGAGCTCTATGCAGCCAGCCTTGGTGAGCTGCCGGCAGTCGACGGGCGGTCGATCACGCGCGCGCTCGAGGGTGAGAGGCTGGGTGTGGATCCCTATGATCGTGATCCGGTCGTCGACTACGATCTGTTGCAGCGCTGTGTACACGAAGCCAGGCGTGAGGGTGGATGGACCGATACGCGCGAGTTGCTGGCAAGCGCACGCGCGCACTGTGCCAGTCAGGCTGAAAAGGTGCGTGCATGGGCAGAGCCTTTCGACCTGGTACTCGTGGACGATGCGCACGACCTGCCGCACAGCGGACTGGAGTTCATCCGCGAGATCTTTGCTTCACGTCTGGGCCCGATCGGGCACGATCCCGTGCTTGGGCCGTTGCCCGAGGGCGAGGTCGACAGCAGTGCGATGCACTCTGCCCGCTTCGGGCCTGCCATCGCCGAAGCCATCGAGCGGGTCTGGCGTTCCACCACGCCGTTGCCGGCACGGGTGCGCGGGCGCAGGGGCCTGCGCTCCACGGTGGACTCCGAACGTGTGTTGGCGCTGAGCGCCGCAGTCGAGCGCATTGCCGATGAGCTCTTGGACTCTGGTGCCGGGCCGGAGGTCGCCCTCGTGGCCGCACACGAACGCGACCGGCGGAGTATCGAGCAGCAGCTCAGCGTGCGCGGCATTGCTGTGGACGGCCTTGACGCCGACTACGCAGAGCTCGTGAGTGGGCCGCGCGAGATCCTCGCAGCGCTGGCCTGGGTGTCCGGAGCCAAGGGTGATCACGGTGTTGAGCTGCTCTCGGTGATCCTTGCCGCGGGTCCGGAGCCTGATGCTCGAAGGGACGCCGCGCACTACGAGGCTCGCCTGCGTCGCCGGCTTGAACAGGAGTCTGTCGAGGTCCTCGACCGGGTCGAGGCCTTCCTGGTGCCACTGGTCCTGATTCGCGGCGCTCTGGGACCGGACACGAAGTTGGAGCGCGCGGTCGAGGTCCTCCTGGACTGCGGGTTGTTCGAGCAATTGCGCAGCAAGCCGGGAGTTGCCAAGCGCATCGAATCCTTCGTGCGCAGATACCGCGAACTGACGGTGGCGGAGTTGCTCGAGACAGTATCCACCGGTCGAATCCTGCGCCCGTCGACCGGCGGTAGTGAGCCAGCACTGCTTGCCCCGGACCAGCTGCCCGGCCGCAGCTTTGATTCGATCTACTACATATGCACGGGCTTCGAATCCCCGGAGCGGCACTACAGGGTCTTCTCGAGGGCCCGCAGGGCGGTCAGGATTGCCTGCTCGGAGGTCGATCCCCTGCAGGGTTGAACGATCCTCAACGGCGGGACATGACGGGGACGAACGGGGACCGCCAGGCCGTACTGCGAACTGCTACGGAACGCCATTAGCCCCCGAATACGCGTATTTCCGCGTCAATTCGCTTGGCACGTGCCCTGCTGACGGGTCAGTGGGGCTACCGATTCCGGAGGCTCCGTTATCGCCCGGCGTCGCTCTTTGGCGCGGCTTCGGGCCACGCAGAATTCCGAACCAGGAGCCAGTTACATCATGAAGACCTTGCGCATGTTCGCTGTGTTCGCCGTCGTGGCCATGAGCCTCTTTGCCGTTGCGGCCGAGGCCCAGGAGATCGCTGTCTACTTTGGCAGCGAGATGAGCAGCACCAAGCAGGTAAAGTCCTTTGAGCCCTTCGACGTCATGATTGTCGTCGATGGCATCGATGACACGATCAACGCTGTCGAGTACAAGCTGAACCTTCCCGATGACATCATCGTGATGGGCTCGCAGTACTGGAACGGCACCACACTGGTCATCGGTGGCGCAAACGCCGTTGACGGTACCGCTGTCGCCCTTGGCGAGTGTGTGAACCTGGCCGAGGCGCTCGGCGAGCAGACCTCGATCGTGGTTGCCACGCTCGAGGCCATGGCCGTGAACACCTTCTCGCAGGCCGCTGTGACGATCTCCGAGTTCACGGGCACGCCGTCCAACCCGGCCACCGCCCCGCGCTACAACAACTGCGTGAACAACCAGGTGTACCTCACCCCGGTCAACGGCACGCTGCAGGGCGTGACGGTTCCGACCGAGCAGAGCAGCTTCTCCCGTGTGAAGTCGCTCTTCTAGGGATCGTTTCCGAACTGCTTCGGAACACCCCACTGGCGGGGCCCGTACATACGGGCCCCGCTTTTTTGTGCTATGAGCTTGTCGGGCGCGCGCCATCGCATCTAGGCTGCGGGCCGTGGAGGTGGAGAGTGGAGTTTGAGGTCATCTACGACGATCAGGACCAGGCCGGGCGCATCGCTGCGCGCGCCAACCTCGCGCGCGTGCACGTCGGCCTGGTCGATCGCGTGCACAAACTCTGCCTTGTCCTGGACGCACCCGAGCTGGAGGGCTCGGGCTTCTGGCAGTGTGAGGACGACGGCCCGGGGTTGACTGCCACGCTCTATGGCGCGCCGGCCGATCTCCTGCCCGAACAGAGTGTCTACACGCGCCATCACCGTTCCGTCACCGGCACGAAGGTCGACATTGACCTGCTGCGTGTGGATCGCTGGCTGCATCGGAACCTGCTGCAGCTGGATGACCTGCTGTGCGGGCGCGTCGATCCGGAGCGTGTGCCCGGAGGGTCCTCCGCCGCGTTGCAGGCCTGCTGGGATGTGTGGACAGACGGGCGCCTGCGTACCTGGCAGCACCCCGGCCTGAGCCTGGCCGAACGCAGGGCCTTGTTCCTGCGCACTTTCTCGCGTGGTACGCCGTTGCTGCCCAGGCACTGGGCCGTGTTCCACGCGCTCTGGGAGGGCAAGCTGCAGGGCCACGAGGGTCTGGTCGAGGCCGTCCAGTCGCTGCCGTTGTTGCGTTGCTAGGATCACTGCGTCCCATTCGGACCGAATGCGCGTAGACTCGTTCTATGCGTAGCTACAGCGTTCTCGCCCTGCTTTTCTTCCTGCTTGCCGATGCTGGCCCAGCCGTGGCTGGCGCGTGGGTTCAACCTCCGGGCGCCAGCTTCCTGAAGGCCGGTGCCCTTTACTCCAGCACAGAGAATCGCGTCGACTGCCACGGCGAGATCGAGGCAGCCGAGCCATTTGGTGGGGCCTACCGCGAGCGCAAGTTCTTCCTGTATGGCGAGTATGGCCTGATCGAAGAGCTTACACTTCTGGGTTCATTCGTCTTCGGGGAACAGGAAATCGTCGACGCTGTGGTCCCCGATTACGGTACGCGGTCGACCGGTGACCTGCGCATGGGCGCGCGCTGGGGGCTGCGCCGTGACCCGCGCTGGCCGTTGTCGGTGGAGGCAGTGCTCTCCGTCCCGACCTACCCATCCACGGACCCCACGCTGCCGGTGGGTGAGCGCGAGCAGTTCCTGCCGTCCGGCAGTGGCACCATCGAGGCGGAGCTGAGACTGCAGGCCGGCGTATCGTTCTGGCCGCTGCCTTTCTACGCCAACCTCGATGGGGGATACCGCAGTCGCGGCCAGCCCTATGGGGACCAGTGGCTGCTGACTGGCGAAGTGGGGGGCTCGACCGGCCGCTTCTTCGGCAAGGTCGAGCTGCGTGGGATCTGGCCCGACGGCGACCCCTGCAGCTCCAGTTCGGCCGGTGCGGTCTCGGTCCACGAACGCAGCCTGCGCCTGGGACCGGAGGGTTCGGTGCGCGTCGCCGGGAACTGGTGGCTGGGGGCGACCTGGAGCACCCTGCTGAGCGGACGCAATACGCTGGACAACGACCAGTGGCTGCTCTCGGTCTCCTGGGCGCGGCCGGGAGGGGGCGGCTGAATCGGGCTGGTTGACAGCGCACAGGCTGGTCCGTATCGTACCGACGTTTGCCGCGCCGATCTCGCCTGATCTCACTAAAGGGTCACAAGGGTCGTGGCGCGCGTTGCTGTTCCCGTCAGCCGGGCCCAGGGGCCGCTTACGGACACCGAGAACCGATTTCGGAGGACGAAACCGATGTTCACCCTTGCTCGCCGAGTCCTGCTCGTCGCCGCACTTGCGCCCGCTATCCTCGTCGTCGGTTGTGGCGACAAGGAGCTGGTCGATCCCTATGTCTACGGCACTCTCGATCAGGTGACCCGCGGTCACCTGCAGAGCGAGCAGTTCCTGTTCGAGGTCGATACGCCCGAGTTCGTATTCATCGATGGCAATACCGGGCTCGTCCGCATCGAGAACCGTCTCGAGGTGGTCGTTGCCGAGGACCTCGAGAACCAGGTCGCCAACTGGGATGGCAAGATCCTGGGTGTGCAGAAGTACTACACGCCTTTCGTCTGGCTGATGGCCCGGCGCGTGAAGACGCCCGAGGGCGAGGGCTTCGTGACCACCGATCTCGACAGCGTGACCAATCCGCTGCTGCCGAAGTTCATCAACGTCGACCTCAACGAGGTCAACGGTTACGACATCGGCAAGCTGCGCTGGAACCGGAAGAAGGACATTGACGACATGTTTGAGGCCAAGGTCTCCAGTGCCGGCACGATCCTTTACCTGCCCGATCACGAGGCAGACGCGGCCGCCGCAGAGCCGGTCGAGGGCGAGGAAGGCATGATGGAGCCGGCCATGGCCTGGTACCTGCAGGCCGAGAGCAGCGATGCGATGTTCAAGATCACGAACGTGAACGACCGCCTCGAGCTCTACTTCCGCCTCCTGGAGTCTGAGAACCTGCCCTTTATCGGGGAAGTTTCGATCGGCGAGACCTACAGCTACAAGAATCGCAAGGCGAGCCGCGTGAGTGCACCCGTCGAGGTGAACTGGCTGCGCTTCGCCAACCGCTTCATGGCTCCCTAGAGCCGGCAGCGAGTCTGGTGCTTGGCGAAGGCCCACCCCCGAGGGGGGTGGGCCTTCGTGCTGGATTGCTGACAGTGTGGGCTTCCGTGCTGCCCTGCTATTCGGTTGTTCGTCGTGCGAGGCGCCAGGCGTCTCGCAGGCGGGCCGCGGCCTCGGCCTCGAATCCGCGGTCGGTGGGCCGATAGAACACCGTGTCTGAAATCTCCTCGGGCAGGCAACGCATGGCCGCAACACCCTCCTCGTGGTCGTGCGCGTAGTCGTAGCCCTTGCCGTAGCCCAGATCCTTCATCACCCGCGTAGGAGCATTGCGCAGGTGCTTGGGGACGGGGTGCCGCGCCCCGGCCTCGATCGCCGCTGTCGCGGCCTTCCAGGCGCCGTACAGTGCGTTGCTCTTGGGGGCTGCAGCCATGTAGACGGTGGCCTGGACGAGGGCCAGCGCGCCCTCGGGCATCCCTATGCGGTGCATGGCATCGGCCGCGGCATTGGCTTGCAGCAGTGCCGCGGGATCGGCGAGTCCGATGTCCTCGCTGGCGAAGCGCACCAGCCGCCGGGCCACCCACATCGGGTCCTCCCCAGCCTGGAGCATGCGTGCCAGCCAGTAGACTCCGGCCTGGGCATCGCTGTTGCGCAGGGACTTGTGCAGTGCGCTCATCATATTGAAGTGTTGCTCGCCGGACTTGTCGTACACCAGGTGGCTGGAGGCCATGACCTCGTCCACCAACTCGACATCGATGCTGGTGGACTTGGCGCGTGCCGTCGCCGCGGCCAGCTCGAGTGCGCCGAGAGCAAAGCGTGCGTCGCCACCGCTGCGCTCGCCAATGCGCAACAGAGCTTCATCCGAAGCCACGGGGTCGTCAGCGGCCAGCCCTTCGTCGGCCGTCAGGGCCCTCCGCAACAGTCCTGCGAGATCGTCCGGGGAGAGGGCTTCCAGGACCAGCAGGCGGCTGCGAGAGAGCAGGGCCGCGTTGACCTCGAAGCTCGGATTCTCGGTCGTTGCGCCGATCAGGATCACGTCGCCCTTTTCGACCGATGGCAGCAGCGCGTCCTGCTGGGCCTTGTTGAAGCGGTGGATCTCGTCGAGGAAGAGCACCGGTGCAGCCCCGCCCGCGCGGCGTAATCGGGCGGCGTCGGCCATCACGGCCTTCAGTTCTTTCACACCGACGCGCACCGCGCTGTAGGGCAGGAATGTGGCGGACACCTCGCGCGCCAGGCAGGCTGCGAGCGTGGTCTTGCCACAGCCGGGCGGGCCCCAGAGGATCAGGCTGGGCAGCTGTCCCTGGTCCAGCGCGAGCCTGAGCGGGCTGTCCGCACCGAGCAGCGCTGCCTGGCCCACAACCTGTGACAGTTCACGTGGGCGCATCCTTTCGGCCAGCGGAGCGTCGGTGGCGGGTGCCTCCGGCGCGCCGGGTTCGTCCTCGAAGAGTCCGGCCATGTTCTTCTCCCATCGGGCTGTGCGTCAGCGCATCATAGCGGAGACCGGCGCGCCGGTCATCGCGTTGACAGCGGGACAGCGGCTGGCTAGCCTGCGCCGGTCCCAGGAGGGCAGAATGGATGTAAAGGAACTTGCGGCGCGATTCGACCACACCTGTCTGCGGGTCGATGCGCGCGAGCAGGACATCGTCAGCCTCTGCGACGAGGCCCGACAGGCCGGCTGCGCCACCGTGTGCGTCAACCCGCGCCGCGTCGAGCAGGCCGCGGCCCTGCTGACCGGATCCAGCGTCGGTGTGTGCAGCGTCGTCGGCTTCCCGCTCGGCGCGACGACCTCCAGGGTCAAGGCACTTGAGGCCGAGCGCGCCCTGCGTGACGGGGCCACGGAAATCGACATGGTGCTCGACCTTGGCGCCCTGCTCGACGGGCGCCACGCCACAGTACGCTCCGACATCGAAGCCGTGCGCAGGGCCAGTGGGGCGGCATTGCTGAAGGTGATCCTGGAGACCGCGCTACTCGACGAGGCGCATATACGCGCCGCATGTGCGCTGTGCCTGGATGCGGGCGCGGACTTCGTGAAGACCTCGACCGGCTTCGGGCCGGGTGGTGCCACGACCCGGTCGGTAACCCTGATGCGCGAGTGCGTGGGGCCGGACAAGGGAGTCAAGGCCAGCGGAGCGATCCGCGACCTCGCGACGGTCATGAGCATGCTCGCTGCAGGGGCCGATCGCATCGGCGCCAGCGCGACGATGGAAATACTCGCCGAGGCCGGAGCAAAGCGATGACTATGTCGACGCCACTGGAATGGATCGAGGCCAAGAAACGCGGGCGCGAGCATTCGCAGCGGGACCTGCAGGCCTTCGTGGCGGCGGTGACCAGTGGCAGCTTGCCTGACTATCAGCTTGCGGCCTGGCTCATGGCGACATGGCATGCTGGCCTTTCGGCGAGCGAGATCCTTGCCCTGACCCGGGCCATGCGCGACTCAGGAACGGTCCTGCGTCACACAGATGACCTCGAGCCTACGGCCGACAAGCATTCAACGGGCGGCGTCGGCGACAAGGCAAGCCTGGTCATCGCCCCGCTGGCGGCCGGACTCGGCCTCAGGGTCCCGATGATTTCCGGGCGAGGCCTGGGACACACCGGTGGCACGCTGGACAAGTTGCAGTCGATCGAGGGCTACCGTGTCGACCTGGGGGCGGAAGAATTCACGCAGATCCTGCGCGAGGTCGGTTGTTCGATCATCGGCCAGACCGACGACATCGCGCCGGCGGACCGGCGCCTCTACGCGATGCGCGATGTCACGGCGACCGTCGACTGCATTGGTCTGATCGTAAGCAGCATTCTTTCCAAGAAGCTCGCGGCCGGGCCACGCAATCTGGTGATCGATCTGAAGTGTGGCTCGGGTGCCTTCATGGCTGACCGGGCCGCCGCCCGCGAACTCGCGCGCGCGCTGATCGATACCGGCAGTGCCGCGGGGCTGAACATCAGTGCGTTGCTCACCGACATGGACCAGCCGCTGGGATGCGCGATCGGCAACGCGACGGAAGTCATCGAAGCCCTGCAATGCCTGCGCGGTGAGGGGCCTGCGGACCTGCGTGAACTGTGTATCGAACTCACCGCCGAGATGGCAAGGCTGGCTGGCCTGGGCGATTCCGACGCCCTGCGCGCGCGTTGTGCGGCGGGCCTTGATGATGGATCGGCCGAGCAAGTGTTCATGCGCATGGCAGTCGCGCATGGCGCGGTAGCCGACTTCGAGGCGCGGCTACGGGTCGCGCAGGAGCAGGCGCCGGCTGTCGCGGATCGCGATGCGGTCGTGCACTCGATGCAGGTCGACGAAATCGGGCGGGCCGTGATCGACCTCGGTGGGGGGCGCCTGCGGCACGAGGATTCCATCGACGCTTCGGCGGGATTGCAGTGCCTGGTGAGAATCGGTGATGTCGTGCGGGCAGGTCAGCCGCTGTTCACGATCCATTGTGACGATGTAGCGCGCGCGGATCGGGCCCGGGCCAGGATCTCCGCGGCGATCGTGCTGGCTGCCGATGCGCCGGCTGCCGGGCCGGTCGTGCTCGAACGGCTCGGCGCCTAACGCCGGCCTCCGCCCCCGGGAATCTCGAATTCTTTACCGGAGGACCGAGCGTCGATCGTCTCGAAGTCGCCGGCCTGTTCGCGGATGTCTGCATCCGAGGGCTGGTGCACTTCGCAGGTGCGGCGCGGCACACGGTCCTCGGCAAAGATTTCCGTCGCCAGTTCCGGGCAGGCAGGTGAAGGAAGCTGGCCGGAGTCCTTGCAGACCAGGCGCTCGACGATCGTCGCGGGCAGGTGGAAGAAACTCTCTGGTGTGTCTTTCACGGCCAGTGCCATGGTCTGCGCCCAGATCGGCAGGGCCATCACGGCGCCGGTCTTGCGCCTGCCCATGCTGCGTTTCGCATCGAAGCCGACCCAGACGCCGCCAACGATGTCCGGCGTGAAGCCGACAAACCAGGCGTCGCTGTAGAGGTCGGTGGTGCCGGTCTTGCCCGCACCGGCACGCGTGAAGCCCCAGGAACGCGAGCTGCGCCCGGTGCCCTCGCGCAACGCTGTCTGCATCATGTCCACCAGGAGCGCGTTCGTGTCCTCGTCCAGGGCTTCCTCCTGGTAGGTCGGGACTTCTTCGAGGATCTCGCCATGCGCGTTCTCGATACGTGTGTAGAGCATCGGGCGCGCGCGGATGCCGTGGTTGGCAAACGCGGAGTAGGCGCTGACCAGTTCGATCAGCGTGGCTTCGCCCGCGCCCAGGGCGATCGAGGGCACGTCGGGGATGAGGTCACGGTTCAGGCCGAGCCTGGCTGCCTGGTCGAGTACCGGTCCTGTGCCGAGTTGCAGGATCACACGCACTGCGGGAACGTTGATCGAGTGCGAGAGGGCATGGCGCAGGCTCACCGGCCCCTCGAAGGTGCCCGAGAAGTTCACCGGTTGCCAGAGCTCGTCGCTGCCGGTTTCGACTTCCACCGGTGTGTCCATGAGGACGCTGGCAGGCGTCCAGCCATTCTGCAGGGCCGCCGCATAGAGGAAAGGTTTGAAGACTGATCCTGGCTGGCGGCGGGCCTGCACTGCCCGGTTGAACTTGCTGGCCGAGAAGTCACGTCCGCCGATCATGGCCTTGACCGCGCCACTGCGCGCGTCGATGAACAGGAGTGCGGCCTGCAGGTACTGCGGCAGCGGGCGCTCGGCGGCGTCAACCCCGACGTTCAGTGAGTCATAGAGCGCGCGCGTGAACTCGTACTCCTCGTCGGCCTCCAGCTTCAGCAAGTGCTCTTCAAAATACTGCTCCGCCGCAGTCTGCAGTTCGCTATCCAGTGTGGTGTAGACGCGCAGTCCCTCCTCGTAGAGGGCGCGCACACCATAGTTGCGCTCGAGGTACTGGCGGATCTGTTCCACGAAGTAGGGCGCCGACGGTGTCCTCTTGCTGCGGTCGGCGATCTGTACTTCGGTGGCGCCGATACGCTCGGCTTCCTCGCCGCTGATGTGGCCCGCGCGCACCATGTTCGAAAGAATCGTGGCCCGGCGCTGGTAGGCGCGGTCCAGGTGGCGGTAGGGGGAGTAGTAGCCCGGGTTGTTCAGGACCCCGGCCAGGAGTGTGAGTTCGGCAGCGCCCAGTTCACGCACGCCGCGTCCAAAGAAGGACAACGATGCTGCCTCGACCCCGTAGGCGGGGCCGAAGTAGATCGTGTTGAGATACATCTCGAGGATCTCGTCCTTGGTGTAGGTGCGTTCGATCTGCAGGGCGAGCAGAATCTCGCGTACCTTGCGCGTCCATTCCTTGCGGTGGTGCAGGAACAACGAGCGGGCGAGTTGCATGGTCAGTGTCGATCCGCCCTGAGCCGCGCGCCCGGCTCGCAGGTTCACCACCGCGGCGCGCGCGAAGCCACGCACACTGACGCCGTAGTGCTGGTAGAAGTCGCGGTCTTCTGTATCCAGCACCGCCTGTATGAGCATTGGCGGGATCTGGGCCATTGGCAGCGGGATACGATTCTGGCGGTAGTACTCGCGCAGCGTGTCGCCCTCGGCCGAGAAGATCAGCGTCTTGATGGCCGGCTCGATGGTCTGCAGCCGCGCCGGCGAGGGCAGGTCGCGCGAGAGCGTGTGCAGCGTCAGCCCCAGTACGATCGAGCCGACGACCAGGATCAAGCCCAGCACCAGTCCGGTGGCCCGCAGGGTGCGACGCGAGATGCGACGCCTGAGCAGGGGCTTAGGCCCGGTCTCTTCTGGTGTTTCCATGGTTCTGCTCCGGTGGTCCTTCTCCGGGTCGTCATGCGCGCGGTCAAGCTACCCGCAGCACTGCGCAGGCGGCAAGCCCCGTGTCGGCTTGACACCCGCCCGCCGGCATTGCTAGCGTGCGGGCCCGCTCGAACTTCTACCAGCTTGATACCGGAGCGTTCCATGTCCGGCTTCGCCCCCGTCGACGAACAGATGAAGATCCTGGCCCGTGGTGCCGTGGAGATCCTGCCCGAGGCCGAGTTCCGCGAGCGCCTGCAGGCCTCACGCGATTCGGGCACCCCGCTCAGGATCAAGGAGGGGTTTGATGCTTCGGCGCCAGACCTGCACCTCGGTCATACCGTGCAACTGCGCAAGCTGCGCCAGTTCCAGGACCTCGGCCACGACGTGATCTTCCTGATCGGTGACTTCACCGCGATGATCGGGGACCCGTCGGGCAAGAGCAGCACGCGGCCGATGCTCAGCCGCGAAGAAGTGCTCGAGAACGCGGAGAGCTACAGGCGGCAGGTCTTCAAGGTGCTGCGCGAGGATCGTACGCGTGTCGTCTTCAACAGTGAGTGGGCACTGAAGATGAGCTCGGTGGATGTGCTGCGCCTGTCCAGCGAGTACACCGTGGCTCGCATGCTCGAGCGTGACGACTTCGAGAAGCGCTACAAGGGCAACCAGCCGATCAGCATCCAGGAGTTCCTCTACCCGCTCTTTCAGGGTTACGACTCCGTGGTGTTGAAGAGTGATGTGGAGGTGGGGGGGACCGACCAGAAGTTCAACCTGCTGGTGGGGCGTGAACTGCAGCGGGGGCGTGGCATGAAGCCGCAGTGCGTGCTCACGCTGCCGCTCCTGGTGGGCACCGATGGCAAGGAGAAGATGTCCAAGAGCCTGGGTAACGCGGTCGGCATCGAGGAACCGGCCGACCAGATCTTCGGCAAGGTGATGTCGATTCCCGACGAGCTGATGGCGGAGTGGTTTGACCTGGTCAGCGATCTCGACGCGGGTGAACGCGCAGCGGTGCAGGCACGGCTCGACGACACATCGGTTAACCCGGGGCAGATCAAGCGGCAGCTGGCGCGGAACATCTGCGAGCAGTACCACGGCGCGGGCGCGGGCGAGTCGGCCGAGGCTGCGTTTGACCGCATCTTCGTGCAGAAAGACCGTCCCGACGACGTACCGGAGTACCACCTCGCGGCCAGCGCCGATGGCCACTGGCTGGTCGGACTGATCGCCGAGGCGGGTCTGGCACCCTCAAAAAAGGAAGCACGAAGGCTGTTGCAGCAGGGCGGTGTCAGCATCGACGAGAAGAGAATCAGTGACGAGAAGTACAACCTTCCAGCGACATCCGGCTCGACTTACCTGCTCCGGGTGGGCAAGCGACGCTTCCTAAGTCTTATAGTGGACTAAACGGATCTCGATAACGACGCGCTATTTCCTTGTGCCACAAGCACTTGGCGAGGCGCGTGATCGGGCTCACAATTAATTCAACTTTTTTGCCGCGAGCACTTGCCGACCTTTTCATCCCGTCTATATTCCGCACTCGCTGCTGCAAAACGGGAGCCCGCGAGGGTGACCGGTGGACGCGAAGAAAGTTGGAAGAAAACGCCCCTGGGGCGCTTGACGACGACTCTCCTCGCGACTATTGTTGGCAGTCGGCCCGCGAATGCGGGATTTTGCCGCCACAGGCGGCTCGACCGTTGAGAATGGCTCCGGTTCGGCTCTTTGACAATCGAATAGCGTGTAAGACCCGATTCAATTCAGGAGATGTCGTGGTCTGGATACTAGCCATCATTGATGGCCCTGTGTTCTCCGAAAGCGCTGGTTGAACGATTCGTCGTTTGGCTGGTGGGCTTGGCGATCGCGTGGCCATCTAATATTGGTGGCTGACAATTCCAGCTCACGAACTCAACCGTAATAGGTGGGGCGCTGGATCTTCGTCAACGTAGATCCTCCGACTTCACCACCAGAAGTTGATCGCGGACTTTCTTCGGATTGTCCGTGTGTACTTTTGACAACGGAGAGTTTGATCCTGGCTCAGAACGAACGTTGGCGGCGTGGATTAGGCATGCAAGTCGTACGAGAAAGTTCCCTTCGGGGAGCGAGTATAGTGGCGAACGGGTGAGTAACGGGTGGGAAACCTGCCTTTTTGTGGGGGATAACATTCCTAACGGGGTGCTAATACCGCATGGTTCGGTGCATCGCATGATGCACCGATAAAGATGGCCTCTACATGTAAGCTGTCGCAGAAAGATGGTCCCGCCTCCCATTAGCTTGTTGGTAGGGTAATGGCCTACCAAGGCATCGATGGGTAGCCGGCCTGAGAGGGTGTCCGGCCACACTGGGACTGAGATACGGCCCAGACTCCTACGGGAGGCAGCAGTCGAGAAGCTTCGGCAATGGGCGAAAGCCTGACCGAGCGACGCCG
>Ga0164313_10001077_pt1 | contig 23600 bp, 10 predicted proteins | sample GuaBasSedimGuay4_FD_113735 | JGI IMG/M metagenome (GOLD analysis project Ga0164313, IMG submission 113735) | Subseafloor sediment microbial communities from Guaymas Basin, Gulf of California, Mexico - Guay4, Core 4569-4, 0-3 cm | ecosystem: Environmental > Aquatic > Marine > Hydrothermal vents... | reverse complement strand
CATTATTATGCTCATTGGCAACTTTTAATGGTTGTAACAATATTTGATTAGCATTATCATTAAATTCTATCATTGGTGCTGGTGTATAATTTTCAAATATTCCATTAGTTGGTGAATGTGTAGTTCCTGTTAATTCTCCATGAACATTACAATCATATTTTTTCATATCAATACCCAAATTGAACATATCAACTTGAACGTGACCTTTAACTTGACCACCATCACCACCCGTAACACCTGTTAAATTGGCTGGAAATCCAGCAACTTCAATAGAATAACTATCAAACGAATCAACAGTTAAAACTTGTAAAGGTTGAACAGGATCAGTTAAGGCATCTAAAGGTATTCCATTAATATCAGTATTTAATGATTCTTCAAAGTAACCTACACAAGATGATAAACCATTTTGCCAATTACCAATTTGTTCTTGGTCAATATCAAGTTTATCTAAAATATATGGTAATTTAATTTCTTCAATATATTGATCGGCTGTAAAAGGATTACCTTCACCAGCATCAATAAATCCTACAATATCTTTAACTCTTACATTAAATCTTTTTCCAGCGTGACCAGAAGGTGTAGACATATCTTCTAAGAATGTTGAATTTGTTACAACACACGTACTACCATTTCCAACGTGTAATTGTTGACCAATAATTAAATCACCCGACTTAATAACAACTTGAAATTCAGTCTTAGTTAATAAATCTAATGATAATTTATCACCTGGAATAAAGCCATGATTTCTATGTTTAATTCTAACAATATCAGACTCATTTTCTGTTTCAATTGGATTGTATGGTAAATTATCTACCTCATACCCATTATCAATATATCTTAATTTCATTGGAGTATCACGATCAAAGTTGGCTTGATAAAGATTGAACTTAATATCTTCCATTTGTTCAGCGTTCCAAGTTTTGTTATTTTGTGACTTGAATAATGAACCTAAACTTGGTTGTGTTGAAATCATACCACCAGATTTATCAATTTCACCCAATCTTGCTACGTGTACACGATAAGCTAAATCAGTTGAACCAATAACAAAACAATAATCAGTTTTACCTTCAAGGAATACTGGTGAATCAAATACAAATGTTGTGGCTTTACTAGCATCATCTGTAATTTCAATACTTCTAGGTTGTTTAACAACGTGACTAAATGGCAATACTTTAGGGGATGGATAACCATTATCCATTTCTCTTAATTCTAACCAAACTGTAGCATCTGCTGATTTAGCAGAAAAGAATACATCAATTTTAGTTAAGAATACTCCAGCCTCTTGTAATTCAACAGAGAATGATTGAGCAATTGGATCATAATTTGCCCAGTTACCATTAATACATTGTGATCCATGATTAGGTTTTTTCCCAGGATACCAAGGAGTTACCGCACCATGACCAATTAATTTAGTACCATTTTTATAAGCAACACCACGCCACATACAAACATTGGCATCACCACCCGTAACTGTTACAGTCTTAGTTTCTTCGTGAGTTTGTTCTAATTTAGTTTCTTGAACAGTAGTTTTTAAATTACCAGACCAAAATTTAGTTATTGCTGTAGTTGTAACAATATCACTATCATTTGAATCTACATCACTATCAGTTAATTTAAATTTACGATCACCTGTATGGAAATTAACATCATCATTATTAGGTAAACTAAACACACCAAGGAATTCACCTGTAGATGTGGTTTTCATTTGATCGCCATTAGCACCATTTAATGGTCTACAATATTGACTAACATTAATATCATCAAAGAACGCATATATAACTGTATTAGGTCGCATAGCAGTAGCAACAAATTGAATATCTTGTTCTCTGGCAAATGGTAATATTTGAACATCAGTGATTTTATCACCTAATGATTTATGAACAGTAACATCTTTAGTAATTTTAACATCTTGAACAAATTTACCATCAACAATACGTTTATTACCTATACCCTCGGCTGATAAGAATTTATCCTCACCAACAAAATCCAAACCTTCTTCTAATAGATTATCCTTTTCTTTATTATCAATATCTTTTAATTGGTTAGCCTCCCAATTTCCAAATAATACCTCATTGATCTTACCATCTGGCAAGTTTTTACCATTGTCCATACCAGCATCAATATTAACAATTAAAGCTGGTTTACGATCAACTTGTTTATCAGAATCATAAGATGGAATTAATTCAACAGTACCTTCCCAATTGAATATAAAATATGGATTTACAGATAAAGTTTTACTTGATAATGCTTGTGTATTAAATACAAATTCATTATAGTTTTGAGTAATTACATTTCCTGTAATTCTGAAATTTTCTGATTTATCTGTATCAAGGGATAAGTGAACTTTTCTTGTATAGAAAGTTGGTCGCATTTCTCTTTTCTTAACATCAATAGCACCATTAAATTCTGGATGTGCTGTATCAGAGGCAACTAAATCAGCAAAATTGTCAGTAATTAACCCATTTTTAAAACGTGATACACCATTGGCATCTTTAATAGAAGTTGATTCAGCATCCTTTTCTAACATAGTAAAGGTTGTATAATATTCTAAATTATCAACACGTTTTTCAATTTTACCAATATCTCGCATAGTAAATCTACGATTATTGACATATTTCTTATAAACATCATCTTGAACGCTTAATGTATAAGGTTTAAGATTAATTGTATATAACGCCATTGTATTTTTAGGTGTTTTAGGTTCAGTAGGAACAATACTAGGTATACCCTTGACCACTAAGAATGTACTTGTTTTAGAATCAATAACAATTTTATCAATTCTTGGTAAATAGAAAGTAACATCATGAATGATATTAGAATCATGAGAAGGTATAAATCCAGTTTCCACATAATCACCAGAACCATCTACTTTTTCATCAACACGGAAATCCATACAACGTCTTAATTGATAAATATCGCCATTTTGAGAAGTATATGTTGGAATATCTTCATAATCAAAATCTTGAGCAGGATCATCAATCATTGATTGATATGATGTTGCTGTATACATATAACCGTTATTAGAATTAGGATGATTGAAATATTCAAATACAATTTCATATTTTGCTTTATTACTAGCATTATAATCTGGTTGTGACGTTAGAGTACGTTTAATTTTACATAATGAATAAGCATTATCAGTTAAACCATCATCAAATTTAAAATCTGAAGTAACATCATACCAATTTTCAGAATCATCATCTGTAATATCAGTAACAGACATTAAACGTCTACCATCAACTTTACCCAAGTAATGCCAATCTAAATAACTTGATGCCTCTAATTCAATATTAATACTTGTTGTTACTAATGTTTTGATTTTAGATGGAATATTTGATGTAGTAACATTAATAATACCAGCAATTTGTTTATTAGTACCAAATCCTGTTATTGTAGCAACCAATCCATTGATTGATACTTTATTTTCTGTAATTTCAACAAAAATAAAGTTACCTGTAGCATCTTTTTCAGAGAATATCCATTTATCTTGACTGAATGAATCAAAATATTCACCTGTATTCAGATTGATTTCAAATTCACCATTAGCATCAGATGATCCAAGATATTTCTTTCTGGTTGTCATTGTAACATCACTAACAGAATTTGTCCATTCTTCTGCTAATTTAGTAATAAGCATATTTTCAGTAGGTTCGTAAATTTTTACTTCTTCTAAACCAGAACCATTTCCTAATCCAGCATCAATTTCTGTATATTCATCATCTGTTAATACTTTAGTAGCAAATGTAGTTGTACCACCCTTATAAATTGATTCAACCTCAGTAAATATGTGATTATCAGTCATTTTAATATCAAATAAATACAATTTCATTACTGGTACATCTGTAGCACCATTAAAACTAGGGAAAACTTTACCAGTATTTAATTGTGATTTAACTTTAGCAGTACCAATAGGTGAAGAACTTGGTGTACCATTTTCCCAAGGATTAGTATCAGCATAAAAATTAATATTAATGAAATCAACAGCGTGTTTAGTATTTTCTTGAGTATTTTGTAATGGATATGTATTGGATTGTGGATTTATAGCAACATATATATAATTGCCCTGTGTATAACGAATAGCAGTATCTTTGATTGCCCCCGTATCTCTCGCACGATCCATGATTACATTAGAATCAGATAATCTTTCAACTTCATAACCCTTAACGTATGCTTTACCATTTCCTACAACAGCCACAAATTGATTTTCATATTTTATAACATCTTCTGGTGGTGTACTTTCATCAGCATAATATATACCATCAGTTGAAGTTTCACTTGATTTTAAGAAATTTTTGAAATTAATTAAAAATGGATTAACTGTATAATCACCAGATTCATCATAGGTACGTCTGGCCATCATATCTATAATATCAGCATATTGTGGCTTATCTTTAATTTCTTTTAATACACCCCACTCAACAGTAGCAAGTTTTACCCAATTGTCTTGTGGTGGAGCACCTAAAATGGTACTTTCTAAACTTAATTGAATTTTATAGCGATCAGCACCAGGACTTGTATAATTTGGGTATCCTAACGAATTATCTAACAGACTTAAATCATCGTGTTCAGTAATAATACTTTGAATGATATTAAAGCCAACTTCCGCATTTGGATCAGTATCATATTTTTCTAAAATAATTGTTTGTGTTGGTGTATAAACAAAACTACCCCATATATAATAAATTCCTTCAGTAACCGTAAATATAGCACATTTTCCAGTAGGTGGTGTAGTTTCCGTTGCTGGTTCAGTTGATCCAATACAATCTGGACATCTTACATAACAAGAATAAACAGGGTTATTTTGATCATCATAAATGATTATTTCTTCACCATCTAAAAATACCTTATTTAATCCATCCTCAGAACTTGTTAAATAATTGACATAGATTGTTGCTGGATCATCTTCTGTAATTTCAGTTACTAATTGACAATTTGCTGAAATTCCAGTAGTTTTACCTACTACCTTTTTACCTAATATTAATTCTGGTTTAACATCATCATTATTGGTATCTAAATCCTTCAATCTAACATAATTCATAGCATTATCGTATGCTGGAATACTATCAGTTACAATAGAACCATGTTTGAATATATGATTACCAAATCGTTCAATTTGGTTTTTAATAATAGATTGTTGTTGATTCATTTCCCTTGTTTGAACAGGGAATTTAGGTTTGTATAATATTTGATGAAAATTCTTAGTTTCATCAAAATCATCAAAATAAGGATCTGTATTAAAGGTTCTTTTTGGCATAGTCTACTCTTAAAATTTTAAAATTATTTTTATATTTTCTTGTTGGTTTGCTGTTCTTTGAATTGCTTCAATATTATCAACATAAATCAAACTACCAGTACCAGCTTTTATTTTCTGATTGTTAGTAGCTCCAGCATATCCAGCTCCAGCGGGACCAAAATATCTCAGTGCTCCAGCATCACCACCATCTTCATCAACTGGATCAACGACTAATAATACTTGTCTAAAATCAATATCTTCTTCAATATAACCAGCTTCATCACCAACTATATTATCATTTAATATGATATATTTAGCGTTACAATCTTCAAGGATATTAGAACCTAAACCACTTGATGTACCTACATTAGCATTTAATATAACATCATGAGATTCTATATTACCAGCACCATCATCTAATGAAATTGTATCAGCATCGGTATAATTTGTACCACCATCAATACTTGTAATAGTAAATCCTGTTAATGTAAATCCAGAAAATACAGGCTCAATAGAACACCCACTACCACCTGTATTAGCTAAAATTGTTGCTGTTATTGTATTAGCGGTATTATATTGACCACCATTAAGAATATTGAATCCTGTTACCGCACCACCAGCCGTTATAACATTAATATTTGGTTGATGATTATCACGATCCGTACCAACTTGTGGAATAACCGCACAATATGGGGATACAGTATAATCCGTTCCAACATCACTTAATGTAATTTCATCCAATGATCCAGCTAATAATGAAGCAACCGCAACAGCACTTCCAACTATATTAATTGTTGGAATTCCATCGGTATAAATTGCCCCAGCTTGGTTAATATTAACAGATAATAAGGAATTTGGTTTAGAATTTTGTTGAATTTCCCATTGATGTGAACCATTGTCTGATAATACTCTAACAACAGGTACATAATCAGTTGACATAAAGTTTAAATCTGAAATTTCACCCATATATTTCCAAGTATATCCATCACCTGTTTTAAATGAACTAAATGTGGTATTAATATCGGTAGGCTCGGATGTTGATGGATTATTTCCATTATTATCAATACAGATGTAAATTCTATTAGAATTATTAGTAACATAGTATGACATTGTATCTAATTCAACATCAGTTACATAGGAATCATAAATTGAACCACTTACCCATTGATTTCTTTTAATACCCATAGAGGCATTAGCAGAACCCAATCTCTTGAAAAATAAAGAATCTGCTAAATCAGTATAATCTAATTCTGTATAATTCATTGCTTGTGGTGGTGCTTGTTCATCATCCCAAGGCTCTGTTTTACCTAACGACATAAACAGGTTATTTTTATAGAAATTCGTTACCAATGCTGGTCTTACGTGTTGCCAAGTTACACCACCATCTGAAACATTACCAGTTGTATGAGTTGGTGGAGTTCCACCAGCCGTACCCGAACTTGTAGCAACATATTCACGATTATTATTAATGGCAATATCATTAGTGGAGTAAATTGCTCCAGATTGCCAAGTATTTTCTGAACCAGTTGAGAATAAATTCAAGAATTGGTTCGCATTAAATACCCTTGCTTTATCTTTAATTATTGATGCCACGTTATTTTTCCTATATTATTAAAATTCTATTACTATTTAGTTTACTTATTTTCTAAGGTGTTGTTAATGTGGCATCATTGCCTGTCATTGAAAAACTACCTTGATCTAATGTTAATTGATAAGAATGTACAAATGTAGCATCCTTACCGACCATTGAATAACTACCATTATCATTTTTTATCTGATAATTAATCATTGTCATTTCTTTACCTGTCATATTATATAAACCATCATCTAAGTGTATTGTTGAACCTTTCACAAATGTAGCATCATTCCCAATCATTGAAAAAGTACCTTGATCAATTGGAAGTGGACGATTAAATGTTAATGCTGTATCAATACCAGATATAATATAACTACCTTGATTTATAGGTATTGAGAAATTTTGATTAAATAATACATCATTCCCCGTCATAGCATAATTGCCTTGATCTAAAATCATATCAGTATTTTGAGTATGAATAAGAGCATCATTCCCCATCATAGCATAATTGCCTTGATCTAAATGCATTATAGTATCTTTGCGTAACCCAACCTGATTACCATTCATATTATATTTACCTTGAGCCATATAAAAATCAGAAGGTGTTTGTTCAATATAAGATTCATTGACATAATTTAATTCAATCGATCTATCACCTAAAATACTATCAATATTTTCATCAGCCCAAATTGAAATCGGCCAGTTAAAATTGACCAAGAATTTCTCAGAATCTAAATCTCTTAAATGATGCCCTACCATTTTAGGTTCGTATGGATGAATTGAGTGTATAGTTAAATATTCCTCTTCAACACCAACTAAAAATCTATCCAGCACTTCAGATATAATAGTGAAAATCTTGGTAACAATTGTTTCACCACCAGTAAATCCTATTATATCATCATCTAATGATTCAGATTCATAAATCCATTTGTTAAATTGTACCAATCCTGCTGGATGTAATAAACTTTTAACAATATGTTTCCATTGATTGGGTTGTTCATAACTTGACACTAAATAACTAAATTGTTGATAATACCAACTATCAGTTAATACATTATTATGACTTGTAAACCCTTTTTGATTGGTTGTAATTTTTGGTGTATCGAATATGTTAGAAAATTCGGGTGTTAATATTTCATCTCTACCACCAGTAGTTTTTAATACAATTGAACTTTCATCATATATAATACCACCATTTTGAATTGAATATCGTTTAATTGATCCTAAAGAATCACCCTTTAACGTAAAAGATGCTTGTGTAATTGGTTCAATGCCAGATGAATTTGTAGTAACAACGGCATTTTGTTCATCTTCATAATCAAACCCACCATTGTACATTTTAACCGATAATACACTACCTGTAACATCATCAACATTATTAACAATAGCTGAAAATCCATAACCACTCGTTAATTGTTTATTTTTTACATCAATGAAATCCCCAATGGCATAATTATCGCCAACTTGATCGATTTGAATTTCTTCTATTCTACCATTAGTGGTTGATGTAATTTTAGCAACAAAATCGCTATTACCATTATTCAAATCTGTATCAATATAGATAGAATCCCCAACACTAAAAGCAATTCCAGGATCGGCAATAGTTACACTATTAATGGTTCTAATAACTTCTGTATTGTAAATAATATCATCAATCTGTACTTTTAAGTCCATATCTGGCTGATTATATAAACCACTATCAAATGATGATAGATATGCTTGATAATAATGATTTCCTAATACATCAACTTTTTCTTGTAATTCATCAACAAACGCTCTTAATTTTGATCTACTATCATAAATGTAAATAATACTTTCATCATTAACAAAATACTCTTTGTTAATATCTTTGGTGATATTCATAATGAAATCACCCTCATAATTATTATCAGATGAAGCAAACATCCATTCTCTAGGATAGGTTATATTAACATCTTCATCATACAACACTCTAAAAATAAATTTAAAAGATTCCTCAGTACCCTTAGAAATATAAAATTCTCTGATATACTTGACTAATTCACTTTTGTCTATTTTTAAATCGTATGTTGGTATACCATCGGCAAACTCTTGTAAAAATTGTTCAACAAAATCATCATTAGCTTGGTCAATATCCATATTAGCTTTAAACGCATTTAAGAAATAAGCATAATTATCTTGTTCATCTAACCACTCAAAATAAGTAGTTATAAATGATACAAAAGTCGGATATTTCTCATGAGCATAAGACGGTAATTGACTTGTAATTAATGGGGCAAGTTTATTTATTTTTGTCATATTCTGTCACTGTTACTGATACCTTATTAATTTTAATGATATTGTTTCTCAATGGATAAAAATCTGGTTCTACTGGCATTGCTTCAGTTATCAATTTATCACCATTTACAATATCATCAATAACAATATTAGATGTATTTAATATTCCTGTATCATAATCAATTGTACCAAAGTATTCATCAAGATAAGTATATTGTGTACCATCTATCAAACTTTCATAATGAATCACAATATTTCCCATTCCATCATCATCAAAATGACTAGGTAAACCCCTAAATGTAAATTGATTAGATACTATAGTATTTTTAATAACTTTACCATTGAAATCAATCACGTAAGATTGAGAAGTTTCAAAAGATGGTTTAGTTTGTTTTTCTAACATAATATAATTATATGTACTTACAATTGATGAATCTTGATTTAAAACATCCTCATATAACGTAGCGTTTGAATAATATCCATCAAAACGTGATACATGAGCATCATCATAATTATTGATTGTATTATTAACCGCATTGGCTATTTGTCCAGCCGATTTATCCGTTTCCAATGGGTTAAATTTGGTATTATTTGTTATATTCAAATACAAGAAATCAACATCAACAAGTGTAGTATCTATTGTTACAATATTATACTTTTGTAATATTGTTTTTTGAATTTTCTCTTTAGCTTTAGATGAAAGAATATCGCCAATTTTAGGTTTAATAGAAATAAATACACGACCATAGACTTTAGGATAATTATCTTCACCACCCCAAACATTAATAGATTGTATATTATTATATTCTGATAAAAGAATAGATTTATAATCTTCAACAGTAACTAAACGATTTTGACGTTTATAATGATGTGGCACGTTATATTTAAGTTCTTCAAGGGTTTCTTCCCCTCGACCACCATCAGAATTAAATTCAGTATTAATAGTAACAGCAACAGGTAATAAATCACTACCTAAAATATCATCACCAGTATATTCAAAAGTTCTCGCATCATTCCCTAATTCCCCTGTATTTTCAACATAAGAAATTTCAACATAATTACCATTTTGTAATGCTCTACCATATACATCATTTCCAAATAAAATCTCATAATAGCCTTGATCATCAGTAGTGATAAAGAATACGTTACTTTCACCATTAATAATCATAAAATCGGATGCTAATTTATATGATACAAAGTTACTTTCTTCAGCGGTATCATTAGGGTAAACTTTAATTCTAATTGTGCGATAATCAACATCTTTACCTGTTAATCTATAAACTTGATTCCAAGTTGAATTTTGACTTGTATCTTTGGTGAAATAGTCTTTTTGATATACACCCTCATAAATTTGAATAGTATCTGAATGATAATCATAACCACTTGTGGAAATTGATTTATTGTAAATGTACACATCATCAATTAAAATGAATTTTCTAATAATACCAGATAAATTGTTAGTTGATTCCGCAAACTCACCCCTTTGAATTAAGAATTTTTCATCGGCTGGTTCATTTTGATCGTCAATAGTTAAATTGATATTAATATCAGCAATAGCAGAAAATGCTGATTTTGGAATATAATTGAGTAATTTTGCTTTACTGGTTAAACTTTCTCTTAAATTGGCACTATCAATAAATGATTCATTTGCTAATAAATGAGCAAACGATCCCATATAAAAACTATTATATGTCAATGAATCTAAAATGACATCAAAACCAGAACCATAGAAATTATAGTCTTTAAACTTTTCTTGACTTTGAAGAAATTCGATTAAATTTGCTTTTAATTCATCAAAATCAAGAGCGTTTACTTTTAAGTTGTTTGCCATTTTTTATCTTATCCTATCTAAAAACAGTGTTGTTTCTTGTTCATCTATAATATTTATGGTTGTATAAGTAATGAAAATTTTATATCCATCCTCATTTTCATTGCTATGAACATCAATATTAATTACATTTACTCTAGGCATCCACATTTCAAGAATATGTTCAATTTTAATTTGTAATTGATTTTCAGTAATAAGATTAATAGGTTCAAATAACATATCTCTAATACCAATACATCTTTCGGGATGAAATTTAGCATCACCATTATTAGCCATTAATACATTATACATATTTTGTTCTACACTATTTTCATCATATAATACAGAAATATCACTATTCATTGGATGTGTATTAAATGTTAAATCTATATCAGAATAAAACTTTTCTTGTGTTTGTCCCATTATTGTCCCTCAACCCATACAGTAGGAGCACCCGTGATCATTATGTTCATTGAACTACAACCTGTACTTGATCCTATATGTGACGTTGCTTTATTATTTGTAAATACTGAAGGGGATGCTCTTGCTGTTATTACAGGGTGACATTGTGGACCAGATGGTGTGGGGCAACAATGTGGAATATAAGCATCACCAACCCTATGTACAGGTAACATTTCAGCAAATACGTTAGAACTTCCCTGTATTGCTATAGTAGGTGGCCAGCAAGTATGACCACTACAAATTTCTGTTATTCTACCTATAGGCATTGCTGACATTTAAAATTTCCCCTTTCCCTTATTTATCATCTGGACATACTGGACATAAAGTTGGCAATTCTGGAGTAGGTTCTTTAGGTTCGTAATAAACATCATCCAATTTTGGCAATTTATGACGTTCAGCACATTGCTTTTCATACATCATATTGTTCAATTGTTCTAAGAATCCATCAATATCATATTCTTTCCATTTTATTATTCTTTCAGTCACTATTTTCTTTTCCTCTGTACAAGGTGGACATAATGGGGATTGACCCTCAATTGGCACTTGAATATATTCAACATCATATTCAGTTCTTTGTAAATTCAATATATCGGCTGGATCATAATCCCAATTATTATGAACACATACATAATATTCCTTTTCTATGTATACCCAAGGATAATTTACAAAATAAGCTCTAATTACAATAGGATATTGTTTCCACGTTGGTTTAATTCCTTCCTCTTGATCAAATCTTTTCCAGTTCCAACTTGGTGTTTCCCAACTTTCACTTTCACAATCTTGTTCGCCAGGTGTACCATATATAATACCAGAACTTTCAAATGTAAATCTTTCTGGTGGATTTGAAATATCTATTGGCAATTCACCTCTTTCTATTGAAAATCCAATACGTTTACTACAAGGTGGTATTACTATAGGTGGCCACTCTCCATCCATTTCTTCACCAGAATAAGCATACATTCTATCAAATATGATACCATTATAATCTGTAAATTCTACTAATAACTCATAACTACAAGCATATAAATTTTCCAAACAAAAGTAATAATCCCCAACAACACCATCATAAGTAAATACATTTCTTTGTGATTGTAAATAAGAAGTTCCCAAACTTACCCAATCACCAGAAATTAATCTGAATAATTTTAATGTACCATTAGGCAATGTACCAGCCCCAGCATCATTTGAAAGTCCAATATTGAATGTTAGGGTTTCATTTTCTGTCATTGTGAATTTATATGTAACAACATCCCCAAATCCATTCAAATGCCCCGTATATTCTGTATTACCTTCTAATGGTAATGTATTTTCTGTAAATTCACAAGCCATTAGCCAAACTCCAATATATTAGGTTCTGGTTCATTTCCATTAATCAATTCACATTCACCCATAGCACCACTTTCAGCAACAGGATATAATGATGTATTATACTCAATACTAGCCCAAGAACTTTGTTCACCACGATTCTCTTCAAATTCTCCAAGTGGTTCAGATTCAAATAAAATCAATTCTAAGAAAATTTCCTCACCCGTTGGAGCAACATATTCTTGAACATATAAATCTTCACCCGTTTCAAAGTCTAATACAAATTCTTTATTAGTTTGAAAAGATGGTTCGCTCAAGAATAAATTATTAGCCATCATTTCTGGTTGTAGAATATTATAGTAAATGTAAACAGAATCATCACACATTGCTTCAATCTTACCAAAGTATGGTCTATATTCAATAGCAATTCCATAACTATCATAATTATAATCCCAATCTCCGTCTGGTGTTAATGGATTATATCTATTTTCAATACATCCATCTGGTGTTACCCAACTAATTCCTGGCAATGATACAGATAATTGTGCTAATCTACTCATTTCACCAGCACCCATACTCCAATATGGGGGATATGTATTTATATAAAGTGGAACACGTTGATCAGCTTCAATTCGTTTAGGTTTAAGTAAAATAGTTGTTGCTAATTTTGCTCTAACTTTTTGACCATTATAACCACGTAGCAACCACGGTCCGAAAGTTGTCAAATATGCTCTATTTTTAGTACCATCATAAGCTCTAGGTGAAAATCCATCCTCTGTTAGTATATCAAAATGTGACATCATTTCACCAGTTTTAGTAAAGTAACCATAACATTCTGTAAATATAGGTGAGGCAAAATCAAAAATTACATTATCACCTTCTGGTAATAAATATCCAGGACAAAATCTAATATATTCTTCTGAACCAAATCCTGTTAATTCCGCACTAGAACCACCACGATTTTGTTTAAATGGATATTTCCAATCAGCATCACTATAAGATATTGAAGCAATGACATTTTCACCACTTTCAAAAATATCAATCAATGATGGTAAAGTTAAATCAACTTTAAGATTTTGATTATTTGATGTTAAGAAATCACCAAAATCATCTTCACCTTGAGCTATATTTTCCCACCATACGATAGTTTTTTCACCTGTTAAGAAATCAACTTCAATATAATTGGATTTTTTGGTTTTAAATTTTTGAGGATTTCTATTATACAACCAATATAGATCATCATGAACACAAGGCTCACCCTCTCTATCTTCACCATCCTCACAAACTAATGGTGAACATATTGTTAAACATGGTTGATTTTCATCATCAAATCCATCTTCACCACATTCTGGATCAGTCTCATAATTATCACAAGAACTATCCATTTTACCAAATGGTAAATATTCACGTAACATAAACATTTTACCACTTTCACCAGTAGTTATATTAGGGGAAAATCTAACGCCCATTGTAAGATTGAAGAACGCTTGTGTATCTTCTTTTGCTCCACAACGACCCCAAGGTTCACGATCTTCTGGTCTAATATCAAAATCTAATGGTTCTATATGTGGATAAGATGGATATGGATCACAACAAGCATCTTCACAGAAATTCAATCCACCAGCACCACCCCAACCATCTCTCATATTTTGAGAAGATATTATAATTTCTGGATAAAATATAGGATAATATAAAATATTAGTTTCAAGATCAATCATTTCACCATGATATGCCCTAAGTTCTAATTTAGGTCCAGGTGTTACATAAAATAATGGTATTCTAGCACTTTCACCACTGAAATTTTCATCAGTAGGTAATAATATATATTCTAAATTTAATGATTCAGTTTGACATCTTTCGCCAGTATAACCAGATTGGAAATATAATGAAATCTCTCTTGACATTGAAGCATCGGCACTTTCACCATTTTCATCAGATAAATAATATTCTGTCTCTTCAAATAATTCATCAACTACACTCTCTTCACCACTCTTACCTTTACCTTCCATACCAGAAAATACAAATGTTGTAAGTGTTAAAGGATATTGATATTCACCATTATATTCACTTCTAGGATACATTCTCGTTTCAGTATTAATAAATGCCAAACCTTCAGAACCATCATATACATTAGGTTCTAATTCATCAGCATTATTAGTAAGTATATCAGCCACAACACTTTCAGAACTATAAGCATCTACTGATATTGATGTATCGGTATTAAGTGCTTCAACATAAGTTTCAGAACCATCATATACATTAGGATACATAACATAAGTCACATTTAAGTAACTTAAACCATTTTCACCACTATACATTCTAGGAAACATTGATGGTGCTGGTTTATCTATTAATTCAATTGATAATAATTGTTCGCCACTTTCAATAGTAGGATTTTCTAATTCAATTAATGGATCTAATTTAAGATCGAATAATCCCAATTCACCATGTTCCATAGTACCAATTAATACAACAGTTCCAGCTAAAGCACCAATGAAATTTTCACCACTTTCAAAATCGTATTCAAATCTTATTGGTGGTGTAGTTACCAAATAATCATCTGGTAATTCTTCACCAGTATAAGCAATATCGGTATCAAGGTATAAAGTACGATATAAATCAGAAAATCCTTCTTCACCAGTAAAATGATTAAATATAAAATTAACTGCTGGTCTAGTATCCAAGTCAAAATTTAATAACTGTTCACCAGAATCCATTTTAGCATTTGAAAATTTAATTTCTAAACTTAAATAATTAGTATGTGATTCTTCCCCTGTATAATTACTATCGAGTGGTAATTTAATACCAGTAAGAATTGATGCTGAACTAATTTCACCACTATAACCTAATGATGTTACTGCCTCACATCTATAATTCCACGGTCTATTAAATGAGAAATTATGTGGTGTAAAATCTATAGGTTGTGGATTAGTTTCGCCAGAACATAAAGTAATATCAAAATTATGATTCTTACCAGATACTTCTAATTTCTTTTGGCAATTTAATATATTTAAATTTGAAATAGAATCGCAATTATTTAACTCAATATTATTATCTGGATTTCCAGGAACAGTTACCAATATACTTTCAAATGTTAATTCACCACCACAAATTTCACCACCATATCCAGAATTTAATCTAAATGGAATAAAACACGGTTCTATATAATCGGAATTTAAATTACCAATATCATTATAATCATTACAAATTTCAAAAATATATTCATAATTCTTTGATGTGTTTAGATCAAATTCACAACTTTCACCCGTGAATAGTGATCTAAATAAACAATCATGTGCTAAATCAATATCATCATTAAAATCCCATTCTGTACACATTTCAAAATTATATTCATAATTCTTATATGTATCTAATTCTATATCGGTTATATGTTCACCAGAAGGAACATATATATCACATTGTTTATCGAATTCCCAAGTTCCTAAATCTTCACATAATCCCAATATATATGGGGAATAATTATAAGACATAAACAATGAAACGATAAAATCTTCACCAGATCCAATATCGGGAAATAATTTATGATCTTCCAAACTAAATGTTACAATTTCACCCGTTTTAATAGGATAGTCGAAATTATACTCTTGATCAGGTATGTGATTTTCATTAACTAAATTGAAATTGTATATTGAATTAGTAGTATAATACATTTAGATAGGCATCACTGGAAAATGTGTTATTGGCTGAATTATCCCCTCAACTACTTCCCAAGTTACACTACCATCAGCAACTTGATCACCATCACCACTGGGCCAAAATGATGGTTCAAATTCACCAGTTTCACCAGCAATAATACATTTATAATAAAATGATGTTTCTTGTGTATTAGTTGGAAATATTAAATCATCTAACTCCACAGTAAAAAACGGTTTCCAAACTTGCCCGATAATAGGGGAAACTGTTACAATATGAGGAAATTCCTTTTCAAATGGAATTTGTAATGTAAATGTTGGATCTACTACAGATTGTACTATACTTTCCGCTGTTAATGATCCATCGGATTCTAACCACGCTCTCACTAACCAATATTCAACTTTATAACCCTCAAATACTGTACCTAATATTGTTTTTGTTAATAAATTATAATAAGAAATTAAATCATCTTGTGTTGAATCGTAGTTCATTGCTATCCAAGAATCTGATTTTAATGTTTTTGAAAATCTAATCTCCTTTAAAGTACCATCCATAAATTGATCTTGTGTTATATCATCATTCCAAGAACAACCGATTGTAGTATTTCTATCTGAAATAATTTCTACATTACTCATATCACCGTCAATAGTACAATATGAATCTATATAATCCAATACACCATTATTGTATGTATTCAAAAAACCATCGGCTTGTTTGAATATCAAAGTTTTATTATATATATTTGTTGTATTATATACAGATGGTCTTGTTGTAAAATCTGTAGAATCAAGAAACGCATACCTAGTTATTAAATCCGCATTAGTATCATCATATATTCGTATCGCAAATCCACCTTTAGTATCATCACTTCCAGTACCTTGATTTTGTAATATTCTCATAATGCTAGTTATAGAATTTGTTTTAAATATACATTCAGATGTCATACTTTGAAGATTGCTTAAATTGAATACCGACTGAACGCCCATATCAATATATTCCTCAACACCATCAAAAGACATTCCCTTACCGACACCAAAATCAACAATATTGGTATCATCCATATTCGTTAATACACCGTGAGATTTATTTGAAGTGGAATCATAAATTGATGAATTTTTAACATCATCATTAACGTGTATTATCATATTTTTGAATTTAATAGTATTAGCAGAAGATGAAACAGCATAACATCTTATATAAATAATAGCATTTAAATCAATATCACCCGTTGTATTATATCCATTCTTTAAATATAATTTTAATGATTGCCAACCACTAACAATATTGAAATTTCTATCATCATATTTGTGATATTGACCAAATTGCCAAAATATATCTTCTGAATCAACACCAGTAGAACTTATTTCAATTTGCCCTTGCTGTACAATATCAGCATTTCCAATATACAGATCAACCGTGATATAATCTAATTCAATATTAGCCCCTGTATTAACCTCTGGAAAATTATAAACCGCTTGGCTTGTAGTAGCATTTGAACCAGAAACTTCATCTAAATGTAAATCAATAGGATTAAATGATGTATATAAATTGTTACTTTGAGTTAAATGATAAACAGCATCGTATTCTTTCCATACAACTTCAGCAATTGGATCACCCGTAACTCCAATATCAGGATTTGATACCTTTACCACGGAATGATTAAATAATTCCTTAATTTCATCCTCAGTCAATATATTATCAAATAAACAAACTTCATCTAAATCACCATCTAAAAATCTTGGTGTACTAATATTGGAATTATTACCCAATGTAATTACATTATCAACATCATCACCATAAGTTGTTGCTCTATTACCATCATTTATAGTAACAGCTTTAACGCCATTAATATATAATATTGGATCATTGGCAACATCAATGGAATCAAATACAAAACATACGTGATTATTAAACCCCTCTTTTAAATTAATATCAAAGCCCCATCCAGAATGAGTAGATGATCCTCTAATATAAAACCCAATATTTCCATCTGAAGCTATGTTTATACTCCACCCATATTCATTAGATAAAGGTGAATCATAATCAACAATTCTACCAGAATCAACGGCATCCCCAATAACCCCAATAGATGGTTTTATTAAAAATGATACAGAACCCCCATTCAAAAATAAACTATCAAAAGTTGATGTTCTTGGTACAATACATTCTGTTTCATTTGCTTTAATGAATGTAACAGCAGTATTATCATCCTCAATTAATAATCCAGTAGTTCCTAAAGTTGGATTATTATAATAAATACCATTGTTTAAATTTAATTCATCATAAGCAATACTACCCGAACTTTCACCCAATCGCCAATATGCTATAGGATTTAAAGATGTAACATATTCTGAATAATTATTTTCAAGTTTAATTAAAGTTAATTCTGTATCATTATCAGAACTAATATAAGGTAATTTTGTCCATATTTGTGCTGATTTATTATTATTATCCCATTGATCAATTTCTATTGGAGTTGATATTATATCATCATCCCATCCTACAGATCCATTAGGAACGGGATATGAAAATTCATTTGATGTTGTTCTAAGTGTAAATTCATTATTAAGTGTATATGGAGATAACGCTATATAACAAGGTGTTGTATATTGTGCTAATGAATATGGGGCATTTTTTAATAATAATGTATCATATTCAATGCCATTTTTATATAATACATATTTCATTTCATCATATACAAACCTTACCCCTATTACATCACCATCATTAAATGGTGATGGAATTGTTAATGTTGATGTATTTGATCCATTTTTATATGTATATGTAATATTAGCAGTTTGATAAATTGCTACATTCGTTGCCTTTCTACCAAAATAATCACCCGTAAGAATTCCTAAATCATTAGCAACACCATACATAACATTCGCTGAATTTTGATGCCATACTATTTCAAAATACTTATCAGAACCAACACCAGCAAAACTTTTATTGTATATAGTATTCCATATATTTGAAGCATCCAACTTAACTGTTTTATTGTTATTAGATAATGAAATACTTGTTGATTTATTTAATGGATCAAATCCCAAATTAACACCATCTGTTAAAATTTTTAATTGTGATAAATCTGGAATTACATCATCATTCCAAATTATAGTACCAGAATTAACTTTAAAATTATCCACTTCAGTTTGTAAAACTGGATAACCATCTCTCAATAAATTATTAAATATAACTTGAACATCATTTGTTGTAGTATGACTATCTGATCCTATATTTACCCAACTTGAACCATTATGATAATAATATGTGATAACTCCAGCAACCCTAGTCATTCTAAAACCACTATTTGTTATAGTAGTTACAATTTCACCTACTCTTGAATATGTTGGAGTATGTATACCAAACATAACATTATTATTATAATATTGTCTTTGACAAGCCCAAGATTCACCAAGAATTGAATCACTTAAAGAAAATCTAACATCCCATCTATTAACATTTGATGATATTGTAATATCATACATAATTTCAATATCAAAATCATCTCTTAGTCTAAATTTACTGGATATTGAATTGCTTATACTTGAACTATCACTGTATATTATTGCTTTATTATCTTTAATTGTTTCATTAGAACTCCATAACGATTGATTAACTAAATCACCATCAGTACCAGTAAAATCATCATCTACACTTTCTGGATGTTTAAAATTATCAAATATATCATTGGTATCTAAGTTATTACTACCACTATTATCTCCCAAATTAATTAATATTGGAAAATTTGATACACTTTCAGAAACCTTACTTGCTGGAATTGTTAATTTATATAAATCTAAATTCATAAGATTTCCTTATACACTTTCATCATCAAATTCCGCTGGAATAACGGGAGCGTGAATTCTGTACCTAGTTGTTTTATTATCGGGCAATAATGCCACAATATCCATTTTTTTATTATTATAAGTAAAATAGGTATATTCACCTGTAGTATCACTATTAGTTTCACCAATTAATTTACCTGTAATATGATCGTAAAATCTAACTACCGCTGATAACCCTTGACCCTCTAATAAAGTAAATCCAAAGATTTTATGCCTTGACGAATAATGATAACGGTGATTGATTTGCATAGTCTGTAATGACCTTGCGTATATAGCAACCTCGGATATATTACCATCAGTAACTAACTCATAAGGATCTAAACCCATTAAATGCATCTGAGAAGGATCGCCATTTGTACCTAATAATTGAGCAGATGATTTTGAATCAACAATTTCACCATCAATATACATATATACATTTGTACCCGATCTTTTAACTGCTATATGATGCCACTTACCATCAGAATAATTCTTTTCAGTTGAACTATTTAATGTATGTGTTTGACTTTCATTAAATTGAACTACACCCGTTCTTTCTTTATTATCTTCTGAGTTAATGAATATAGTAACACCACGATACTTATATGCCTCTTCATGACAAGTAAATAATATACCCCTATGATTTTGGGTAACATTGAACCAAAATTCAACAGTATAATTAGCATTGGTATTTAATAATTGTGTATATGCTTGACTTGTATTTTTAACACCAGTAATAGCAGTACCACCATTATTAAAATAAGTTGACATAGAATCATTAATTTTATCGGGACCAGTCTCACCCTTAACGTGAGATCCATAATATTTACCATCAGTACCAATTCTAGCATCCATTGTATTAGTTAATGGATCAATATCTTTCAATCTCCAATAATAACTAGGTTTATCAAGTACAACAATATCCTCATAATAATGAGTTTTTCTATAATGATTTGATATTTGTTCATCACTCATTTTATAATCGTATATTGCCAATTGATCCATTTTGAAATCTTCTGTAGCATAATCTGTTACTGGATCAGTTCCACCATTACCAAAAATATACCATTGTTCACCAGTTACAACATTTGGGGGAGAATCAAAATAAGTTGGTGAAGTTGATGATACTAAACGACCATTACAATATAATCTTAATTTTACTTGATATTCATTAACATCTATTTGACTTGTACCGTATGTAACAACATAATGATTTGGGGTTGAAGTGCTAAAAACTGGATAATCAGATGTATGTTGATGTGAAACTGTTAAACCATTAATAGTAACATATAATCTATCAGATGTATTACTATAATACCAATTATCATGGTAGTATATATTAATTTCACTACCCTTTTTAATTACGGGTGTTTGAATATTCTTATAATATCCAGGTTCTCCAGATTTTGTAATTTTATCAGCATATCTCTTATATGAAATCCATTCTAAAGAAAATTCTTCTAAATTATAATCTGAACTATGAGGTATATTGGCAAACATTGGGACCCATGATCCATTAGGTTTTTGAAGTTCGGCAATTCTAATAGATGCTTGCTCGGATGGTTCTAATTCATTCAATGATGGATATTCTAATTCATAATTACCACCAACTATCCACATTGGGTTTTTATTAGAATTCATTTCATCAATAACCATGCCACCATGTAAAGCATTTGAATCTAAATCAAATGTGTGGAAACTTACTGGATTATCTTGTTTTACTGTAGTTTTGTACCCTGCCATATTCTATATCCCTAATATTGTTACATATATTTATGATAGTAATAAAACAAAAAAACCCCATAAATCTTTCAACTTATGGGGTTTTAATTTTCCTTTTAAATCTAAATGATTAACAAGATGCTCTTGTTATTCTCAATTGATTTGCTAAGATTTTTGGAGCACCGTCACCAGCCGAAACTGATTTAGATGTTGTTAATGGTGCGGTATAAAGTAAATTACCACCAGTTGAGGCATCATATAATCCAGCACCTACAATAGTTCCCCAAGTCGCACTAGGCACACCATAGGTAATATCATCTGCGTTAGAGTATTCTAATCCAGCAACATCCCAATTAACAGCACCAACGGGTACGGATTGTCTTGTGTAGTTTGTACCAGAAATTGAAACTTCAGCACCACCCGTACCAGAAAGGTTTGGTAATGTTAAAAATAAAGCAACAAAAATATCGGTATAAACAGTCCAATCAATTCCGTGAAAGACTTTCTTCATAAATCTATGATGTTGAAAGTCACTTGTTGTAGCACTAGCCATAATAATTCTCCTAAAGATTTTCTTTTATGTAATACTATTTATAAGACAAAAAAAGGGTGGACAAATAATGCCTACCCTTTCAATTCTTACCTTATTATAATTATTATTACAGTAAGTTTGTAACAGCAACTTTACGGTAGTACACGTTACTTCCAGTAGCAATACTTGTGAAAGGATTACTAACCATACCATATCTAGTTTTGAAACCGATAATTGGTTGGAATGTATCTTGACTAACAGCATTAAGTTTTTGTAATGGTACATAAGGACAATAGAACATACCAGCATCATACTGATTAGCACCCTTATATCCAACAACATAGAAATCAGTTGTAGCATACGGATCAACATAAACTTTCATACGACCACGATATACACCAGCAAAAGTTGCCCCTGTAGGATCGACAGTTAAGTTGTTGTCTAGTTTATTACCTTGATTATCTAACGCTCCAGCTAAGTGTAAAGCACTCGCAACATCAGCAGAACATAAGATAAAGTTACCTTTTCCTCTACGTGTTTCAATAGCGATTCTGTTAGCATCACGTTCGATTTGGAATAATAACCCTTTGTATTTTTCAACAGACCAACGACCATCAGCATCAACATCTAAATCGAAAGTACCTGGAGTAGCTGTATCAACAGCACCTTGTACGGCCGCATCATAGATAGTACGAACTACTTGACGGTTAATTTCTGAAATAATTTCAGTTGATAGAATATTTGATAATTCGTTATCAGCATCTAAACCGTGAATAGCACGTAAATCTTGAGCTAGTTCAATAGAGTAAGTTGCTTTTAATTGTCTTGATTTTGCTTCAACACTAGATTTCTCAATTGAGAAAGCCATTTCATTCCAGTTGTCTTGACCTTCCGCATCAGCAGTTGGCATACCCGTACCAGTTGTGGTAGGATTTGGAGCATCACCAGCGTGAGTTCCAGCACCAGAGAAACCAGTATCAGCTTCATTCATGAACGCTTCAGTTCCAGCAGGAGTATTGTAGCGTGATTTCATAGCGAAAATCAATCCAGTTGGACCGCTCATAGGTTGAACACCTAACAGGTCAAATGCGATTAATTTTGGGGCCATTCTGCGTACTAGGCTAATCAAAATTGGATCATAGTTATCAACTCCACCAGCACCAACACTATTTGTAGGTTCTCCAGCTTCGTTAATTGTTGCTTGTTTACTAAATGCTACTTGATTT
>Ga0164313_10001076_pt1 | contig 23602 bp, 19 predicted proteins | sample GuaBasSedimGuay4_FD_113735 | JGI IMG/M metagenome (GOLD analysis project Ga0164313, IMG submission 113735) | Subseafloor sediment microbial communities from Guaymas Basin, Gulf of California, Mexico - Guay4, Core 4569-4, 0-3 cm | ecosystem: Environmental > Aquatic > Marine > Hydrothermal vents... | reverse complement strand
TGACCATGTAATGCATACGTACAGAGGATTATGATGAGTGTGAAAATATTTCTCCTAATCAAGCCCCAATATTTTTCTGTTTGCCTCCTGATCATGCTTCCCTCCTGCAAAATCATCAAATGCGCGCTGTGTCACTTCAATAATACTGTCACGCACAAAATCGGCACCTTCCGATGCGCCCTGCTCGCTGTCCTTAAGGCAACACTCCCATTCCACGACTGCCCAGCCCTCATAATCGTACTGCGCCAGTTTGCTGAAAATGGTCATGAAATCTACTTCACCATCGCCCGGTGAACGGAATCGCCCTGCGCGGTCGACCCATGATGCATAGCCACCATAGACTCCTTGCCTGCCGTTGGCATTAAACTCTGCGTCCTTGACATGAAATGCCTTGATCCGCTCGTGATAGATATCGATAAACTGTGTGTAGTCGAGTTGCTGCAGCACGAAATGGCTGGGATCATAGTTGATATTCACCCGTGCATGATTTCCCGTTGCCTCCAGAAATCGCTCGAAGCTCGTGCCATCGTGCAGGTCCTCACCGGGATGCAATTCGTATGCGACATCTACACCTGCCTCGTCAAACGCATTCAGGATCGGAAGCCATCGCTTTGCCAACTCCTTAAATCCCTCTTCGATGAGTCCAGTCGGGCGTTGCGGCCATGGGTACATATACGGCCACAAAAATGCTCCTGAGAATGTAACATGGGTATCAAGTCCCAGATTATGGCTTGCTTTTGCTGCCAGGAGCATTTGATTCGTGGCCCATTCAGTCCTGGCTTTGCTGTTTCCGTGCACTTCTGTTGGGGCAAAGGCATCAAACATCTGATCGTATGCGGGGTGCACCGCGACCAACTGCCCCTGCAGGTGCGTGGATAGCTCGGTGATCTCGAGCTCGTATTCGTGGAGTGTCCCCTTGAGCTGATCGCAATAGTCCTTGCTCTCCGCCGCTTTTTCCAAATCGATCAACCACTTGTCTGATGTTGGCAGTTGCAGGCCATCGTATGTGTGACCGGCCGCCCAGTCGCACAGCCCTTTCAGGCTATTGAATGGTGCTTTGTCCTGAACAAACTGTGCGAGAAAAATTGCAGGGCCTTTTATTGTTTTCATGTGCTCGAATTGTAGTACCAAAAGTACGTCAAATCTGTGTGGTAAGGGAAAGTTGGAAGCGCATTGCATTTCGGTCGCATACGCCATCTGCATGGCCAAATGCTTGCTCCTACAGATGCATTTCGGACTTCGGTGTGCGCGATTCTCCGCTGGGGTCCGGCGGACGTGATGCTGACATCCCACGGGTATCATGGGAAAATGTACTTTTGTATTGTTCATCAACACAACACAATTATGAATCTCAACTCCATACTCGTTCACACACATTCAGGCCTCAGGTGGGTCGCACTCATCCTGATCGTCATGACTGTCATCCGGGCTGGCAACCTGATGTCCAGCAAGGAAAATTTTGAGTTCAGAACAAAAAGTCTGGCCTTATTTGCAATGATTGCCATGCATATACAGGCGGCAATAGGCCTGGTACTGTATGTCATCAGTCCTACTGTGCAGTTTGGCGCTACCACGATGAAGGACAGTACTCTACGCTTTTTTGCAGTTGAACACATCGCCATGATGCTGATTGCACTTGTGCTTTTCACAATAGGATACAGCAAGTCAAAGAAGAAGACTGAGAACCGTGCGAAGTACAAGACCGTCTTCTGGTTTTACTTAATTGGATTACTCGTTGTCCTTGCCAGTATTCCATGGCCGTTCAGAGGGCTGGGAGCTGGTTGGTTCTAATTGTCGATCCCGAAGTGGTATTAGGTACTGCACACAGGTTGACATATCGTTCGTCACTGGATGATTGATGCACATTGGAGCAGATTGAGTCGGTAGTGGTATGGTGATGGCTTGCACCTTAGGTATTTGCGCGTTGCACCATTGACAGGAGCAATCCACTCAATATCAATAATGATCCGACAATTCTATTTTGCAAATGCAATTTTTCCTTGTTTTCGAGGTAGCTTTTCAGATTCGTCGCAAAGTGTGTATACAACAGTAATGAAAGTCCATCCAGCGTCAAAAATGTGATTGCCAAAATGACGACCTGGGGTAGAAATGGGAGGTCTGCCTTGATGAACAATGGAAACAATGCCGCGAAGAATACAATCGCCTTCGGATTTGCTGCCGACATCAAAAATCCCTCTGAGTACAGGTTAAAATAGCTTTTGACTTTCGCATCACCCTTAAAGTTTTCGACGCGAGGCTTTGAGATGATTTTTTTCGCTCCGATGTATATTAAGTAAGCCACTCCGAACCACTTGATCATCTGGAAGAGTTCACCCGAAGAAAGCACAATGGTTGCCAGTCCCGCTGAGGCGAGGATGATCTGGATCAGGTTTGCTGACAAGTCCCCGAGGATTGTCCCGGTGGCTTTTTTAGCACCGTACTTCATGCTGTTAGCCGTTGCGAGCAAGACGCTTGGTCCCGGCGTTAGGGTCAGAATTAAAACTGTTCCGATAAATGAGAGCCAAAGTGTGAGGTCCATTGATTGGTGTTTAGGTCGTACATGATTGCCGAACTGACATTGTTATATCTCCAAGTTAGAATAAATCCGTGCAATTAATTCATCTTGCCATTACACTCACTTGCTTGAGGTCATTACTGTTGTGACACCAACCGTATCCAGCAATTCTGATATCCGCATATTCAGGAATTCTGTCGGATTCAATCCTTCACAATTTTTATACAATAGAAACTCGAAGTCAAAGAACTCAGTTGTATCAAGGCCAAATACGATGTAGGAGCAGTTCTCAATATGCTTACCTGCATCAGATAGCTTGAACTCAACAACCCGCTCTAAATCTGCAATACTGACATTCACGATTTCTCCTGACAATACATATGTTATTTGAAGTGGATCACTTTGTGTGGTTAGCCAAATCAGGCCTGACCTATTTCCGTCAAATTCTAATCTTTTATAAAGGATATTGTCAAATGGGGATTCTTTATCAATCAGCTTAACGCCAACAGCGATATTAAAGACATTTGTCAGTTCTTCATCGATAATTTTGATCGTCTCATTACTCACCTTCTCATATACGCTCCCAGCTGCAACACTTCTGCTGTTAAGGTCGTATTCCGGCATCAGCACAGTAGGATCATTTTGATTGCAGGCGCATAGAACTACTGCACCTATATATAGCATTATTCGATTCATCTGTAGTAATTAATCTTGTGCATCTTGCTTCGGCTAAATGTTCTCGTTGTTTTATTTGGTGGCCACTTTACCGGGCTTTGTAGTATACCGAAATGGTGATCACTCAGCCAATTTTTGAAGTAAGTTCGAATCCTCTTCAAGCATTCGTCGCATACGCTTTGTACGTAGAATCTGGGCGCCTGACATTCTTTTCCTGTCATTGAGATATTCCAAAACGTCATTCAAGACAGCCTCAGGAACCTGATCCAGCGCCTTAATGATCTCTGCTTTGATTTGATTTGTTGTCATGATCCAACGATTTGTTTAAAGGTACGTCAATCTTATAAAAGTAGTTTCATGAGATGACTGGTGGAATCTGATATCCTAGCCCAGGGGACATATCGAGCAGTAAGTGCCACCTGTTCATTGCAACTAATATCCAATTATGTTTTAATGTAGTAATATTTCGACCTTTTGCCGTTAACGGTCCGGTAAATTTTATTGGTTATCACCCCTCTTGATTCATCCACACCGTAAAGCTTACCACGCTTATGGTATAGTTGTGACGGACACTGCACCCTGTTTTGTCCACCCGACGAAAGTACTGCACTATAACTCTCTTCAACTGTGGTTCGATTGGGGATCAAATCCGGTGACAAAAACAATGAGTCGATGTGGGTCTGTCGCCCAAAATCGTAATAACTTATTGTGTCATAGACCGCGATCATGATAAGATGTTTAGTATCGCCATTCACTCGCCATGTGCCCTGGGACCAACTGCTTGCCATGTCATAATTCCATTTATATAGAAATGTGTCATCACTGTTTAACCAAAGTTTATTGTTATCCAAATTGCTTCGCCATTCGCCTGATATGACAGCCTGACCTATTGCTATGTTGAATCCAAATATTAGAATCAATATGACTTGACGCCTCTTCATAAAACTTCGCTGTTCAATGTGGACTGATGAGTATCTTGTCACACAAGGTATCTAGAATTCCTTGGTTATTGTTGCACCTTGTTTCTTTTGCAAAAGGTATATTATTAATCCAACACTTATAACACTCATTGCTACCAGAGCCAATTTAAGAGCCAAAAAGGGACGATCATAAAGCTCGCCACTGAACGATCCTGCGCCATAGCTGATCAAGTAGCCCGGAATAAAAGCCAAACTCATCACCGTTGCCAAATATTTAGGGTTAGTATACTGAGTCAATAATGAATTAATCACCGGTCCAATATGGATTTCAGAAATATCAAATATCATCATTGCAATCAGGTACAGAATCAGGTGGCTTTCATTAGGATCACCCGGAATCAATGAAAGGACTCCAAGTGAAATCGCCGCAAATGCGAACCCGATGGTCAATTTCGTAAATTGGCCGCTATAAAAATATGACCATAGAACAATTGCAGCAATACTTACAGGCACAAAAAAAGCGTTGCTTATCAAAAGCCAAAACCCTCCAGCATTATCCAAGGTTGCGAGCTCATTAACTTGCACCAATAAACCTGGCATGCGAATATTGTATAAATCATATATCGCCCAAAATAGCCCGACAAGAACTACGGCAACCACAATCTTCGTGATTATTTGATTTCTAGGCAGCCAATCCCCGTACAATCTTACAGGCTCCGTTATTTGTGACAAAGCTGGGAGCGCGATTGAAATAAGCATTAACCCCCCCGCAGACATGAACCCAATACTCCATCCAAAATTCTCTCCCAAATAACCAATCAGCAACACTCCAACAAACGATCCGATATTGATCGCCGTATAAAAGATGGCAAATCCAGAATCTAACAATCTATCCCTAGGCAAATACAATTTACCAAATTGAGCGGTTACATTTGGCGTGTACAAACCGCCACCTAAAACTATCAATCCAAGTCCTGCATACAAACCAAACGGAGTATGCATGCACAAGCTAAACGCACCAATAGCCTGAAAAGCCCCACCAATTATCAGTGCCCTTTTATTTCCGAAAACTAAGTCTCCAAGTATTCCTCCTATAATATGGGAGACTATAAAACCGCCAGTAAACCAACTGAAAACAATCAAAGCTTGCTCTCTGGACATCTGGATGCTATCCCCAGTCATGTACAGAACAATCAAAAAGCGCACTCCATAAAAGGCTGCTCTTTCTAATAGTTTTGAACAGGCGTATATAAATGTATGCCTGTCATGATTTTGGTTTATTATTCTTTCCATACAATGTGGCTTGCAATAAACTGCGGCATTTCTAACGAATCGCGCTTAGCCGATGTTTCAGACAGTTTTTTATCCTGACTATCTGCCCTCCAAGTTTTTAATATCATTTACAACATAAACTACAACAACATCAACCTTGGCATTATCCGCTACATTAATCCACGGACCCATTATATATAGTGTTTCAAGAATTTTTGATTCAAGTAGTCTTACCGCAATTTCTTTATGTTCAATTCTGCTGATTTTCTCTATTGGGTTAGTGACAATCAAGTATGGCAATAGTGTTTCCTTTGAATCATCCCAATTTTCGGTATTCAAGTCTGATAGCTCTATAGACACAAGGGAGTTAATACCAAAACTATAGACAGCTTTGTAATGATAGTTCGTATAAGTATCCCAAAACACGTCTGGAATTGAGACAAACAGAGCAAAATAATCTCTCGCCAATTTATAACCCCCCAGTGGCTGCTCATTCTTAGAGGTAAATTCCTCTGGATACATCAGAATGAAGAACTGCCCATTGAAATCATTTTCCAGGACTTCACGGTCCAAATTGTAATTTTGATCAGTTGATATAATTACGTTCTTCGCATCATAATCATAGCTTGATATTGCTTTTTTGCCTTTCTGGTCATATATTTTCCAGATACCTTTTGGTTTTCCGCTTTCGTAACTTCCACTTTTAATTACCTTTCCTTTTATGTTATAGTAATCCCATTGCCCTTCAGCCCTTCCATTCTTAAACGTTCCTGAAAATTTAGGCTTGCCGCTACCATAAAAAAGTTCAAATCGTCCATTCAGAATTCCATTCGAATATGCAATTCTTTCCAGAATCACTCCCTCTAATGACCACAAAGTCCAAATACCGGATTTATTGCCACTTATAAACTCTCCGTCTTCCACTTTCTCGCCATTACAATATCTTGTGTAATTACCATTTAAATCAGGCTCTATAGATTCAATCTGATCGTAGCAATTACAGTGATCGTAAGTGATTTTTACCTGAGCACTTGAAATAATTGACGTAGAGAGTAGAAGTAACAGTAATATCGTTTTCATATTTTCCGTAATTCATATGATGGTTTAGGCAAATCTACTTTCATTGCCCTTTACTTGGTTCAAGTTAGTGATTTCTTACCCCAGGTCTATTGCCGGATTATGTGTCGCTGTAATCGTCAGTAACACTATTTCATTCTTCTTAATTGCTCGTCAGTATGTCAACAAAATATGCGTTTTTTACTACTGAAGTGGTCGACAACGTAATGTGACAGCCATATCTACTGAAATTTCACATGACGACCACTATTAATACCAGCCCTAGATATGAAAATTTACACCCTACTATAGCAGTTGTGGTTTGGATATATGTAGCACCATGTTTAATTTCTGGCATGATATTCATTTATTATCCCTCCCCTCCCATTACCTAACATTAGGTAACGCCATCAATCACTGGGTATATGCCCATTTCCCGCCAATGCCTACCTTGCGCGACTCAGAGACAATGCATATACATTGAAACTAACCGAACTACAAATTGGAAAACAAGCCATGCTGGCAGACTTTAGCGTCAGCCGGCTACATCAGCGGCTCCTGTCCATGGGATTCACGCCCGGGTCAGTGATCAGGGTGCTGAGGCGATTGCCCATGAATGGAAATCTGTACGTTGAAATAGCAGGACGTTCTCTGGCTTTGAGATTTGTGGAAGCGGAAAAAATCACTGTTAACGTGAGCTAACTTGCCTGTGACAGCAATCGCCCTTATCGGAAATCCGAACAGCGGGAAGTCCTCGCTCTTCAACATCCTCGCCGGAACACGGCAGAAGGTGGGCAATTATCCGGGTGTCACGGTGGATGTCAAATCTGCCAAATTCAACCTGAAAAGTGGTGAGACCGTGACGCTGCTCGACATGCCTGGCTTGTACAGCATGTATCCGACTGGGAGAGAGGAGCGGCTTGTCGTCGATACGCTTCTTCACGCAGGCACTGGCAATTGTCCCGATGCCATCGTTTATACCGTCGATGCTTCATTGCTCGAATCACAACTCTTGTTGTTTACACAGTTGATCGACTTGGGATTTCCGCTCTTGCTGGTAGTGAATATGATCGACGAGCTCGAAAAACGGGATCTGGCTATCGACCTGGATGTGTTGCGATCCAGACTGGGAGTACCCGTACTCGCTGTGAGTAGCAGAACAGGAGAGAATATTGACGAGCTCAAGCATGCTATTCTCGATTTGGTTGAGAAAAAACAAGTGCATCCCAAACCGTTTTACACTGTGCCTTCCGACCAGATAAATAATGTGCGGTATGTATTTTTTGATACAGAAGTTGGGAATGAATACTTCAGGTTGCTGCAAATGCATCACGCCGACAGGCAAGACAAACTTTCGGAGAATCAGAATACGCGGCTAAAAGAATTGCAGGATCAGGAGACATTTCAACTCCTGCCAGCCCAGGTCGATGAGACCATGGACCGCGCAGAAAAAATCAAGCGGCTCCTTGCATTTGCAATAGTGAGAGGCAAGGGCAAGCGATTTGACAGCAATTGGTTTGATCGGGTATTGACACACAATTATGCTGGTCCCGTAATTTTTGCGGCGATCATGCTCTTTACGTTTCAAGCGATATTTGCCTGGGCGACCTATCCGATGGACTGGATCGAGGGGGCATTTGCATGGCTCAGTGGAGAGCTGACAACTATTCTTCCTCATGGGTGGTTCAGTTCACTCATTACAGATGGACTGTTGGCAGGCCTGAGTGGGGTCATGGTATTTATTCCACAAATAGCCATCCTGTTTTTCCTGATTACGATCCTTGAGGAGGTAGGCTATATGGCACGTGCCGTCTATCTTTTTGACCGTCTTCTTCAGCGAGTGGGCATGAATGGGCGATCTGTGGTTGCCTTGATATCCGGAGGGGCCTGTGCAATACCCGCGATCATGTCAGCGCGGACCATTGAAAACTGGAAAGAGCGACTCATCACTATCATGGTTACTCCGTTTATCTCTTGCTCAGCAAGAATTCCTGTGTTTGCTCTTCTCATTGCATTTGTTGTGCCCTACGAAAGAGTGTGGTGGATTTTTAATTCACAGGGATTGGCATTTGCAGGTTTATACGTTTTAGGTGTCGTCGCAGCTTTGACCTCAGCCTATGTGTTCAAGCGTATTTTGAAATCCAGAGACGCGAGCTTTTTACTCATGGAACTGCCGACATATCGCTGGCCGGACTGGACCAATGTCTGGGTGCAGGTGCGTACTAAAGTAGGCACATTTGTCACCGAAGCCGGCAAGATCATCATCCTGATGTCACTCATCTTATGGGCTCTTGCATCATTCGGTCCAAAGGCAAAGATGCTTGCGGCTGAACAAGAGGCCCAGCTAGAATCCACACAACTTGGACTCACCGATTCAGAGGCCGGTGATTTGCTCGCATCAAAAAAAATCGAAGCATCCTATGCCGGTCATATTGGCAAGGTCATTGAGCCGGTCATCCGCCCGTTGGGATATGACTGGAAGATCGGCATTGCTCTGATCACGGCTTTCGCAGCCCGGGAAGTATTCGTCGGAAGCATGGCGACCATATATAGCGTCGGATCAGAAGACAATTCGCTTCGCATCCGCGAACAGATGGCCAAGGTGATCGATCCGCAGACCGGCAAACCGATATTTACACAGGCGACGGCGCTATCGCTGATCCTTTTCTTTTTGCTCGCCATGCAGTGTATGAGTACGCTTGCGGTTGTGTATAAGGAGACGGGGACGTGGAAATGGCCGGTTATTCAGTTTACGTTTATGACTGTGCTTGCTTATGTTGTGAGTTTTGCTACTTATCAGCTCATGTCATAGCGCTTTGCGCTATGACTAATTTTGAATTCTCTTCTTGGGGTTCCTGGTCTATTGGCATGACATCTCTTTATTTATCGGGAAACTGAATCCACTTTTCTTCAGAATTACTGCTCTTCACTACGGTTTCCAAAAATTGCATGCCTCTTACTCCATCTCTTACGGTTGGGAAATCGGTGTAGGTGGCATCCGGCTTCTTCCCTTCGAGGCGTGCCCTGATGCAAAATGCCACGTTCCGGTAAATATTGGCGAATGCCTCGATATAGCCTTCCGGGTGTCCGGCAGGAATCCTGCTGTGGGCGGTGACCTCCGGGTACAGCTCGCCTACGCCTGTCCGCAGGATCTGTGTCGGCCTGTCGAGCCATCTGACGATCAGGGAATTTGGCTCCTGCTGGCTCCACTCTACCCCTCCATACTCGCCGTAGACACGGATGCGGAGGTTATTTTCTTCGCCGGCGGATATCTGGCTTGCATAGAGTACGCCACGTGCGCCATTGTCGAATCGAAGAAGTACACTGCCGTCATCATCCAGAAGTCGCCCACTTACATGTGCGTGGAGGTCGGCGCAAAGTTCTTTTATGCGAAGGCCGGTGACGTATTCTGCCAGATTTTCGGCATGTGTGCCAACATCACCCATTGCACCTGCCAAACCTGATTTTTCAGGATCGGCCCGCCAGGTCGCCTGCTTCTGTCCGGTATCCTCCAACTTGGTACTCAGCCAACCCTGCGGGTACTCGACGACGATGCGCCGGATCTTGCCAAATTCGCCATTCCGGAACATCGCACGCGCCTGCTTGACCATCGGATAGCCGGTGTAATTGTGCGTCAATGCGAAAATCAATCCACTCGATTCGACCAAATCGGCCAGCTCCAACGCCTCATCCGATGTCAGGCACATTGGCTTATCACAAATGACATGAAACCCGCTTTGCAAGGCCAGTTTTGCCGGGCCAAAATGCAGGTGATTGGGCGTCACGATAGATACAAAATCCATACGCTCATCCGCAGGCAGCTGCTTTTCAGATGCTATCATCTCTGAATAACTTCCATATACTCTTTTGGAGTCGAGAAATAAATCTTCACCTGAAAGCTTCGACTTTTCTGCGTCGCCGCTAAATGCCCCACAAACGAGTTCGATCTGGCCATCGAGTGCTGCTGCCATCCGATGCACGGCACCGATAAAGGCTCCGCGTCCGCCGCCAATCATTCCCATGCGTATCTTTCTGCTCATCCGCCTAAATTAGGGAAATCATAAACCGCAAAAGGTAAAATGTAAAAGTCAAAATGCATTTGCCCTCGCTTGCGGGGTAAAAGCCCCAATAGCGTGTGATTTTTGGCTTCGATCTTCGCTATTCTCCAATCCGAAGGATCCCATTGGGAAGAAGTCCCACGGACGTGATTCTGACTTCTCCCCTTCATCTTTCAATTCGGTAATAGCAAAAGACTTTCATTGTACAATGATGACACGATACCAATAAGTAGTCCAAGGTCTGAAAATTACGTGCTAACTTCATGCACATGAGTTGGATTAAAATAGTGAACTACGACGAGTCATCCGGGAGCCTGCGCAAACTCTACGACCGGATCAAAGGAGCCGATAACTATATCGACAACATACTGCTCATACATGGCTTGCGCCCACCGACTCTGAAGGGGCATCTTGCACTTTATAAAAATGTCCTGCACCACCGCGACAATACGATTCCAAAGTGGATGCTCGAAGCTTTGGGTGTCTATGTCAGCCATCTGAATGGCTGCAAGTATTGCGTATTTCACCATTTTCAGGGGCTGAAAAATCTTGTAGCTGATCCTGCGAAATCGAAAGAAATCGGAATGGCCCTCCTCTCCAGCCAGCCCGAAAACTATTTTGACGGAAAGGAACTTGCAATGCTCACCTATGCTGAAAAATTGACTGTGGATCCTGAAAACATGGAGGAATCGGATGTCGAAGCGCTGCGCAGTCACGGCCTCGACGATGGGCAAATTCTTGAGGTCAATCAGGTGATCAGCTACTTTGCCTACGCGAATCGCACGGTTGTTGGTCTTGGGGTCAATACGGAGGGTGATATACTGGGGTTATCTCCTAGCGATGATGATTCTGAGGAGAATTGGACGCATCGGTAGGAATTTGGGGTTTTAACTTGGGGGTGTGGATTTTCTTGCTCGGCTAGTTACTGATTCAATTTTTAGAGCGAAGCTGGCTTCCCCTTTTTCCAGAGTGTATTTTATGATGCGGTAGCCACCGCTTGGGGCATTGTTGGTGTCGCCCATGTTGAAGACGGGAAATTCACGGACCAGTCGATTGTCGATGATGCTGATCCTGTCGTGGCCCATATAGCCTCTGAAGTTCGGATCGTTCTCTGTTGGTTCTGCAAGGTAAATTGGACCGTAGCTCAGGTCATTGTAGGACGCATAACCATAGATCCCGGCATAGGAGCCAGAACCTACTGCGCGTGTGATCAGGTAGATTTCCTCAAAGCCATCGTTGTCAAGATCTCCCTTCAAGCCGGCTTCAAAAGGATCGACGTCTCTCAAGGTAAATATCTCTTGTGAATTTGGGAATCCTGTTCCCTGTATTGTGATTCTGCTCAGGCTTCCGCTTCGTTTTTTTTCAATTACTGTAAATTCCTTGCCTGATTTCGTCTTAAAGTTTGTCACTTCTACCTGCGCGGCTGGCTTGGGCTCCTGAGTAGCCCATTCGGTTTCCTGCTTGTCGTCCTTGTCGGTTTCAGTTGTATTTGAGCAACTCAAAAAAAAGAGTGATATGAATGTGAGCAGGATAAACTTCATTATAGCAAGATTTATTGATCGTGACATTCGCATTATTCAACGAAATCAGAATCTCGTTTATGTTTTACGTTGCAATGATAGGGCATTTGATCATACAGTTGTGCATTTGGCCCACACACATAACTCCTTGTGCCACGAGAATTGAAAAGGCGAAATCAAGGTTGGCTCTCGTCCTTACACCCTTAAGCATGGTCCCTGTCCCGTTGATCTGAAAACTTCAAGGAATTCAAAACCTTTTACAAATCTGACCGTTTGAGCTCATTAGTTGCATATGCATCTAAATGAATGAAATGTGTAAATTTGCGGGCGATGAGCGAGACAAGAGGACAAAATCAGAAGATTGAGCTTAAAAAAACGCTGATCCCCCATGTGGGGATAACGGCCAAGCTAATGATGGTATATCTGAAACAAAAGTTTGCGCGATTCAATGTCAATCTTACACCTAAGCAGTTTATCGTCTTAAAACATCTGATGGAAGAGGACGGTCGGGAGCAAAAGCATCTTGCCATGATCACCGAGCGGGACAAAACCTCACTTACGAGGTTGATTTCTACGCTCGAAAAAAAGGGGTTGGTCAGGCGAGAGGTTTCTGCAAGGGATAAAAGAGTAAATCATTTGTTTATTACAAAAGAGGGCAAGAAGACCTTCGAATTCACCCTACCACTCATCATCCAATCAATTCAGGAAATACAGAACGGAATCAAGCAGGAAGATCTCGATCACGCGATCGACACCATCATGCAGGTTCGCAATAATATTAAAAAACTCACCTTTCAAAATCCGGAAGATTAATGAGACAGTTTATCATAGGAATACTAGCCATAGGCATCGTCGCTGGTGCTGTGTACGGTGCAAAGAAGATGTCAGCAAATAAAAAGCAATTTCAATCGGTTGAGAAAAACCGTGTGCCTTCGGTATTTGTAGAGGAGGTAGAAAATTCAAGTTCATCGATTAAAATTATCACGAGCGGACAGCTGGTGGCGAAAAACCGCCTCAACCTCTTTTCCGAAGTGCAGGGGATTTTTGAAACGGGTGGTAAAGAATTTAAACCCGGTGTATCCTATAGGAAAGGAGAGCTCTTGATGAAAATCAATAGTGACGAACATTTCGCAGTACTCCAGGCACAAAAAAGTACACTTTACAATCAGATCATTTCGATCATGCCTGACCTGAGACTCGACTATCCCGAGTCCTTCCCACAATGGGACACTTATGTGAGAGAATTCGATTTGGAGGAGACAGTCAAACCCCTTCCTGAACCGGTCAACGAACGGGAAAAACTATTTGTTTCTGGGCGGAATCTTTATACGACATACTATAACGTGCAAAATCTTCAACGCAGGTTGGAGAAATACAATATATACGCACCTTATTCAGGAGTGATCACGGAAGCTCTTGTGCAGCCGGGCACTCTTGTACGCCCCGGTCAGGCACTTGGCGAATTTATCAATCAGGGCGTATACGAACTGGAGGCCGCTGTGAATATTGAATACATGGATATTCTACGCGTGGGAAAAACTGTAACGCTTCAAAATACACGACATACGCAATCATTCAATGGAAAGGTAATCCGCATCAATGGCAAAGTAGATCAGACTACACAAACAATTACGGTATTTATTCAGGTAAGTGATAGTCGGCTCAAGGAGGGGATGTATCTCGAGGCAGAACTTGAGGCGCAGGAAGAAGAGGAAACGTATGAAATTTCGCGCAAAATATTACTCGATAATGACCAGGTATTTGTAGTGCGTGAAAATGCCTTGCATCTGGCGAGCGTCGTACCTGTCTATTTTAAAGAGCGGACTGTTATCGTGCGAGGATTGGAGGATGGTACCCAGCTTGTGTCACGGGCTGTCCCGGGTGGCTATGCGGGCATGTCGGTACGTATTCTAAATGCCGACAAGGCCCAAAACGACAATTGAGATGAGGAAGGTCATTACGTTCTTTATTAAGTTTCCCGTATCCGTCAATGTCATATTAATTGCCATTGTCTTTTTCGGATTTATGGGGATGCGCAGTTTAAAATCTTCGTATTTCCCACTCGTCCCTTCCAATATTATCAATATCCAGCTCACCTATCCCGGGGCATCCCCTGCGGAAATGGAGGAAGGTGTTGTTCTGAAAATTGAAGACAACCTCAAGGGAATGGTTGGTGTGGACAGGGTCACGTCGAGGTCAGCCGAAAACTCTGCGACAATCACTGTTGAAACACTTCTGGATTACGACGTAGATGTTGTACTTCAGGATGTAAAAAATGCGGTCGACCGTGTTCCTTCATACCCTTCCGGAATGGAGCCACCTGTCGTCGCAAAGAGGGAGAGCATACAGGAGGCTATCACATTGTCACTCAGTGGGGATGAAACTAATTTGCGCACCATTAAGTTGCTGGCACGCGACATCGAAAATGACTTCCGCGCGATGTCCGGGATTTCCCAGGTTGACATTACCGGTTTTCCACTTGAAGAAATTGAGATTGCTGTGCGCGAACAGGATCTTCGGGCATATAATCTCACTTTTGCCGAGGTATCGAGAGCTGTTGCCGGGGCCAATATTCTGACAACAGGGGGTACGATACGCACTGACTCCGAGGACTATTTGATACGTGCGAATAACAGATCCTATTACGGAGATGAGCTTGATTTTATCGTCGTACGAGCCTTGCCCGGCGGACAGGTCATCAGGCTGAAGGATGTCGCCAGCGTACGTGACAGATGGAATGAAAATCCTGACCGTTCGTATTTCAATGGAAATACAGCTGTCACAATCCGCGTATCAAGCACCAATAATGAAGACCTTATCGAAGCTGCTGAAAAAGTCAAGGTATATACTGCAAAATACAATTCGGAACACGATGGCATTTCCCTGGATGTGACGAGTGACAGGTCGACCACATTGACCGAGAGGACAAAACTTCTTATGAATAACGGAGGTTTGGGAATACTTCTCGTATTACTTTTGCTGTCATTATTCTTGCGCCCGAGACTTGCATTGTGGGTTGCCATCGGACTACCTGTGTCCTTTTTTGGCATGTTTATCCTGGCGCCCTATTTCGGTGTGACAATTAATGTCCTGTCTCTGTTCGGTATGATCATTGTAATTGGTATTCTTGTTGACGATGGAATTGTCATCGCTGAGAATATTTATCACCATTATGAAGAAGGGAAGAATCCGATTCAAGCCGCGATTGACGGAACGATGGAGGTTCTACCTCCGATTGTAGCGGCTGTACTCACCACGCTTGTGGCATTTTCGACATTCTGGTTCCTCGATGGTCGGGTTGGCGATTTTTTTGGAGAAGTCTCAACCATAGTTTTCCTCACACTCGCTGTATCTCTTTTTGAAGCATTGGTCATTCTCCCTTCTCACCTCGCACATTCCGACGCGCTCAAGCGTAAGGTCAAAGTTTATAAAATCAATAAATGGGCAGAGCAATTTGAAGACTGGATGAGAGACCGTCTGTACGAACCCACCATCCGGTTTTTTATGCGCAATAAACTCATGGGTTTTGCCATTCCCATCGCTCTTTTTGTGTTGACGGCTGGGGCAATAGCGGGAGGCATGATCAGAATGACATTTTTCCCTAATGTCGCCTCTGATCGCGTTGTGGTCACCTTAAGAATGCCACAGGGAACGAATGAATTTATTACAGATTCGATCATCTCACTGGTTGAAGTTGCGACATGGGAGGTCAATAATGACTTTACAGAGCGTCAGACAGGAAATTTTACCGTCGTAGAGAATATTGTGAAACGGATAGGCCCGGGTTCCGCTACTGCGGAATTGACAGTCAATCTGCTCCCTGGAGAAAGCCGGGACTTTCCAGCACAGGAGGTTGCGAATGCCATCGAAAAAGCAACCGGAACGCTACATGGTATCGAAAGTATTGAATATGGTAGTGGGACAAATTTTGGTGGAAAACCGGTTTCAATATCACTTCTGGGAAATAATGAGCGCGAACTCAGGATGGCCAAAGACGAACTCAAAGCCGAGTTTAACAAGGACCCTCTTCTGAAAAATATATCAGATAATGATCCGGATGGAATTAAGGAGATAGAAATCACACTTAAAGACAATGCGCATTTGCTGGGCCTGACCCTCAATGACGTCATGCGGCAAGTGCGTTCTGGATTTTTCGGACTACAGGTGCAGCGTTTTCAGCGTGGCCAGGATGAAATAAAAGTTTGGGTCAGATATGACATTGAGAATCGCAGCTCGATAAAAGACCTGGATGATATGTGGATCATAACGCCCACCCAGGACCGAGTCCCACTTTCAGAAATCGCCGAATACACCATTGCACGCGGGGTCATTGCCATAAATCATCTAGATGGAGCTCGCGAAGTACGAATAGATGCCGACCTGATCGATCGCAAGGAAAGCGCTTCAGATATTGTCACACACTACCGGGAAAATGTACTGCCTGATATCCTGGATCATTATCCCTCGGTCTCTCCACTGTTCGAAGGCCAAAATAGAGCGGCATCAAAAGTCAAAGATTCTGTGGGAAAGGTTATTCCCGCCATTTTGTTTTTGATCTATGTCATTATTGCATTTACCTTCCGGTCATACAGTCAGCCATTGCTCCTGTTTATGATGGTGCCTTTTAGCGTCATTGGAGTTGCGTGGGGTCATTATATCCACGGTTTCGCGATTAATATTTTGTCGTGGCTCGGTATTATTGCCCTCATCGGAATTATGGTCAATGATGGATTGGTGCTCATTGGAAAATTCAATACGTATCTCAAGCGGGGAATGAAATTTGAGGATGCGCTGATCGCAGCCGGGCGATCCCGGTTCAGACCGATTCTCCTTACGACACTCACCACAATCGCCGGTCTCGCACCTCTTATTTTTGAGACATCGAGACAAGCCCAGTTTTTAATTCCAATGGCGATATCAATTGCCTATGGTATTGGGATAGCCACATTTTTAACGCTGTTAATGCTACCACTTCTTTTATCCATGAACAATTACATCAAAGTAGGATTGAAATGGCTTTGGACAGGCAAAAAACCAACCCGTGAAGAAGTTGAAAGGGCAATTAAAGAAAGAATAACTGAGGAATATGAAATACATTAATATGAAGTATCTCAAGTTGACATTCCTGATCGCGTTATGGGCAATATTGCAGACGGCGAGCGCACAAGATGTACTGTCAAAAGATCAGGCTGTCCAGATGATTCTCGAGCAGAATTTTGATGTTCTGCGTGCGGCAAACATGACCCGCATTGCCGAGAATAATACGGACAAAGGTGCGATCGGGTATAACCCTGTTGTAAATGCCAATGCCAGTAGCTCAATTAACTATGGTAGCTCTTTTCAACAATTGGCTTCAGGTGATGAAATAAAAGCGGCGAATGCTTCTACAGTCGCAGGTAATGCCGGAGTCACACTCCAGTACAATTTCTATGAAGGAGGAAGACGTGACCTGACATTGGACCAACTCCTGGAGACGGTAAAACTGACGGAACTGCAGAAACGTCAACAGGTCGAGTTTTCCATTCTTGAAATGCTCCTTGGTTATTATCAGGTTGCCAATCTGACGAATACCGTGGCTTCTCTCACCGAAACACAGGAAGTGTCAAGTAGACGCCTCACACGCGCCCAATTCAGCTTTGACTACGGACAGGGAAATAAATTGCAAGTGCTGAATGCAGAGGTGGATATGAATCGCGACAGTGTAAATCTGCGCGATGCCGAGCAGCAATTGGCCAATGCAAAACGCGATGTGAATGTGCTTCTTGCGCGCGCCGTAGATACACCATTCGAAGTAGACACAGCGCTCATTTACGCCGAAGACCTGAGTGTGGAGCTGTTGCTCGGCGGTGCCCTGGACAGCAATACACAGATCCTGATGGCTTATAAAAATCTCGTACTCTTTGATTACGACCGACAGTTGATAGAAACATCTCGAAGACCCATTATCGGCGTTGACGCCACAATGAGCGGTAATTTTTCGAAGAATCTTACGACCAGTAGTTTTATTGATTTTCAGAGTCGATATGGTCCGTCTGCCGGCATCGGCCTGGTCTGGAATCTTTGGGATGGCGGATTGCGAAATGTGCAACGCGACAACAATCAAATTCAAATCGAAAATCAGGAATTATCGATTCATCAGATCGAGCAGCAGTTGGAGCGTGATATCCGAAATGCATGGCAGGTATACGAGAATGCGATGTTTGTGCTGGATATTGAACGGCACAATCTTCGGACAAATGAGGATAATTTTCAACGCACGCAGGAACAATTTAATATTGGGCAGGTGACCTCAGTTGAGTTTCGGCAGGCTCAGTTTAATATGGTGAATGCACAAATTAGTTTGAGTACGGCGAGGTATACGGCTAAGGTAGCGGAGTTGAGGGTATTGCAGTTGAGTGGGTTGATACTGGATGCCAGCTTCTAGAGGGAAATTGGAACACATATTCGTGAAAATTCGTGTCCCGAAGGGATCCCTTTGGGATAATTCGTGGTTTATGACAACCATAAGTGTAGATTTTTTTCGCCACTAATGGCACTAATTTTCACTAATTTATACGTGGACAACCATACCTGAACACTCGTGCTTAAGGTCCTCCCTCTTAATTCATGTTGAACTAACATGCTGCACATAACACATTTGCTATACATGTATAAATAATAGCATATTTAACATACTGATTTACAGCGATGTGAATCATTTTAAATAAAAATGCGTATCCTTGCACGGTTTTTAAAAGTGTTACTTTTTTGAACACACAAAATATCAAGGACAAGTACTTCGTATTATCTACGGCAATTTGAACGGAACATTGACAAAAGGGGTAAGTAAATTCATCATTCAAGTGGCGGTCGTCGCTTTGCTCGTGGGATTCGGACATTCCTACGCGAATGTCAACACGACCGTATTATCCATCGATATCCCCAAGGCCCCGGTAGTAGTGGACGATTGTATCAAGAGTTATCAGGACTTTCTCGAAAATGACTGGAAGCGCAAAGCGTGCGTTGGTGCCGCATTTGTCATCATCAAGGGTGACGATATCATGTTGCTGACCGGAATGGGCGAGAAAAACCGTAAAACACATGAGCCTGTTAGCGCAAATTCTGTATTTCGCATTGGCAGCCTGTCGAAGGGATTTGCATCGATTCTCGCCGGATCACTCGTAGATCAGGATTATTTTGACTGGGACGACAAGGTCACTGATTATGTACCTGAACTGGCCATGTGTACCAAGGACGCCACGCAGAATCTCTGTGTAGAAAATATTCTGTCACATTCTACGGGCCTTCCACGACATGCATACACCAACCTTATCGAAGATGGTCTGAGTGTGGAGCGCATTGCAGGAGAGTTCAGGACGGTGCCATTAGTCGGTGAGATGGGCAAGAGCTATGCGTATCAAAATGCCGCGTATGCCCTCATCGAGGAGGTGATCGAGTCATCCACTGGTGATTCATACGAAGAACTGATGCGGAGTTTACTCTTCGAGCCATTGGGTATGGAAAGCGCCTCAATGACATATGACGACATGGTGAGCTGTGATGATATTGCAAGGCCGCATAATTACAATGCCACTCCAATGCGCGTTTCGAAGCGCTACTATAACTCTGTTGCCTCTGGCGGGATCAATGCGTCTATTTCAGATATGGCGCAATGGATGAAAATGCTCCTCGGAAATAATCCTGAGGTGATGGATAAAGAAGCTTTGGATGAGGTCTTCTCCCCACGTGTCAATACAAGGCGAGACTGGCGCTACTATAACCGCTGGCAAGGATTTAAGGATTCAGAATACGCCCTTGGCTGGAGAGTCCTGGACCTCGGCGACAGAACCCTCATCCACCATGGCGGCTATGTCAACGGCTACAGAAGTGAAATTGCTATTGACCGCGAAAACAACATTGCGATTTGTGCACTTTTCAACAGCCCGTGTACGTATGCGAAGCGTGTCGTCCCGGCATTCTTCGAGTATTATGATGCGTGCCACTCCAGCTCCGACACCAAAGGTGTCAACCCGTAGTTATTCACCTCCTACACTTTAATTTGATTAATCCCTTCTAATCAAGAAGCACGACCGTCTTGTCAACAGAATGAAAATTGCTAACTGTTAAATCAGAACTCCGAGTTCTTGACTCATTTAAAATCTATTGATTCAAATTAACCCCCATATCTGATTCAAATATGAGTGCGTGCACCTAATCCCGGAGCGTCTCGAAATTACCACTCTGTCCAATTGAGGGTTTGAATAAAATATGGCCACGGTCAAAGCCATTGCAGATCAGCTCAGTGGAATCATAATTATTCTGCCTTGATATAGGCTTCTTTCAGCCAGACTTTCAATTCATCATCAATTTCATCAACTCCGGATATTTTCACCCTATGTGTGCACATTGTTCCAAAAGGGCCAGAGTTCTCAAGTCTGTCCGTGGTCGGTTTATCTTTAATCTTCAGTCCCAAATCTATCCTTGTTTTGGTAGCAGGCTTGATTAGCGTAAACTGCCTTTTGCGAATAATACTTACCGTGGATTTCTTAGGCGTTATTGTGACATCATCACCAAAGGCACTCACGATAGCTATCAATGCATTATAAATTGGAATCAGACCTTCCTTCCCTTGGTATTGATTCACCACAAGGTCATCCGGTGTGTCGTTATTCTCCTTCGAAAGAGTGACGATTGTATTTGCAAATCCATGTGTGACACCGTGCTCCTCTTTCAGATACTTCACACCTAAAGAGTGCTTTTCAAATGCCTTTTCTTTTAGAATTACTATCCATTCACCCAAAGACTTGCCAGTCTTTTCGGGCATGTTGTCGATCATTGTTTGTAGTGCTTTGTCCATATTGATTTTGCCCATCTTGTACATACCAATATACATCTTTCAGGAGTAGCTTATTCAAGAATGAGCTGTATGAATAGAATTCCCATAATCATTCAATTATTGACTTAAAAAGGCCTGCCATGGAGCAGACCTTCAGCTATTCAAGTGTATTCATCTAAAGGACCGCAGTATACCAAGGCCCTTAGAAGTAGCTTGAGTAGTTTTGGTTATTCAACTTGTGGGGGCATTGCTACTGGATAATAGCAAATGGTGTGCCAGCATCCATTTCCCATTATCTTTAACTAACTTAAATGTGAAATTCACGAATGATGGAAGAGAAGGAAGACAAGAACATTCAAAAAGACACGGGATTTGCTCAGGGACGGGGTAAGGAAACACTATTCAGAGTATCTGCCCGCAATCAGATTGAGCTCATCGCGATTGCAGATAACAAAGCGAATATCATCATTGGAATCAATGTGATGCTGATTACGCTCATTATCGCATCCTTTGGCTCAAATTTCGAACTCGGCGATTCACTTATCATGTCCCGGATGGAATTGCTGATACCATTCAGCATTTTGCTCTTTTGCTGCCTGATTTCAGCCATATTTTCGATGCTGGCTGCAAAACCTCATATCATTAAGTCGAAAGAAAAGAAAGGCTCCAGCAAGTTGTTTTTTCAGAATTTTTATACCGAAACACTCGACGAGTACAAAGCGGACATGTACAAGGTGCTTGGTTCGCGGCAGTTGACGTATGATCAGATGATCATCGACATGTATCACAATGGCATTGTGCTCCATGGCAAGTACAATCTGCTGAGCAAATCTTACAATGTATTCATGTTTGGTCAGGTCGCTACCGTACTGGCCTATGTCATCACCAGTTTTGTGATTTAGCACATACCTTTTTCTTACCTTTGCGCGACAATGAATAACGCGATTATTAGCATTATTACCTAAGAGAACACTTGCAATCTGCAACGAGAGCTCCGTCAGATTGCAACGGGGCTTTTTTTATAGGTGAAATTGAAGAAAATGGCATTGAAGTATCAGGAATACAAGAAGTTGGATCTCACACAGATCGACAAGGACATCCAAAAATTTTGGGATGATAATGATGTATTTACCAAAAGTGTGGATCAACGACCGGAAGAGGACAGGTTTGTCTTTTACGAAGGGCCGCCTTCGGCAAATGGAAAGCCTGGTATTCACCATGTGATGTCGCGTACGATAAAAGATTTGTTTTGCCGCTACCAGACCTTAAATGGGAAACGTGTCGAACGCAAAGCCGGTTGGGATACACATGGTTTGCCGATCGAGTTGAGCGTCGAAAAGGAACTGGGCATAACAAAGGAAGACATTGGTAAGTCCATCTCGATAGAGGAGTACAATCAAAAGTGCCGCGAAACGGTGATGCGGTACAAGGATTTGTGGGATGATCTCACGCGCAAGATGGGATATTGGGTAGACCTTGACAATCCGTATGTGACATATGAAAACTCATATATCGAATCGGTTTGGTATCTCTTGAACGAGCTTTATAAAAAGAACCTCATCTATAAAGGCTATACCGTTCAGCCATATTCTCCGGCTGCAGGAACGGGGTTGAGCTCCCACGAGCTCAATATGCCAGGCGCGTATCAGGATGTCACTGACACTTCCGCAGTTGCCCAGTTTAAACTGATCAATAATGACAAGTCGGCATTCTTATTTGAATCACCAAAAAATGGAGATGTCTATATCATTGCCTGGACTACCACCCCCTGGACGCTGCCTAGTAATGTAGCATTAGCGGTCGGTAAGAAAATCAATTATGTCCTGGTAGAAACCTATAATCCGTATACCTATTTGCCGGTCAATTTGATCTTGGCCAAGGACCTTCTGGGTAAGTGGTTTAAACCGGACCAGGCAGATGCCAGTATGGAAGCTTATGCGGCAGGAGACAAGCTCATTCCCTATCGGGTCCTCAGCGATTTTACTGGCGCACAACTTGAAAATATCGATTATGAGCAGTTGATGCCATATGTTCAGCCCGATGATGGCGATGCCTTCAGAGTATTGCTCGGAGATTTTGTTTCTACCGAAGACGGAACCGGTATCGTGCATATCGCACCTTCCTTTGGAGCGGATGACATGCGTGTGGGTAAGAAATATGGCATGGGCTCTCTGACACTGGTGGACAAGCAGGGCAAGTTTATTGATGCTGTCACAGATTTTGCCGGTCGCTACGTCAAGGATTATAAAAACGAGCCCGATTATCGCAACGTGGACATCGATATCAGTATCAAGCTGAAAGAAGATAACAAGGCGTTTCACGTACAGAAATACAGTCACAACTATCCGCATTGCTGGCGTACAGACAAGCCGATCCTTTATTATCCGCTTGACAGCTGGTTTGTCCGATCCACTGCTGCAAAGGATCGCATGATCGAGTTAAACAAGACGATCAAATGGAAGCCTGCGCATACCGGAGAAAAGAGATTTGGCAACTGGCTGGAAAATCTTCAGGACTGGAATCTCTCGCGGTCGCGATACTGGGGTGTGCCACTACCGATCTGGCGTACGGAGGATGGGTCTGAAGAAATATGCATTGGATCGATGGCTGACCTCAGTATTGAGATTGAGAAAGCAAATCTTAAACTTGGACTGCATCAACATGCCCCTGAAGATCTCCACCGCCCATTTATCGATGATGTGATCCTCGTCTCTGATTCTGGTGAGAAGATGAAGCGTGAACTGGACCTCATTGATGTATGGTTTGACAGC
>Ga0164313_10001075_pt1 | contig 23608 bp, 24 predicted proteins | sample GuaBasSedimGuay4_FD_113735 | JGI IMG/M metagenome (GOLD analysis project Ga0164313, IMG submission 113735) | Subseafloor sediment microbial communities from Guaymas Basin, Gulf of California, Mexico - Guay4, Core 4569-4, 0-3 cm | ecosystem: Environmental > Aquatic > Marine > Hydrothermal vents... | reverse complement strand
GGCGAATAGGCCCCGCCGGGCGCGGACCTCAAGATGAGAGCGGACCCCCGGGCGCCGATAAAGCCCGCGAGGCTTTTCAGGATTTCCCTCAGCACCGCGTTCCAGTTTCCCGCGGTACTCAATTCCCGCCCGAACCTGTAGAGCAGGGAAAGTTCGGCCATGGTTTCGTTCAACTGCCGGTTCACGGCCTCCAACGATTCCTGGGCCTTTAGCATTTCACTGGCCGAGCGGGCCGTCTGGTCCCCCAGTTGCCGGCGCAGATTGCGCAGAAGATCCTGGGTCTGTCCTGAAGACGCAAGAATGAGCCGACCTTGCTGCCGGATCTCGAAACGCTTTTCCGCCCTGATGAGCATGTTCACCCATCGCGACTTGTCCAGGGGAACGACCAGGGCATCGAACAACCCTGACCGGAAAAAACGCACGAGGGGCTCGGACGGCAAATCGCCGTGCAGGAAAATGGGAAGATATGGCGCGCGCAGGGCGGACAGTTTTTCCAGCCAGTTGACCAGGTCGTCGGCTCCTTCTTCTCCCGCGAAAGTATCCTGATGAAGAAAAACAAGCCGTGAGATGCCCGCATTTTCCCTGGCAAAAGCGATCTGCAGCCACTGCAGGGCCTGATCGGCCTGGGGGAAATGCCGGCAATCCCGGTCCGCAAGGGTCGGCTCGGAAAGCCAGCTTTGGGGGCCGACAAAAATCGCACCATGGGGAATGGGTGGCGGGAGACGGAAAAGATTGTCTTCCATCAGAAAATCCTGACATCATCAAAGTATGTAGTGCGCTCCATCGCAGAAAAAACTGTAAAGTTATTTACCAGTATATGCAAACAAAAAATGCAGTTTTCCCGGCTTTGGGGAAAATTAATTCAAAAGGGAGGGATCAACGGGAGGTGGATCTTTCTACTCAGAGATCCTCCATATGGCGGGCGACAACTTCCAGACGTTCGATAACCCGGGAACGGACTTCAACCGAATTATAGAAACCCTTGCTGAGACGGGCGCGAACCTGGTCAACCTTGTCCTGGCGTACATCAGGAAGTTCATCCAGGGCCTTGTGCCCCGAATCAAGCGCGTGTCGCAAAGCGATGAGGCGATGGGCTTTGGGAGAAATTTCCGCGGTGTCCGCCGGGGCCGATCTTCGTTCGCTGCCGGCGCCCCCCACTTTCGAGGATTGTTCCGTATCGGACACATCAGTGCGCCTGGAACCCTGGAACCTCTCCAGGAGCCCTTTGCTCAGGTTTGTGAAACCGTTGATTTTGTCCATGACCATGACAAGCCTACCTCTGAAGGCCGCGGATTTTCCTGTTCCGGTATTGTTCATGATTGCAATTGCGATGCCTGTCCCGGTGGTGTGTTGATGTGTGCCAGAGATCGGATCGGCAGATGGTCCTGTTGACTTGAGGTCAGACGGAATCAAAACCCCAGACAGCAACGGTAAGGAGACCGGGGATGATGACCCCGTTCGACCCCACAGTCCCCAGCAGTTCGACAGGATCCTCCTTGTCACCGGGAACACCGTGCCCGGAACCCTCCATATACCTGGCAAGTTGTTCAGGCTGGACAATTAGCCAGTGTCCCGATGGCTGGGCCGCAACGGTCCCGCCCAACCGGACAAGTTGTTCGGCCAACCCCTCGCCTCCAGGGGGAACAAGCACCTGCCGGGCCCACCCGCGACTCCTGCATTCGCCCAGAAGAGGTATCACAAGGCCCAGCGGCCCGTCCCATTCGGTGACGTAATCCGTAAAATCCGCCCCTTTGCCGCAGAAAACCGCGGCCACAACCTTGTCACCGTCCCCAATGGCAACGAGGCCCCGGGTGCCGGGCATTGTATATAGTCGGGAATCGTCGCCAGGGGGCCGAATAGTCCTGAAGGGATGGAGATCATAAAGGGCGGCCACGTCGACGGAGTCTTCAGGCTGGAATACGCGGCAGGAAAACCCTTCAGGGAAATCGGTCCCCGTCCCAATACCCGTCATGTCCACATGGAATTCCCAGCCGGCCGGGGCAAAACCGCGACCCGTGTAGAATTCAGGATTGTCTGTCCAGAGGACCGCCAATGGTACATTGGCCGCTTCCAAACGCTCGATCAAGGCGTTTTGAAGGGCCCGGCTGAAACCCTTGCCGCGGGATGCGGGCCTGGTCACCACACTTCCGATTCCAGCAACGGGTATGGGGCCGCAACTGGTCTGGAACTGCCGGACCAGGCACGCAACACCGGCCGCCACACTGTCACCTTCGCAAATTCCAAGGATCATGGAACTGTTTTCCGCCGCCAGAATCAGTGGAAAATCCTCCCAGGCATGGGTTGGTGACCCCGCCGGACGAATCTGATCATCCACCAGGGTCAGGAATTCCGTGAATTGATCGGGTGAAAAAGTACAGATATCCATGAAATCTCCCCTTGGGAATTGACGTATTTTCTTGATCTTAGCCTTATTGGGACTCGTTTGGCAAGTCGCTTCAGGTATTACTAAAAATCATATTTTCCTCAAGTTTTGCACAACCAATGCCGATGAAGAGATGGAGAACATGGAAAATGCCGATCCAGGATGGACACGCTTTTCCTGCAGACGGGGCAAAACGACCCCGAATATCACAACCGGTCTCACCGGTACCCACTTTGTTTTCAAGGAGGAAAGCACATGGGAATCCGCATCAACACGAACATCGCTTCCATCAACACGCAGCGACATCTGCTGAATGCCACCCAGGCTTTTGCCAAGTCCATGGAGAAGCTCAGCTCCGGACTGCGCATCACCAGGGCCGGGGATGACGCGGCCGGTCTGGCCATCAGTGAAAGCCTGAAGGCCGACATCCGCGCCCTGAACCAGGCCAGCCGAAACGCTTCGGACGGCATCAGCATGCTCCAGACCGCCGAAGGGGCCATGGACGAGGTATCCAACATCCTGCAGAGGATGAAGGAACTGGCCCAACAGTCCCTCAACGGTACGCTGGGTGATTCCGAACGCGAATATCTCGATCTTGAATATTCCGCTCTGGTAGAGGAAATGGATCGTATCGCGGCCACGACCGACTTCAACGGTGTCAAGATGCTGGACGGTACCGGCGGTATCGTCGGCATCCAGGTCGGCATTACAAACCTGCCTGATGATCGTATCGCCGTTGACCTGAGCCAGTCCCAGACGGCCGGCGACCTGGGAATCACCAGTTCCGTCCTAACCGTTGCCGAAGCCCAGAACGCCATGGGTGAAATCGATGTGGCCATCCAGAACGTTGTCCGCGCAAGGGCCGGTTGGGGCGCGGTTCAGAACCGGCTGGAGTCCACCATCCGGAACATCAGCATGACGGCGGAAAACCTGTCGGCCGCCAACAGCCGGATCCGGGACGTGGATGTCGCCTACGAGACCTCCAAAATGACGTCCTATCAGATCCTGCAGCAGGCGGGGATCTCCATGTTGTCCCAGGCCAACCTTGTTCCCGGCCTGGCGCTGAGTCTGCTCGTAAGCTAAACGGGCCATAAAAGTCGGCCCCGCCCCACCTTCGGGCGGGGCCGCAAAAACCCGGCCTTTGGGCCGGTGAATCGGGTGGAAGTCATGAATACTATTGGACAAAACCAAGGCCTTCAGCCAATCGGACCGGGGGTTCAGGTCCAGGAGCAGAAGACCCAGCCGCAACCTGAAGGGGTTAAGCCTTCACGGGAAACGACGGAGTCTCCTGCCCTGGAAACACTGCGGGATTCCGGGGTTCAACCAAAAACGCCGGCGCCCAGCGACGGCAAACAGTACCTGGATCCGGAACAGATGCGTGAATTCGTGACCAAGGTATCGGAAGCCATACGCAAGGCTTCGGTCGAACCGCATCTGGTGGGCTTCAGGCCCGACCCTGACAACGGGGGTTATCTCATCGAGATACGGAAGCCGGACGGCACCCTTGTCACCAGCTTCGCCCCGGAGAAAGTCCTCAACCTTCACGGGAAAATGGACGATCTCTCAGGTATGCTCATTGACCTCAAAACCTGATCAACATCGCATTCGGCGGCATTGAAACAGGTTGAACGGAACCCTTGGAGTGAATCATGAGCTCGGTCTCATTCACGGGCCTGGCCACCGGCCTGGATACCGCAAGCATCGTTGCCCAATTGGTCGAAATTCGGCGGCGCCCCGTATACCGGCTGGAAAGCCGTTTAGCGGATTTCCAGAAGCAGCTCACCGCCCTGTCCACCCTCAATACCAAGTTACTGGCCCTTCAAGAGGCGGGTTCGCGGCTGGATACGCTGAGGGAATTCACTGCCCTGGCGGCAACCTCCACCCACGAAGGAATTCTCACGGCCACAGCCGGAGCCACGGCAGCGCCTGGAAACTACGATATCATCGTGCAAAGCCTGGCCACGGCCCGCAAGGACATATCCCAGGGATATTCATCCCCCGGCGCCTTGATCGGTGAAGGAACCGTATGGTTTTCCATCGGTGGCGGTTCCACACCCATTACGATCGAAGCCGGCACGACCCTGGCCGAATTCAAGGATCTCATCAACAACAGCGTCGACGGGGTGAGCGCCTCCCTGATCAACGACGGATCGGGCGGAGACTCCTACTATCTCGTTTTGACCGGAGACACCGAAGGTACTGACGGCGACTTCACGTTTAACGCCTCGGCCCTGACCGGCGGGACGCCCCCCGTGTTGACCAATACCCAGATGGCGACCGACGCCCGGCTTACAGTCGACGGAATTGCCGTCACCGCAGGCAGCAACCAACCCGACGACGTGATCAGTGGCCTGACTCTCGATCTTCATGGGGCCGAACCCGGAACGACGGTCAGAATCTCGGTTGACATGGACGGCGCCGAAGTCGAGGAAACGATCAAGGCACTGGTGGACACCTACAACGACCTGTTCGCTTTCATCCAGGAACAATCGGGGCCCGATGGTGACCTCCATGGACACCCGACCCTGCGATCGGTTGCCAACCGCCTGGAAAATATTTTCAACTCACCCCTGGAAGGCGGGCTTGGCTCCCTGTCCATGTTGTGGGAAGTGGGCATCACCACCGGGGAAGACCGGCAGCTGGTTTGGAACCCGGAAAAATTCCACGCCGCCCTGCTGGCTGATTTCAGCGGAGTGCGGGACCTGTTCATCGAGCGGGAAGGGAATCTGGGCAAAGGTTACCTCATCAATGCGGCCATCAAAAACATGACCGACAGCGTGTCCGGCCTGTTCAAGATTTCCACCGATGCCCTGAACAACAAGATCCGTTCGACGGACCAGACAATCGAGCGATACGAGCGAAGCATCGAGTCCTACCGGTTGAATCTCGTAACCCGATTCACGGCCATGGAACGCATGGTGGCGCAATTGCAGGCCCAGGGCAGTTACCTCGGAAGCCTCTACCTCTAATGGAAATCCAGAGCTACATCGAAGCGGACATCAAGTCCATTTCTCCTGAAAAGATGCTTGTGCTTCTGTACGAGAAGATGGCCAACGACCTGTTGGAGGCACGCCTGGCCATCGCAGCCAAAAACAGGATCCGGATGGCCGACCGCGTCACCCACTCGCAACAGATAATCACCGAACTGCGCAACGCCCTGGATCATGAAATCGGCGGCGAAATATCCCGCAACCTGGAAGCCCTGTACGATTTCATGTTCGTTGAACACCTGGAATTACTGGTGGATCAGGATCCGGTCCACATAGACAATTGCCTGACCGTCCTGTCCCCTCTGCTGGACGCCTGGCGACAGATTCCGCCCGGCGCCGCAGACGAATGCCAAGCCCGGGAAATCCATCAATCATCCCTTTTCTCGGTATCGGCCTGATATGGAATTGTTACTCACAATCGACGTGGCCCAGGACCTGACCAGGCGTCTGCAGGATGCCCTGGAAACCCAGGACATGGAGACGTGTAGTGGTCTCCTGGAGTTCCGGTACCAGGCCATGTTGGATTTCGAATATGCCCATCGGGCGGCTTCGGACCTGGATCGAAATGACTGTCGGGATAAATTGGCAGAGCTTAAAAAAGCTGATGGATTGTTACTGGAACAGTCCGAGGATATTCTGGCGAGGGTAGCTTCGGAATTCAGGGACCAGTTGGGTTTGCCGACAAACGGAAAACATCCCGCCGGCGGGGATCCTCTCCAGGCCTGCCTGGACCGGAAAGCCTGATCAGCCGCTGCCTTCCCCCCTGTCCTTGACTTGGCTTTTGCCCTGGCCTTTGCCGCCACCATTTCCGCGGATTTTTCTGCGGATCCCATCCATGTCCACCTTCTCGGAATCAGCGGCGTTCATGGTCGAGTTTTTTATTTCCTCGTATATCTCATGTCGATGAACGGGTATCGACCGCGGCGCGTCGATCCCAATCTGGACCTGGTCACCGCGTATGTCGACAATCATGATGGAGATGTCATCTCCAATCATGATCTTTTCATTGCGCTTTCGGCTGAGTATGAGCACGGGACCTCCCTGTCCTGTCTCCGGAATGCCGCAGGGCGTATACCGGGTATGGGCTAGACCCCGGCGGGTTCGGGCGTTTCCACCTCGGGTCGTACCTCGGACTGATCGCTTTCGGACGAGGAATCCCGCCCACTATCGATCACGGGATCATTCTCCAATGACTCGCCATCTACGGCAAGCCCAAATTTCAAGTAATTCATTTCCTGTTGCACACCCCAGTCCGGGTTTTCCTGGACCATTTGGATGCCGATCTTGGTGTCGACGTTTATCACCAACGGGGCCAACAAGTTACCGGTTATGCGGGTTCCACCGGGATGAATGGTGGTGATGATGAGAATCGCCAACCATTCTCCGTCCCGGCCTTTCAGGATTGGTTCCGAGGAAGGCGGGATGGTAATATCGTAGGTATCGGCGAAAAAGGCCGGTTGGCTCACCGGGAAGCCGAAATCGCCCCTATCCAGGGACTGGAACCACTTCATGAGGAGATCATCGCCCATTTCAAGGACCAGCCAGCTGCGGAGATCGGGCAAGCCCACAAGGCCTTCGGGCAGTTGGATAATGTCCTCGCCCTTGTACTGGAGTTCTCCGAAACGTACTGTCTGAATCTTAGGCATCGTATGCTCCTTGTTGGTCGGGGCCGGTCTCCGCCGGCTCATCCCAATTGTTAACGCAGGTACTGTATCAGGTTGTTCTCGAATAGTTTGCTCGTAACAAGCAAGCTGGCCTGATAACTGGCTTCCGCCCTGCTCAGGTCTGCGGCCACCCTGGCTATATCCACATCCCGTTCCAGGGAAAGGTTCGTTTGCAATCTTTCATCCCGGTGCAGAAGGATTCTTTCGGCCCACTCAAGATCATTCTGGCGGGCGCCGGTCTTTACCAGCAGTCCCGTCACTGTCCGGCCCAGGGCCAGAAGTTCACTGACAGCGCTTGCCACCGCTTCCTTGTCTCCGGCCAACAGCGAAGCCTGCAGGTCTTCCATGACCCCGAACAGGCGGACCGGTGTCCCTTCGCCGCTGATCCCCAGGGCGGATGCGGTGCCGGATGCGTCCATGTCCTTGATTGTGAAAGGACTGGAATCGACCCCTACGACTTGCAGGGCCCCATCCCGGAGAATGATTTCCATGCCCGGAAAAACGGTGGCGAACTGATCCATGACATCGCCCAGCGTCTGGGCAGTACTCAGATCTATGTACCCGACTCCGCCATCCCAGGAGACTTCCATTGATCCGAGGGGCAGGTTTCCCGCCAGGGAGGGTATTTCACTCAGCAGGGTGCCGCTGTCGGGCAAGGCCCTGATATCGTCCCCGCGCAAGGTATCTCCGGCGGCCATGGTATTGATTCCCAGCGACTGTGCCGTAGTACCACCTTTAATCTCTCCGGCGGCCAAAGGGCCCGTCCCGGTCAAAACCAGGCCCTGTCCGTCGGCGGATATCGATGCCGTAATGATTCCCTTGGTTCCGGTCCCGATGCGATCCAGTACGTCACCAACAGTGACGGCGTCCGTGAGGTCGATGGTGTGGACCGTACCACGGCCGTCGGTGACCGTGATGCTGCCGGGAACCCAACCCTCTCCCAGGTTCAAATCCGTCAGCAGGGTTGTGTCGCGCAACATGGGCCCGAGAATTACCTGGCCACCCAGACTGGACGCCTGGCTGCCCATGAAAATGTCGCCGGGGATATTCAGGGGCATGGTGGAATTGGGCCCCGTGCGGCCGTGGACCAGTCCACTGTCCCCCAGATAACTCACGTTTGCGCCGTTGAGGACAAAAGGCGCCTTGTCGGTCCTCTGACCCGCAAAAATGTAGTGCCCCTCCACGGAGGTGTTCAAAACCTGCATCAAGTGGCCGATCAAGCCGTCCAATTCCGTGGCGCCGTTGCTCATTGTTTCCGTATTGGCCAGGGATGAGGATTCCCTCAGGGCCAGAACACGCACGTCAGCAAGGATTTCACTGATGTCCTGCAAAGCGACATCAGTACTGTCCACGAGAGTCCTGCTGCGACTGATATTATCCAGGTAACTGTTGTTCTGGGTGATCAGCGAATTGAGGCGCTGAATCGTGCTGACGGCCCGCGGGTCGTCGGAGTAGGAATTGACACGGCGCAGGCTGCCGGCCATACGCTGCTGTTCAAGCAGGTTGGTCAGGCTGCGGTTGAGGTCCCCGACCAGGATCGAGGAAAGATAACTGTCGGTAATGCGAATGCTCATGCCTTACCCGTTCCTTAAATCATATTCAGCAGGGTGTCGTACATATCCTGCACCGTGGCGATCACTTTGGCTGCGGCGTTGTAACTGTTCTGGTATCGCACCAGATTGGCCCCTTCTTCATCCAGACTGACGCCGCTGACGCTGGCCATCCGGGCCGACAGTGAAGCCACTACGCTTTGCTGGTTCTCGACCATGAATTCGAAACTGCTGAGGCTTCCGGCCACGTCCGTTACAACGGCCCGGTAGGATTCGCTGACCGACTTTCGGTCCGTTCCGTACAGGCTGGCGCGGCCCAGGTCAGCAATGGCCAGGGCGATGTCGTTGTCCGCCGCGGTACCGGTGCGACCTGTCGCCACCAGGTTCTCGTTGTTGAGCAAAGCCTCGTTGATGCCGATGGTGTGCATACTGTCGCCGGTAAAGAACATCACGCCAGCGCCACCGGAGGCCAGACCCTGGGTATGCAGTTCGTTGACTTCGGTGATCAACTGCCGGGCAACCGAATCCAGATGTTCCCTGACCTTGCGGACGTGTATGTCCTTTGCCGCAAGCAGTCCTTCAAGTCTTCCGGGGGAAAGCGCGACATCCTGCTGACTACCTTCGGTAACCACGGCAAAGGTGTACCCGTCGCCGTCGGGCCGGTGGATTCCCTCGAACAGGGTGACCCTGTCACGTGCGACCATTGTGCGGCCGGCCAGAATGATGTCCTTGGAACCGTCTTCCCTCTCCAGAACCGAAACTTCGGCAATTTCCGAAAGCATGGTGATCTTCAGGTCCCTCTGGTCCCGAAGGTCGTTCGCGGGTTGACCATTGGTTTCCGCCGCCATGACCTGTCGGTTGAGCTCGCCGATTTCCTGAAGCAACCGGTTGAGGTTTTCGGTTTCCGCCTGGATCCTCAATTCCAGGTCAGCTTCCAGTCGGCCGAGTGACTCGTCGATGGCACGGAAGTCGGCGACCAGGGTTTTGGCCTTGGCCACGACATTCAGCTTGAGGCTTTCGTTGAAAGGCGGTTGGGCCAGATCGTTCCAGGAATCGAAAAATATATTGAGGGCATCCCCGAGGTGATCGTTGTCAACCGAACCGAGAATTCCTTCGATATCGTAAAGGGCGTTATCGACGGCCGCGTATGAGTGCAGCCTTGATATCTGGGTCCTCATGTTGTTCAGGAGGAATTCATCCTGGATGCGCCGGATACCCATGACCTCGACACCACGGCCGATGGCTCCATAAGCGGTGATTTCAGGCCGGCGGGCGCCGAAAATGACGTCCTGTCGGTTGAACCCGGGCGTATGGGCGTTGGCAATGTTATGCCCACTGGTTGCCAACCCCGCCTGGGAAGCCAGGAGGGCCGACAGACTGTTGTCCATGATCGCATTCAGTCCGGACATTTGTGGTCCTTTCAGGCCTGCCGCACTATGACGCCGCCGGGGCCCCGCCCATGGTTGCGCGCGTCTTCGTCGTAACAACCGGCCGGATTATCCAGAACGGCACTCTTGAATATCTCAGCTTCCTCGTGAACCAGATCCAGGCAGAAATCCGCCAACAGGCGGTTCAATTCGTTTTGTCTGGCCAATTTCGCGGCTGCCCTGCGAACTCCCCCTAGGGCGCCTGCAACTTTCCGTTTGGTATCGGGATCGGTATAGTCCAGGAGGTCTTCAACCCGGCCCGGCGGGATAGTCAGCCCATTCCTGGCGGCAATTTCCCCCACATACCGTTCACGGGCGATCCGGGCCTGGTTGGCGAGGGGCAGATAATGGCCCCATTCCCGGGCATTGGCCTCCAAACGGTCCACATCTTGTCGTTGCATGTAAGAATTCTGACGCCAGGCCAACCGAAGCAATCGACGATAGTGTGTGCCTTCCAGGTCGAGAATGGCTCCCAACCGCAAGCAATCCTCGTTTTTCAGCCTTGTGACGTCGTTTTGCATTTCCGCTGCTCCTCGAGAGATTTATGACTATGGCCCGATGCTACCTGCCCGGAGACGCCAGATGCGTGCCACCACCGAGCTTTTCGTATCGATCCAGGACCCTGTCCACATATCGCCTGGTTTCGGGATAGGGAGGAATTTTGCCACCAAGGCGGTCAACGGTTCCCGGTCCGGCATTATACGCCGCCAGCGCGACATCCAGTTTGCCGGCGAATTGCCCCAGCATATCGGCCAGATATCGGGCTCCGCCCAGCAGGTTCTCGGCCGCGTCGGACCGGTCCTCCACGCCAAGCTCAGTCGCGGTATCGGGCATCAACTGCATCAATCCCATGGCCCCCTTTGCCGACAGTGCCCCGGGATCTCCACCGGACTCCTCCATCACCACCGACAGAATCAGGGCGGGATCGAGCCCGGACTTTCGAGCCGCGCTTTCGATTTCCCGGTCGAACCTTTTCAATGTGTCGGCCACGGCCGCCCCCTGTTGGGTGGCCAGCAGGGCCAATCGTTTCCTGGCCACGGATTCCGGGCCAGTGGAAATAACATCCCGGTAACGCGCCAAAACCTTGGGTGCAGGGGGGCCGAGAACCCCTCCACCGGAGTCGGGAACCGGCGCATCCTCAACCGGCTCGCGGGAAAGCTGCCTGACGATCATATCGGCAATGCCCATGCCTGAATGTCCCGTGGCAAGTGTCCTGGCGATTTCGGCATCATGCATCTGTCGGTAGAATTTCGTAGCGCCGCCGCCGTTGAAAAGCTCGTTTTCGGGAACCGTCTGACGCATGGCTTTCAAAAGGGTGTTGAGAAAAACGCCCTCGAATTCCTTGGCGGATTTCTCCAGAGCTGCTTGTTCGGAAGGAGTTCCTGCGGCCTTGTCGAGGGCCCGGCGAGCACGCACCTGTCCGGCCAGGTCACCGGCGTTGGTGACCAGCAGGTCAAGTGATCCCTTTCCGGGAATCTCCATCGGGACTCCTGTCTTTCCCTACATCAGGATCAGTTCAGCCTGAAGCGAACCAGCCCGTTTAAGTGCTTCCAGGATGGCAATGATGTCCCTGGGACTGGCGCCGATGTCATTGAGGACACCCACGACGTCCGCCACCGTGCTGGTATCGGGGACCCGCAGGACCCGGGCGTTATTATCTTCCACGTCGGTGTTGACTTCAGGAACCACCACGGTGTCACCGCGCCGGCTGAAAGAGCTTGGCTGGGAAACATCATAGTAGGTACTGACGATCACCTTCAGGTTACCGTGAGCAACCGCCGCTTCCTTGAGCTTGACGTTTTTGCCCACGATGATGGTGCCGGTCCTCTCGTTGATCACCACACGCGCGACAGCGTCGCTGCGGGATTCGACCTCGCTCATCCTGGCAATGAATCCAATCGGATCGGAATTCTGTTCCACGGGAATGGTCACCTGGATACGTTGGGCGTCCTGGGCAATGGCGGTTCCTTCGCCAAAATCCCTGTTGATGGCGGCGGCCACCGCGGCGGCGGTAACGAAGTCAGGATTGTGAAGCAACCAGGCAACACGTCCCCCACGAATAAAACTCCCACCCAGATCGACCTTCACCGAACCACCGTTGGTAACCAGTCCCGCCTGTGTGTGGTTCTTGCGGTAACTGTTTCCGGCTCCAGATTTAACGTTGAAACCTCCGACTGAAACGCTCCCCTGGGCCAACACGCACAGGGTTCCGTCGGCCGCCCGCAGCGGGGTCATGACCAGGTGCCCGCCTTCAAGACTGGATGCGTCGTTCAGGGAATTGACCTTTACGTCGATACGCCCGCCAACATTTATATTTGGATCAAGGGTACCGGTAACGATCACCGCCGCGACGTTCCTGGCCTTCAGGTCATCGGGACTGATGGTGATATCGAGTTTCTCCAATAGCATGGCAATGGAGTTGGCCGTGTTTTTTACCGAGTAGCTGTCGCCGGTTCCGTTCAGACCCACAACAAGCCCGTATCCGACCAACGGCTCCTTGGTCGTCCCCTCCAGAATTGCCAGGTCCTTGAGCCTCGAGGTATCCTGGGCCGCGGCAGGAGCAATGATGGCGACGGTGGTCAAAACAACGAAAAGAGCCGTAAGGCCCGACCGTGTGTTTTGCGGGAATCCAGACATTCCGGTCCTCCTAGAACAGCCAGTTGAGTACACGTGTCACCACCCCGGGTTGGGAAGTGTCGTTGATGATGCCGGAACCGTTATAGGCTATCTGGGCATCGGAGATGTAAGTGCTGAGAATGGTATTGTTCGCGTCGATGTCTCGTGGCCGGCAGTAACCGGTGATCTCGATCAACTGTTTTTCCCCGTTGATGTTCACCATCCGGGTCCCTTCCAGCCTGAAATTTCCATTTTCAAGGACCTCGACGATTTGCGCGGAAAGTTCCGCGCGCAGGCTCCCGTCGCGTTGGGTATCGCCGTCACCCAAATATTTGTTTTCCACCGTCATGTCCCAGGGCTTGATGAAGTCCAGCCAACCGAGGGCCGGTCCTCCGCGTGATTCGCTTTTGTTGTTGGCCCTGGTCTTACTCGTGGCGTTGGCCGTTGCGTGCTCGGTAATGATGATGGTGATAAGATCACCGACCGTACGGGCCTTGATATTGGAAACCAGGGATTCCCCGGTCTCGAAATTGACCAGGGGAGTCTTGGCCTCCACCGCCTGAACCAGGAACAGTCCGGGAAGCGTACAGGCCGCCACGACCATCCAGGCCCAATTGTATTTCGAGTTCATGTTTCTGGGATTCATGGGTCACCTTCTCCATTCAACGAGGCCGGGTCCAGCCACACGGGCGTTGACCAGCCTTCCTGTCAATTCACTTCGAACGGGTATCGTCTGGCCAAGGCAGCCGTTCTGCCGGGCAATCGCCCGGACAGCAACCGCGACCTGGCCCCGCATGACCTGCAATTCCACGGAATCACCGGCCAGTATCAGGGGGGTTTCTTTCAGATCAGCCTGCCGAAGATATTCCCCGGCTTTGAGATTATGGGTCGGACTCGCTCCCTGGACACTGGTTCGATCGACGGCCAGTCCACGATCCAGTTCGGCCAGATCCTTCCATTGCCAGTCGAACATGCTTTCTTCCAATGCCTGATTGCGTGTGAGTTTGTTTTGGATGCGCCCAATTTCCCCGAAATGGTGCAGGGTGACGGTGGCGGAAAAACTCTCTTCCCGTCGTCCGTCCACAATGCGAAGGCGCACAAGATTGCGGCCAGGCTCAAGCTTTTCTGTCCGGTCGCAATCAACGGTCCACGTTTCGGCCGTGGACAACTCTATCTGCGGTAAATCCAAGTCGAACCAGGAATCAGGGGCATCCGGATGTGAAGGGGGAACCAGTGGCTGGATTGCCCGCCGAACTTCCCGCCGGATATCCCCGTCCGTCAATTCCCGTCCAACAAAAATCAACTGGCTATGACTGGCGCCCTTCATCCTGACTCCGCGCGCAAGGCCCGCGGTTACCAGGCGGCGCAGGATATCCTGCCGGGACACTTCAACGACGCTGTTGGGTTTCAGACCGGCGCGGATCACGAGGTCCCGGGCACGGGCCGGAACCGGGCCCGTCGCCACATCACCCAGTGTGGCCACGTCGTCATCCAGGATAACGGTATCGGGCAGGACCAGATTCCAGGACCCTGCCGCCCAAACCGGACCGGCGGCGCCAAGCAGCACGATGACCAAAGCCGTCAATTTCAGTTTACCGTTCATCATCTACCTTTTTAGGCGGTTGACGGTCTGCAGCATCTCGTCTGCCATGGTGATTGTCTTCGAATTCAATTCGTAGGCCCGTTGGGCGGAAATCATGTTCACCAGTTCGTCCACGGTTTCCACGTTGCTCATCTCCAGAAAGCCCGAGGCCGTTTCCCCGATGCCGTCCAGGCCCGGGGTGTCAAGGATGGGACGTCCGCTGGCCGGCGTTTCCCCCAGCAGGTTGCCGCCGCGCGCCATCAGTCCGGCGGCATTTGGGAATCTGGCCAGTTCGAGCTGGCCGATTTCCTGGATGCGGGACTCGTCGCCCTGCAGGATCACGCTGATGATGCCGTCCCTGGAAACCGAGAGTTCCAGCGCGTCCTCCGGAACCTGCACTGCCGGTTCGAGGCGGTAGCCGGATGAGGTGACCACGTTGCGGTCGGCATCCATCTTGAAACTTCCGTCACGGGTGTACTTGATCGTATCGTCGGCCAGACGGACCTGGAAAAAGCCGTCGCCTTCGATCATCAGGTCCAGGGGATTTCCCGTGGAGATCACGGTTCCCTGGCTGAAATTCTTGTTGGTGGCCACAAGTTTGACCCCGTGCCCTATCTCGATCCTGTTCGGCAGGGCCCTGCCCTCGGCGTCGACCTGCCCCCCGGGCATGACCTTTTCATAAAGCAGATCCTGGAATTCGGTATGGCTCTTCTTGAAGCCCGTGGTATTGACGTTGGCCAGGTTGTTGGCAATGGTGTCTATATTCATCTGCTGGGCCTTCATTCCCGAGGCCGCTGTTCCCATGGCTCTTATCATTGGTCTTCCCTTTCCATTCCGTGGCCGTCACCCCACCTACCCGCTGATGCGGGGCAGGTTGTTGACTGATTTTTCCAGCATTTCGTCTTCCGTGGTCATGACCTTGCTCTGGACCTCGAAGGCCCTCTGGGCCACGATCATTGCAATGAGCGTGTTGATCGGGTTTACGTTGCTTCCCTCCAGATGGCCCTGGGCCACCACCACTTCCGCCGGGTCGAGGCTGCGTGATTCCATATCCTCCGGCGGCATCACCAGGCTCGCCCCCAGATGTTCCAGCCGGGAGGGATCATCGAAGACCACGAGCTTCAAGTGGTCGGTCAATTTTCCGTCCACCATGATTGCCCCGTCGTTTGCGATGGAGAATTCCTTGCCCCGCAGGTCAATCGGGCCCCGTTCTCCCATGACGGAAAGCCCGCCCGGTGTCGTCAGCCTCTGTTCGGCGTCCAGAAGGAACGACCCGTGCCTCGTATACGCCGTGCCGGCCTCGGTCTGCACTTCGAAGTAGCCCTGGCCTATGATGGCCACATCGGTATCCCGGCCTGTCGCCTGGACGCTTCCCGGCCTGTTGTCCAGGGCGTGGTACATCTGCAGCACTGGAGCCCTCGCTGGGCCCGCCGAATTGTTTAAAGCCCGCGAACCGGGGCCCGTGAGCGGACCCTGCGGTGCCACTTCCGCCACCCTGGTCAGGATCTGCTTGAAACCGGACGTATTGACGTTGGCCAGGTTGTTGGCCAGGGCGTCGATCCGGTTCTGCTCCAGGATCATGGCGTTTTCGGCTGTGTTGATGCTCCTGATCAAAACGAATCCTTTCGGGGATGGACCTGTCCCTTTTATTCATCAAGGCAAGCGCAAAGCCCATGCCCGTGATCCCGGAACCCCGGAAGTGTGGATGATTTGGATCCGCGGAAATATTTGCCGGGTTTCGCCGGACCCGCAATGGCGCCAGGAAGTGATAATTTGCGGAGAAAGCACCTATCCAGTGCCAGATGCGACCTGGTTGTTGAATCTTTTTCCAGGGCGGAAGATTTTGCCGCCTACAACAAAAACCCTCCGTTCCCAAACGGGAAACGGAGGGCTGTCTGGAAGCGAGGCACCAGGTGGTTGATTAATTGACGGATCCCTGGAGATCGGTAGCCCCCTGGTCCACGGCAGGGTCGTCATCGGGATTGTCACCACCGGCAGGGGACATGGGAACAGTGAAGGTGAAAGTGGACCCTTTGCCGGGAACGCTCGTGACAGTAACTTCCCCGCCATGTGATTCCACGAGTTTCTTGACGATGACGACACCCAGTCCGACGCCCCGGATTTTCCGCTGGGTGGACCCGCGAGTGTAAGGATCGAACAGGACAGCCAGTTCTTCAGGGGCCATGCCTATCCCGCCATCGGATACGGAAACCTGGGCCCACCCATCGATGGGAACGACGGTCAATCGGATCCATCCGGATTCCACGTTGTACTTGATGGCGTTCGACACCAGGTTGCGCAGGATCTGTGTCAGCCGCAGGGGATCCGCATGGACAATTACAGGGCCTTTGGGAACAGCCACATCGAGACCCACGGTCGAACCGGCGGCGATGGGCTCCAGGTCGGAAACCACGTCGTTGATGAGTTCGACAAGATCCATATCCCGGCATTTGAGATTCACGAAACCCGCGTCGATCTTGCTGATGTCCAGGAAGTCGTTCAACAGGGCGGTCATTTCGGTTATTTTCCGGTTCACACTCTCGAGGAATTCCATCTGGGTGTCGTTGATCTCCCCTGTCTTGCCTGTGGCCATCAAAGAGACGTATCCCTGGATCACGGACATGGGCGAACGGAGATCGTGGGCGATCATGGAGTGGAAGTCGGACTTCATCTGTTCGGCGGCCACTTCGTTGGTGATGTCGCGGAATGTGTAGGCTTTTGCTGCTTCGCCCTCTTCAAGCTGGATGGTGGCTGTCCGGGCGGTCAGATGAAAATCTTCCTCGTCCACGGTGATGGTCAGACGAAGATCCTCCTGGGTGGCCTCGCGAAGCTGGGCGATGGTTTCGTCCGGCACTTCCAGGGTACGGAGGATTTCGGTCATGGTCTTGAAGCGGGCGACCTCGCGCGGCATGCGCAACAGGTTCAGGAATACCTGGCTGGCCAGGAGTACTTTGTCGTCCATGCTGCAGATCGCCACCGGTTCGTGCAGGAATCGGAATATCTGGTTGAGTTTGTTGCTTTCCAGGCGGAGCTTATCCTGAAGGTCCTTGATACGCAGGAAGGCCGCGATCTTGGAATGGAGTTCGTCCGCCCCGATGCCCTTGGTGATAAAGTCATCCGCTCCCATTTCCAGGCCGCGGATCCTTTCTGAGGTTTTGGTTTCTGAACTGATCATCAGGATGGGAATGCCGCGCGTATCCTGGTGTTTCCTGAGAATACGGCTTACATCGAACCCGTGCATACCGGGCAATTCCTTGTCCAGCAGGATCAGGTCCGGCAGAAGCTCCATGGCCATGCGGGCCCCGATGGCGCCGTCGGCGGCGGTGACTACCCCGTAGCCCCTTTTTTCCAGCAACCGCCTGAGATACAAGCAGGTCGGCGGAGAGTCATCCACGACCAGGATTGTGCGGTCTTTGGGGTCGGTCATTCCGGAATCCTTCTTCGGCACTGTGGCAACCGAGTCAGACAAACAAATGGATCCTGCCGGCCAGGCCACATACCTGTCCGGTCATCATCATGGTTATCGGTCGGAAAAGGAAATTCCTGAAAGATATTCCTGGCTGATAGAGAAGGAGATTCAGCAGTTTGTCAGGAAGGATCTTCAATCAAAAGAGCGATGTGCTTTTCCAGGTTGGCCGAACCCACGGGATCGATGCTCGTGAAAAATACCGCGACCTCGTAGTCGTCGCAGCCGGCGGTCTCGGTTTCAGGCCGTACCCGGACGACCAGACCCTCACAGGGAACCGGTGCCAGATCAACCTTACCGGAACCATCGCTCGACGGAACGGTCACTTCCATCACCATCGCCAGTTTGGTCATTGGTTCGATAAAATGGCCGGATTTAAAATAAACACCGGAAGAGCTGATGTTGATGGTTTCAAGGGTGGCTGTATCCAGGGACCCATCGACCCGGGGCACTTTAACCTCGAGTTTCAGGTTGGCGCTGATCCGGTCTGATTTACGCCGGTCGATCTGCTGGTCCGTCATCCCTGAGGCTCCTTGTTTCAAGGCGCTGTTCCTGCATCGCGAAACCCAATACAAGCTTCGATGGAGAGCCTATCAGCCGGCACCGCTTCAGACAAGAAGCAATGCCGGCTCTCTGGCTCGCTACTTCTTCTTGTGACGGTTCTTACGCAACCGCTTCTTGCGCTTGTGGGTCGCAATCTTCTTGCGTTTGCGTTTTCGCCCGTTCGGCATCTCTACCAACCTTTCAAGATGAAGATCACACAAATACGCACGGGGGAGTCAGAGGTCCCCGCGACGTTCAAAGGATTGCACAAGATAGGCAATCAAGGGATTAGGGACAACCTGGAAATTTCTCCAGATCAATCTTTATTGTTCAGCCGGCCTTTGAGTTCATTGGAGGATTTGAAAAAGGGAACTCTTTTGGCGGGAACGTTAACAGCCTCTCCCGTACGGGGATTGCGCGCAAGACGGGCCCGGCGGGTCTTCACCTTGAAGCTGCCGAATCCGCGAAGCTCGACCTTGTCGCCACTAACCAGGGCCTGACCGATGTTTTCCATAATCAAGTTCACAATGAGCCCTGTGTCCTTTTTGCTGACACCGGTTTCCTGGGAGATGATTTCGACGAGTTCGGCTTTGGTCATTCCTTGCTCCCTGATTCGCACCATTGCCCGCTGGGCGGCTGCAGTTGGTCTACCTTGTTTGTTTCTTGCGGGTTAACACTTAGAATAGATATCATATTATCAGGCTCATTCCAAGAAAAAAATGTTCCCCACTTTCTGCCGCGTGACAACCAACAAGACACTACAACACGGAGACCGTAGGTCATGCGGCTATCAAGCCCGGACAGCGCAGAGAACATTTACACGGGGTTTGCAACCGTCATGCCATTAGAGTCTTATAGAGAAAAAGGTCGAAAGAGCCACAGGGCGGGCAGCATAACTAATTATTATTAAATAATTTCCAGATCACAAAAGACGAATCCGGCAAGCGAGGTATTCGGGTTCTCATGAGCCACCAAGATCCCTGCAAAGGTGCAATCGGAAACAATCGCCCCCCCCGGAAAGGGCAAAATGCATTGACGCCAAGTCCAAGGCAGACATCACGCCAGGGCAGTGAACAACTCGCCATGGGCCTCGGTGAATTGGCAGCCGCGGCGGGCCATGACGATTCCAGCGGTGCTCCGGGCCCGGTCGACAGCGTACGGTGGACTTCCGTCCTGGCCTCCCCACTGGAAGTTGCCCACATACTTGGGCGGCATTCCGACTCCGAAAATATTGCTGGCAAAGCCCACGCAGGTGCCCGTATTGAAAAGGGTGCCGATGGCCGTTTTGGCGTGGTCCCCCAGCATCAAACCGACAAAGCGACTTCCTGTTGCAACGGTCCCTGACCCGAGGTCGACCCGGATTTCCCCGTAATTGTTTTTCAGGTCGCTGCAGGTGGTCATGGCGCCCAGATTGATCCATGAACCCAGCACCGCGTGGCCGATGAAACCTTCGTGCTGCTTGTTGGCGAAATCCCCGAAGGTGCTTTCCCCAATCTCCCCGGCCAGCCGGTTGACGATGCCGAATGAGGATTCCCCGTGAATTCGTGCGCCAGGTTTCACCAGGGAACCCGGCCCGATGTACAGGGGTCCTTCAAGGAAACAATTGGGCATGACCCTCACTTGGCGGTCCAGAATGACCGGTCCCCCACTCGTGTCGATTGCCGTTCCGGGTGCCAGATCCACGCCCTCACCGCAAAAGACCAGGTGGGAGGTTTCTTGGAGTGTGGTCGGTTCGGCCCAATCGGGAGCGGGTTGATCGGGAGCGGGAAAAATGCCGAAGGGTTCCCGCTTGAAGGGCACACCTTCCTTCACGAATTCCAGGTCTCCGAGCAGCGCGTCTTTAGTGGAGCCTACAATATCCCAGATCCAGGAGGGAGCTGCATTCTGGAGTGTTGCGAGTTTATCGAGTTTGGCGGTCAGATCCTGCGATGAACCAGCAACTTCATGGGAAAAAAAGTCGGCGCCCGTCCAGGTCAGGGGTGTCAAGACAGGGTCTGTCCAGACGCCCCGGCTTGCATTTTCCTTTTCCCAGGAATTCCAGTTTTCAGCAGCCTTCGAGGCCAGGTCCGCCCCCACAACCGCGGCGACCAGATCCTTCCCGTCGAGCAAGACGAAATCCTGACCTTCGGCTGCCAAATCGAACAGCCCCTGAACAAGGGCAAAATCAGGAGCCAGCATTCCGTTGATGAACAGGAACCGGTCATCTTCCCCACCTGACTTGGGGATGGATTCAGCGCCCCAGTCCCAGCCGGAAGCACGGTTCAGATTACCCAGAATACTTCGCCCCAGGAGAACTCCCCCGTCTCCGCCAGAGCACAGACCAACCCTTTCGCGGGTATTGAACATCCCGCAACGCAGTTCGGAAACGGGGGTGCTCCACGACAGGGGACGCATCCGCGCCAGGTGGTGATCCTCGAAGATGATCGGTACGATGTTCACTGTATTCTCCTGCTCAGTCCAGGTATCCGGGGGGAACTGTTTGCCAGGCGCCGGATTCCAGACTATGACGAACCAGGCCCACATCCTCACGCAAGGAACGATAAACCAGCCAGCGGCCGGCAAGGGAAAGAGCTTCCGTATCCCCCTTCAGCAGGGAAGACACGAAATCCTGCTTTTCGGGAAGATGCCACAAAGCCGTTTTGGTGTCTTCGGGAATTTCGGCCAGTCGGCGGGCTGCGGCTACCGCTTCCCACAATCCGCCGATTTCGTCGGTCAGGCCGTTGGCAACCGCCTGCCGTCCAGTCCAAACACGGCCCTGGCCGAGGGATTCCACTTTTTCCACAGTCATATTCCTATATTCGGCGACGCCCTCGACCCAGACATGGAAGCTGGCGTTGTGGCGTGCGTCGAAGTTTTTGAATTCCTCGTCGGTGAAGCCCCGGTCCGCGCCCATCAGGCGGGCGTTGGGCCCCCGGGTCACATGGCTGAATTTGATGCCCAGCTTGTCGTACATTTCACTCATGTCGAACTTGCCGGATATGGAGCCGATGGAACCGGTGACCGTCATGTTGTCGGCGACGATCCAGCTGGCGCGGTAGGCCATGGAGTAACCGCCCGAGGCGGCCACGTCGACCATGGAAACAACGACGGGTTTTTCCCGGCTGACCATTTCGACCATGTGCCCCATGAGATCCGAGGCCAGCGACTCGCCGCCACCACTGTCGATGCGCAAAACGATGGCCGCCACGTCATCGTCTTCCAGGGCACGTTTCAGTTCCGCGTTGATTGTCTCATGCCCCATCATCACGCCGAGCAATGGGTTCACGCCGTTGACCCGGCCTCCGATATTGCCCTGGGCATGGATCACGGCGATCTTCTTTTCGCCACCCAGGTCAAGGTCTTCCGGATCTTCTTTTGCGTAACGCGCCCCACTGACGACCCGCGGTGTTGTGTCTTTTTCCTGTTGGAAACGGGCCGACAATTCATCCCAATACATCACCCCGTCGACAATCCCGATGGAAAGCGCTTCGGAAGACAGGAACTCCGCCTTGGTCATGATGGCGTCCAGGCCTCCGGCATCAATTCCCCTGCCCTCGCTCAAGGCCTCGAGATAGAGGTCCATGTATTCATCGAGCATCCAGACCTTGTTGGCGATGGCCTCAGGAGTCAGGTCGTCACGGGTTACGATCTGGGCGGCGGATTTATAATCCTTGATGGCACTCAGGAGAGGATCGATGCCCAACTTCTTCAAGGCCTGCCTGACGTGGGGATGACTGGCGTCGAGGCCGACAATTGTAATGTAGGCCGCCGGCGGACAGAAAAACGAATCACAGGCCGCCGCAGTGTACAACACGTTCAGATCTATATAGTCGGCAAAAGCAAAGACGGGCTTGCCGGCCTCCCGGACCCTGGCTACTCCCCTGCGAATCTCTTCCAGTTTCCCGCGGCCCGCATCGTTGGAAGCGGACAGCTGAAGAACCACGCCGTCGATACGCTTGTCGTTGGCGGCCATCTCGAGACTGGTCAGGACAGATTGAAGGGTCTGGGTGTCCCCACCGGTCAAGGTACCCAGAAGTCCCGAAGGCGGATCGTACTCGGGAAGCGTTCCGTAGAGATCGATGTGTAGCCAGCTGTGATCCTCGATCTTTGTTTTCGAGTCCATCTTGTTGGCCACCACGCCAATGAGGATACCGAAAACAAGGATCAGGGCCAGGATGGCAGCGCCGAGGGATATCAAAAAGACTCTCATGACAACCTCCGAGGGACTGCGAGGCCGATTGGCCTGGGTTGGAACAGGGACGGGAGTATATTTTGACACCTTGGACTAATCGGACAGAGGACTCAAGGATTGTTTATCCAAAAACACTAATCGCTTAATCCGGTACTCTGCAAGGAGTTCAATCAACCCTGGAATTGCCCGCTTTCCCGGGGAGGTGTTTCGCCGAAATTTGAATATCAGGGTCGTCATTTTCAAATTGATATGCTTTATCATTTTTTGTTAATCCCATTGGTCCTCTGGGATCAAGGTTCAGTTACCTGTTATTTTTCAAACTGTTACCGTGTTCTCAAAATGATGGTGTTTTTCATTTTCATTAACCTGCTGATGTATTTAAAGATACAATATTTATCCACTTTTTTCATTCCTTGCCCACTTGGATCAGATCATCAAAGTTTCGATTTAAATTTACAGTTAATTCGTAGGTGCTCAATACACGGAGTCGATAGAGCGGCTCCAAAACAGCCGGGAAACCGGTCGGAGGTTCAAAATGAAATTCAACACGACAATCAAGGTGCTGCTGGCCCTGATGATCCTCACGGGTCTTGCGGTTACGGCCTTTGCCGATGACGAAGTCGCTAAAGAAACCAAAAAAGACCCCAAGAAGATGGACGGCAAGGAACTCTTCATCGCCCACTGCAAGGTCTGCCACAATGAAGACGCCGATGCGGGCGAATACACCCCCATGTCCCTGATCATGGACCAGTGGGACGAGTTCTTCGACGAAACCTTCGCCGAGGCCCACAAGGAAGTGGCCTGCCCCAAGGACGAGGACAAGATGGTCACCGACATGATCAACAAGGACATGATCAAGAAACTGCGCAAGTTCTGCGTGGACCATGCGGCTGACAGCGAACAGCCCATGACCTGCGGATAGAATTCAGTGGCCGCAATGGCGGCTTTCTACCGGGACCGGAAATGATTCCGGCCCTACCACCCCAAGGCGAAAGCCTATTTCAACCCCGGAGGGGCGGAAATGAAGAAGACGCTGATTACAATGTTGACCCTGATTGCCGTGTTCGCCATGGCGACAGGCGCCTTTGCAGAGAAAGACACGGATGCCAAGCTCAAGGCCCTGGAAAAGCGTTTGCAGTCGCTGGAACTCAAGTCCAACAAGGACCGCATCCAGTGGACCGGAGATCTGCGGGTCGAAGGCCACAGTATCACCGGT
>Ga0164313_10001074_pt1 | contig 23609 bp, 18 predicted proteins | sample GuaBasSedimGuay4_FD_113735 | JGI IMG/M metagenome (GOLD analysis project Ga0164313, IMG submission 113735) | Subseafloor sediment microbial communities from Guaymas Basin, Gulf of California, Mexico - Guay4, Core 4569-4, 0-3 cm | ecosystem: Environmental > Aquatic > Marine > Hydrothermal vents... | reverse complement strand
TAATGCCTTTAGGAATTTGAAATTGTTGTTGCTGTGCCATATACTTTCGTGTTAATTATTAATATGTTATTGAATAAATTATGAATGATCAACTATATCAAACCTCTGTATTTTCTGATAAACCATTCCAGGCCCAAAGATACTATAATTATACCTAAAAGCCATTTCCAATCAATTAAAGAAACAGGAATTATTTTTTCTTTTTGAACCGGCTTGAAATTATTATTGTTTAAAACAGTTGCAACAAAATTATCAAATTGAAAAGGATAGAATATTTCACCCTTGGAATTAAGCGCTAAGGCTTTCAGGTCAGACCTGTTCGAATGTGTGAGCTCTTGTTCAACAGAATAATCAATGATGGTAAATGCCCCCTCTTTTTTAGCTTTATTTTGCTTATCCGTTACCAAAAAATTATAATTGCCACTTTTTAATGCTCCTAAAGTCACCTCAAAGTAATTTCCGTTCGTATAAAAGGGCATTTCATTTGGTGAATTCTCCAGCGTGAGGTAAATCTCCGTGTTAGCTTTAAAATTAAAGTTAGTGTCATAAGCTCTCGCTCTTATTTTTACTTCTTCATCAGCATAGTAAAATGCCTCAAATTCCAGGTCAATTGCATTTAATTGTTTTACTATTGTTAAATATTGAATTATGCCACTCAGGAAATTATCGAATTTTTGAAATGATTTTTCCAACATATAAGTATGTGATCTCCATTTCCATATATTTTCACCAAACAAGACACTACCCCTTTGACCTGACAGACTAAATGTTGCTAATAATGGTTCTTTTGTCTCCATGCCATTGACAAATTGAGTTAAAATAGATTCATTTGGAACAGATATATTCACATCGCCAAAATATCCCTCAAGGGCCGGAAAATCAGAGAAACCAATGTCTTCTACATGAAATATATTGTAACTTTCATTAAAATTAGGATAGTATTTTTCAAATTGAGGTGCAAAATTTAATTTTAAGAATTCCTGATTATTATTAATAAAATTCCAATCGGTAGATAGGCCTCCCACAAGCAAGAAATTAGCCTTATTCTTTTTAATTAAATCAAAGATGTTTTGAAATTTATAAGTGGGTTGATACAGAATAAATGCACTGTAGTCCAATTCATTTTCATCTATAGAATCAACATTCAGTAGCACCACTTTCCTCTGCTTATTGTTTTCTATTGATTTTTTAAACATTCCAATATCGGGATGCAAGAGGTCATAAATAAGAGCAATAGTAGTTTGTTCGTCGATCACTTCAATACTGAAGTTCTTTATATTATTTATAACGTTCTTTTCATTGTTAAATGGTACTACTCTTGCTTTATATACATGTTTGCCAACCGCATCAGAAGGTAAGGTCAATGCGAGATGAATATTGTTCTTGTTATTTGTAAATTCTACAGATTGCTCGTAAACAATTCTCTGTTGATCTTCAATAGTGAATTTAGTTTTAAGGTTTTTATTTCCATTATAATGTAAAAATACCTCGATAGGAAAGTTATTATTTAAAAAGGAATAGGAATTCACATTCACCTGACTGATTTCTATATCAGTCATCTGTATGGTATCGCCGACAATAAATGGATAAATTTCCTGATTGGATTGAAAATACTTATAAGAACTTCCATAGGTTTGATTGCCGTCACTGATGAGCACTATCGGCGCAATTTGTTCATTTGTCAACTTGTTCAATACCTCCAATACTTCATAAATATTAGTTTTGCTTTCATCAAAATTAGGTTGATCATTACTTTTTGAAGAGGATCCGAAAGTGAAATAATTAACATTAAATCTTTTGTTGATCTCTTCATTTCCCCTGATTTTACCAACTATGTTTAAAACTAAAGAATCCTGATCTATATATTTGATAGAAGAGGAGTTGTCTATCGCAACAAAAAGTTTAGGTTTAACTATCTCAAGAATTTTTCTATTAAATTTTGGATTGATCAGAAGAATTAACAATCCAAAAATACTGACACTTCTTAAAATAAACAGCAGATAAATTTCTTTTATGTTATTCCTCCTGAAAAAGTATTGAAAATAAGATATAAGCCACGCAATTACAAGAGCAAGTAGAACAAGCGTAATTGTTAATGTATCCATCGATTTAATTTAAATGAGCTGTTAAGTGGTTCCTGTAAGAAAACTATATTTTCTAAAAAGTGTCTGTCAGAAATCACCGAGATTGAGGCGGGCGCAGTGATGAAAATCAAGGTCTTAGCCGTAGCTAATGACTGTTTTCAGCACAAGTTCAACGCTGATATCGGTGTTTTCTGGCAGACACTAAGTAAGCATACCACCATCAACATTTAATGTTTGCCCGGTAATATAAGAGGACAGATCAGAAGCCAAAAATATACAGGCATTCGCAACATCTTGTGGTGAGCCACCACGTCTTAACGGAATATCTTTACGCCACTGTTCCACTGTTTTTTCATCTAATTTGGCGGTCATTTCAGTTTCTATAAATCCGGGTGCAATGGCATTACATCTAATATTACGGGAGCCTAATTCGAGGGCAACAGATTTAGTAAACCCCAGGATTCCCGCTTTGGATGCCGCATAATTTGCCTGACCCGCATTTCCCTTAACGCCAACCACTGAGCTCATATTAATAATAGAGCCGTTACGTTGTTTCATCATTGGCCGGATAACCGCTTTGGTTAAATTAAAGACCGACTTTAAGTTTACTTCGATTACCTTATCGAAATCTTCTTCTGAAATTCTCATCAATAAATTATCTTTTGTAATACCGGCATTATTGATCAATATCTCTAATGATCCAAAATCTTCCAACACCTCTTTGACCAATTCCTGTGCAGCATCAAAATTAGCGGCATTTGACTGGTATCCTTTTGCTTTAATTCCAAAAGATTCCAATGCATTCTCTAATTCTTTAGCAGCATCAACAGAGGCATTAAATGTAAATGCAACGTTAGCCCCTTGTTTGGCGAATTCTGTTGCAATACCTTTTCCAATACCACGGGAACCTCCGGTGATCAAAACAGTTTTGTTTTCGAGTAATTTCATAATATATTAGGTGATTTTGAAGATCAAAGATAATAATTTGTTATGGAGTTTTGTTATTTTAAAATTAAAAGAAAAAACCCCACTAAAATTTTACAGTGAGGTTAATTTAATAATTTTGAAATTTATTGTTTTACATTAAGCTCTTTGTAGTTAAACAGGTAATCAATATCCATTTCATTCACTCTACCCAATTTTTCTAAGGCTTTCATATCCAGGTTCTTTTTGTTACCAATGACGGAAACCGAATAGTCCTGCCCTTTAACATTATTTGCGAAAAAATCACTTACATCTTGCATTGTCATATTTTGGATCGTTTCATACATTTCTTGACGATTATCATAATCAATACCTCTTTTTAACAATCTTTCATAATTCCAAAAAATATTTGATTTCGTAATTCGTTGCGAGGCTATCTTCTTTAGAGCCGCAACTTTTGCTGCTTCAAATTGTTGCTCTGCCACCGGCATATTATTCATTAAATTTAGCATGGCATCAACTGCTTCCGGTACTTTATTGGCTTGCGTACCAATATATGCAAACACCAAATCATCCTTTCCTTTTTTACTTGCCGACTGATAAGCGGCTGCTGCTGCATAGGCCAATGACTTTGATTCTCTTATATCTTGCCATACTATTGAAGACATTCCCAATCCAAAGTATGAATTGAAAACGCTTGCCATAGCCATTTTTTTAGGATCAAACTCCTGACCCTTCGCAATAAACCACATTTCTGATTGTACCATATCGAAATCAACAAAATATACTTCGTTTCCGGTTGGTAACTGCTTATATTTTTTAGCCACTGGGTAGTCCTTTAATTTCTCCGGCACCCGATGGTGTTTGTTTAATGCCATAATGGCTGCATTGACATCTTTTCCATAATAAAAGATACGGTGATTAAAATTACTCAGATCCTTAATTATATCAACTAATTCAGAGGGATTCATTTTTAGCAGTTCATCAGCATTATAAATATCCCTTAAACGAGAATTTTCGCCATATTGTGCATAACTGTTTAATCCTCCTCTGAGAATATTGTCTTTCTCAGTTTTGCCATCTGCTCTTGATTTTAAAATACTTTCAACATATTTATCGTAAGCTTCCTGATCAACCAAAGCATTAGCCATTAAATGTTCCAACAATTCCAACCCTTTACCCAAATTTTCTTGCAGTCCTGATATTGAAATATAAGACCGATCACTACCTGTATTTACACTATAGCTTACGCCTAACTTATAAAACTCCTTGGCTAATTCTTCCGCAGAATATTTATCTGTTCCTAAATACTGTAAATAACTGACTGCTACAGGTAATTTTTTATCGTTGTCCTTACCCATGTCAAAAATTACGTTCAAATTAAATAAGTCGTTATTCTTATTCTTAATATATGATAACTCGACTCCATTATCTAAAGTTCTCTTTTGTATTTCTTTTTTATAATCTACAAATACGGGTTGTAATTCTTCTGATTCGACTGACATAAAATCCTTTAAAAATGCAGACTGAGCCTCCCTATCTATTTGGATTGGAGTAATGCCGGGATTTTGAACCTTAACTATACTCTCATCAACACCTTGCCTTTTATAAACAATTACATAATTATCATTGAAAAAATTATTGGCAAAAGTAACCAAATCATCTTTCGTAATTTTCTTTAAATCGTCTAAAAATTCTACTTTATCAATCCAATTCTCATTATGAGTGAATGTGTTATAATACGAAGATGCTAAATTAGTTATACTCTCATATTCTTTTATTTGGCTCAATTTTAAATCATTTACAACGGCATCAATCATCCAATCTTCAAATTCTCCATTTTTAATTTTTTCAACTTGATCTAAAATCAAATCCTTCACTTCATCCAAACTTTGACCCTCCTTAGGCCATGCATCAAATGCCAATAAACCATAATCATTTAACTGATAAGACCAGGCTGAAGCTCTTTGAACTAATTTTTTTTGATTCAGGTTTAAATCTATCAATCCGGCACTACTATTAGTTAGTAACATTTCCATCAAAACAATATATTTTTCGTCCCCACTACCAATTCCGTTGGATCTGAATCCAAATGAAATATTTTCACTGGTTGGTCCAAACACTTCTTTTACAGTAACACCTATTATTGGCTCTTCTTTTGGTAATACGGGATGTTCAACATCTTTTGTTTTAAACTTACCAAATGTCGCATCTACCATTTTTATGGTTTTGTCAAACTCTAAATCACCAACTAATACAACCGCCATATTATTTGGTACATAGTATTTATCAAAATATTTATTAATTTGTACCATGGAAGGATTCTTCAAATGTTCAGATATTCCTATTGTCGTTTGCTGTCCGTAGGGATGTGTTGGAAATAAGCCATCCATCAAAGCAAAAAATGTTTTTGCAGGGTCATTATCCAAATTTCTGTTAAACTCCTCGTAAACCACCTCTAATTCTGTGTGGAATAATCTTAAAACCAACTGACTGAATTTTTCGCTTTCTAATGTTAAAAACTTTTTTAATTCGTTTGCAGGAATCTTATTTTGATATACGGTTTCTTCTGCCGAAGTATGTGCATTTGTGCCAGTAGCTCCTAACGAACTTACCATTCTATCGTATTCATTTGCAATAGCGTATTCTGAGGCTATGTACGAAACACTATCTATTTTACGGTAGAGAGCTTCTTTTTTAGAAGGATCTTCTTCGGCCTTATGTAGTTCATATAAATCAGAAATTTGAGCGATGTATTCCTTTTCAACTTCCCAATTTACCGTTCCATATACATCAGATCCCTTAAATACCATGTGCTCTAAATAATGTGCTAATCCTGTACTTTCCTTAGGATCATAACTGGATCCTGCCCTAACAGCTATATAAGTTTGAATTTTTGGTTCATCATTGTTCTGGCTCAAATAAACTTTAAGTCCGTTTTCTAAAGTGTACAATCTTAATCCTGTAGGATCATTAGCAACCGTTTCATAATGAAATCCATTGCTATCTGTATGTTGCTCGGAAACAAAAGAATTGTTTTTATCACTGGATGTATTACAGCTTATAAAAAAAATAGTTAAAAAACCAACAAGTAAAATTTTATATTTTTTCATAAAAGTTTTTATAAATTAATGTGTAAAAAAGCTTGGTATCAAATATATCAAAGAACGAAGATTAATAAAAATTCATGGCTTATTATTAAGACAAATTTAACATCGTATAAATAATAATCGTAACTTTAACTCTTTCAAATAATTACTGCCTAAAATTTAATCTTTATGAATAAAATAATTCTACCGTTGCTATGTGTAATTATGCTATCCTGCCAAAGTCCGAAAAAAGAAACAGTTGTAAATGTAGAAGCTCCCCCAAAAATTCCTGTAGAAGATTTTTTTAAAAATGCAGAGAAGCGCACTTTTCGTTTATCACCGGACGGTAAATACATTTCATTCATGGCTCCTTATAAAAACAGGATGAATATCCATGTTAGAAAAATTGACGGTGACTCAGTGGTAAGGATTACAAGTGCTGAAGATCGTGGAATTTATGGTTATTACTGGGCAAGTAATGATAAATTAGTATACATACGTGATAAGGGTGGTAATGAAAATAATCATATTTTTTCGGTAAACAAAGATGGAACGGACGAATTGGAACTAACACCATTTGATGGAGTAAAAGCACAAATAATTGATGATCTTGAAGAAAATGAAGAGGAGATGATCATAAGTTTAAACAAAAGAAATCCACAAGTTTTTGATCCGTATAGATTGAATATCAATACCGGAGAGATGGATCTGTTATATGAAAACCCGGGAAATATTACAGGATGGTTTACAGATCATAATGGAAACCTTCGTATAGCTATGGTAATGAATGGGGTCGATCAAACCATAATGTACAGAGAAAATGAGGACAAACCCTTTAAGGAAGTTATTACAACTAATTTTAAACAAACATTAAATCCTCAGTTCTTCGATTTTGATAATGGACATATAATTTATGCGGTATCAAATTTAGGCAGAGATAAAGCAGCCATTGTGAAATATGATCTTAATGAAAATAAAGAAATTGAAGAACTTTATAAAAATAATGAAGTTGATATCGAAAGCATCTCCTATTCCAGGAAAAGAAAGGTTCCTACTGTAATAAATTATACGACGACAAAATTAAATAGAAAGTTTCTGGACAAAGAATATGAGAATATCTATACCAGTTTAAAAAGTAAATTAGGTGCAAATAATGAATATTATATTACTGCTTCGAATAAAAATGAAGATATTTTTTTAGTGTATGTCGGTAATGATAAGACTCGAGGGGCATATTATCATTATGATAATAATAGCAATGAAATTAAGCATTTGGCAGATTTAAGTCCATGGATAAAATCAGAGCATCTGGCAGATATGAAACCTATTGAATATACATCCAGAGATGGCTTGACGATCCATGGTTATTTGACTTTGCCGGTAGGTATTGAAGCTAAAAATCTACCCGTTGTTGTCAATCCTCATGGCGGGCCATGGGCAAGGGACAGATGGGGATATAATCCTGAAGTTCAATTATTGGCCAACCGGGGATATGCTGTGCTTCAAATGAATTTTAGAGGATCCACCGGTTATGGGAGAAAATTCTGGGAAAGTTCGTTTAAAAAATGGGGCCAGGAAATGCAGAATGATATAACCGACGGTGTTAAATGGTTGATTGATGAAGGAATAGCCGATCCTAAACGTATAGCAATATATGGGGGTAGTTATGGAGGTTATGCTACTCTGGCCGGAATAACCAATACTCCGGATTTATATGCCGCAGCAGTAGATTATGTTGGGGTTTCAAATATATTCACATGGATGGAGACCATACCTCCTTACTGGGAACCATATCGGGAAATGTTATATGAAATGGTGGGAGACCCTGGAACAATTGATAGTGTGATGATGAAAGAGAATAGTCCGGCCTTTCATGTTGATAAGATCAAAGCTGCTTTATTCATTGCTCAGGGAGCAAATGATCCAAGAGTAAAACAAGCAGAATCAGATCAAATGGTTGAAGCCCTCAAAAAAAATGGCGTTACCGTTCAGTATATGCTTAAAGAGAACGAGGGGCACGGTTTTTATAACGAAGAAAATCGCATTGATTTTTATAATGCAATGACAGAGTTTTTGGATGAAAATCTAAAAGAAAAACCTGTGAAGATAAAAACATAAAGCAGGATCAACCTATGATCAAAAAAAAACCTGTTAGAATAAAATAATCTAACAGGTTTTTTTTATATTTTTCAAAATTAGTTAGCCAAGAACTTCCGCTACTTTTTTTCCAATTTCCGCAGGAGATGCAACAACATGAATACCATTCTCTCTTAAAATTTCCATTTTGGCCTGAGCGGTATCATCCTTTCCTCCTACTATTGCTCCGGCATGGCCCATAGTTCTTCCGGCAGGAGCTGTTTGTCCGGCAATGAATCCTATCACCGGTTTACGGTTACCGTCTGCTTTTATCCATTTCGCCGCCTCTGCTTCGAGCTGCCCTCCTATTTCACCTATCATCACAATGGCATCAGTTTCATCGTCATTCATAAATAATTCAACAGCGTCTTTAGTCGTGGTTCCGATTATTGGATCGCCACCAATACCAATTGCAGTAGTCACACCCAGACCTTGTCTAACAACCTGATCAGCAGCCTCATAAGTTAAGGTTCCTGATTTAGAGACAATACCAACTTTTCCTTTCTTAAAAACAAAACCAGGCATAATACCAACCTTAGCCTCTCCCGGTGTTATAACTCCCGGACAATTAGGTCCTATCAAGCGACATTCCTTTTGATCGATATAGGATTTTACCTTAACCATATCTGCGGTAGGTATACCTTCGGTTATACAAATAATAACCTTTATTCCCGCATCTGCAGCCTCCATTATTGCATCTGCCGCAAAAGCAGGAGGAACAAATATTATCGAAGTATCGGCGCCTGCTTTCTTAACAGCATCATCCACAGTATTGAAAACAGGTTTGTTCAGATGTGTTTGACCACCTTTTCCAGGGGTTACCCCTCCTACTACATTTGAACCATAATCAATCATTTGTGATGCATGGAAAGTGCCTTCACTTCCTGTAAAGCCCTGTACTATTATTTTTGAATCTTTATTTACTAACACACTCATGGCATCTTGTTTTAAAATGTTTTATCAGAATATCCCATTATAATTTATACTACAAAAGTAATTTAATGAAATGGTTTTATGAACTTATTTTTTTAATTTTTGAATGATATCAGGTAGTGTTCTCATCATCGATAATTCCCTCATTTTTTGTCTGGCTTCAACACAAGGTGATCCGAAATATTTTTTACCTTCTTCAAGGTCGAATCCCACTCCGGACTGCGCATAGACCTCTACTCCCTTATGGATGGTAATATCACTTTTAATCCCCACTTGTCCCCAAAGTAATACGTCGTCTTTAATTATTACGCATCCTGCTATCGCAACCTGAGAAGCCAGTAAGCAATTTTTTCCAACGACTGTATCATGAGCAATTTGAACTTGATTGTCTAATTTTGTTCCAATACCGATCGTTGTGTCTCCTGTCACTCCTTTATCAATGGAGCAAAGTGCTCCGATATGAACATCGTCTTTAATCACAACCCTGCCTGAGGAAAAGAGTTGGTCATATCCTCCGGAACGTTTTTGATAATAAAACCCGTCCGAACCAATAACGCTCCCTGCATGTATTATCACATTATTTCCTATGATACAATTGTCATAGATACTAACGTTTGCGTGTATAATGCAGTTATCTCCTATTACAACATTATTTCCAATGAATGCGTTTGGTTGGATAACTGTATTTTTACCAATTCGTGCTGAAGAGGCCACACTTTGTGTAGCGCTTTCAAATGGTCTGAAATGTGTGGCTATTTTATTGAAATCTCTAAACGGATCATCTGATATTAACAAAGATTTTCCATCCGGACAGTCTACTTTTTTATTTATCAATATAGTAGTAGCAGCTGATTCAAGGGCCTTATTATAATACTTTGGATGATCAACAAATACTACATCTCCCTTTTCTACAACATGAATTTCATTAAATCCGTATACGGGAAAGTTTTTATCTCCTACATATTGTGTATCTGTTAATTGCGCAATTTCTTTTAAAGTATAAGTTCTAGGAAATTTCATAAGTTCTTTATAGGTGATTATCCATTTTCGAAAGGATATTTAACGCAGATGATTCTTCAATATATTGTTCAAATTCAATTTAATAAAAGAATTTTTTTAATTTAACGATCTAAAATTTAACCTTTTACTCTTTCCATATAGGTCCCCTTCTCCGTTTCAATTTTAATTTTATCACCTTCATTTATAAATAATGGGACATTCACCCTGGCACCGGTTTCCACTGTTGCCGGTTTTGTAGCGTTGGTTGCCGTATTTCCTTTAATGCCGGGTTCTGTTTTTGTAATTTCCAGCACAACGTGAGCGGGCATGTCAACAGACAGAGGAAGTTCATCTGAAGTTCTGATAATTATTGTAACTATTTCACCTTCTTTTAGCAAGTCAGGGGCATCTAAAGTTTCTTTCTCCAAAGAAATTTGGTTATAATCATCGGTATTCATAAAATGATAAGTGTCGCCTTCCGGATATAAATATTGATACTTTCTGGTTTCCACCCTTACTTCCTCAATTTTATGACCTGAAGAAAATGTATTGTCTATTACTTTTCCTGTTGTCAGGCTTTTTAATTTCGTACGAACAAATGCAGGTCCTTTTCCTGGTTTAACGTGTTGAAATTCAATAATTTTAAAAGTATCATTATTATATACAATGCATAATCCTTTCTTTATATCTGATGTATTTGCCATGTTATATTTATATTAATTAATAAGAACTGGTATAACCTTTCATTATTCCGCGTTGTGAGTTTCTGATAAAAGTGAGTACTTCATCCCGCTCAGGTGTTGCATCTGTTTCTGCTTCTAAAATTCTGGAGGCTTGCGTAGTATTATTATTTTGTTGGAATAATATTCTGTAAATATTTTGAATTTCATTAATTTTTTCCGGAGAAAACCCCCTTCTGCGTAGTCCGATGGAATTTATTCCTATATACGACAAGGGTTCTTTAGCCGCTTTAATATATGGAGGAACATCTTTTCTTACTAAAGAGCCACCCGAAACCATTGCATGTTTACCAATGTGTATGAATTGATGCACTCCGGCCAGACCACCAACGATGGCATATTCTCCAATTTCAACATGACCAGCCAAAGTAACGGCATTGACGAGAATTACATTATTCTTAATGATACAGTCATGGGCAATATGTGCGGTAGCCATGATCAAGCTGTTATCACCTATTTCCGTTTTACCATAGGCCTTTGTACCTCTATTTATGGTAGCACATTCTCTAACCGTAACATTATTACCGATTATGGTCAAGGAATCTTCATCATCAAATTTTAAATCCTGAGGAATGGCTGAAATCACGGCACCAGGGAAAATTCTACAGTTTTTTCCAATTATCGCACCTTCCATAATGGTTACATTTGAACCAATCCATGTACCAGAACCTATTTTTACTTTGTTATGTATCGTTGTAAAGGGTTCTATAACTACATTTCTTGCTATTTTTGCTCCCGGATGTATATAGGCTAGGGGTTGATTCATATCTTATTTTTTAACTATTTGTGCCATTAACTGGGCTTCTGTAACCAATTTATTGTTGGCATAAGCATAAGCCTGCATATGACAAATCCCACGACGTATAGGAGTAATTAATTCACAGCTAAATATTAAAGTATCCCCAGGCATAACTTTCTGTTTGAATTTTACATTATCTATTTTCATGAAAAAAGTAAGATAGTTTTCCGGATCTGGTACTGTGCTCAGAACGAGAATACCACCAGTTTGTGCCATTGCTTCTACTTGTAACACTCCGGGCATAACAGGAGCCCCCGGGAAATGGCCAACAAAAAATGGTTCATTCATTGTAACGTTTTTCATCCCTACAACGCTTTTGTCCGTCAATTCAATAATTCTATCGATAAATAAAAATGGTGGCCGATGGGGTAAAATACTCATTATTTTATGAATATCCATTAAAGGTGGCTTGCTAAGATCAAACTGAGGAACTTTGTTTCGTTTTTCAATTTGGATCAATTTCATTAATTTTTTAGCAAATTGCGTATTTATTTTATGACCGGGTTTGGTTGCAATTACTTTCCCTTTGATCTTGGTGCCTACAAGTGCCAGATCTCCTATTACATCCAATAACTTATGTCGTGCTGCTTCATTTGCCCAATGCAGCGTTAAATTATCCAGAATTCCATTAGGCTTAATTTTAACAGAATCCTTTTTAAAGGCCTTGCTCAGCTTTTTCATTGTTTTTTCGGACAGCTCCTGATCCACATAAACAATTGCATTATTAAGGTCTCCTCCTTTTATAAGATCATTATCAAGTAACATCTCAATTTCATGCAAAAAACTAAATGTCCTTGCCGCAGCAATTTCTTCTTTAAATTCTCCTATATTATTCAGAGTAGCATTTTGAGTGCCTAAAATTTTGGTACCAAAATCAATAATGGTAGTAATTTCATAATGTTCTGAAGGCATGATCATAATTTCACTTCCGCTCACTTCATCCTTAAATGAAATAATTTCTTTTACCTCATATACTTCTCTTTCTGCATCTTGTTCTATGATACCTGATTTTTCCAGTGCTTCCACGAAAAATTTTGATGACCCATCCAAAATAGGAGGTTCCGGTGAGTCCATTTCCATAATTATATTATCTATATCACATCCAACAATCGCTGCCAGAACGTGTTCAGAGGTGTTTACAACAACACCATTTTTTTCTAAGTTGGTACCGCGTTGAGTATTTGTGACAAAATTTGCTTTTGCTTCAATATGAGGTTGGCCCTCTAAATCTGTTCTTACAAAGATAAAACCGGTATTTACTGGTGCCGGTTTAAAAGTAATTTCCACCTTCTTCCCGGTATGCAAACCAACTCCCACTAATGAAATCTCTTTTTTAATGGTTTTTTGTTTTGTGCTCATTTTTCTGATTCTTTAGAAATAATAATTTTTTCTAACTCGTTTATCCTATTTGCCAATTTGGAGAGGTTCTTAAAGTGAACATAGGATTTGTTATAGTCCGAGTATGCAAGTGCCGGACTTCCTTGTACTACTTCATTGTCTTTTAATGACCTGCCAATTCCTGATTGTGCCTGTATTCTTACATTATTACCAATACTAATATGGCCTACTATTCCTACTTGTCCTCCAATTTGACAGTTTTTACCAATTTTGGTCGACCCTGCTATTCCTGCCTGCGCTGCGATGACTGTATTTTCACCAACCTCAACATTATGAGCAATCTGAATTTGATTGTCCAGCTTCACCCCTTTTCTTATAATTGTGGATCCCAACGTTGCCCGGTCAATTGTTGTTCCCGCTCCAATATCAACATTGTCCTCGAGGATCACATTTCCAATTTGTGGCACTTTACTATAAACTCCATTTTCATCCGGAACGAAACCAAATCCGTCACTGCCAATAATAACTCCCGAATGAAGTGTGCAATTTTTTCCGATTTGAGATTCCGAATATATCTTTGCACCGGCGAATATCGTGGTGCCATCTTCTATGATAACGTTGTCTCCGATAAATACACTTGGGTAAATTTTCACTTTATCTCCAATACTCACATTATCACCTATATAGGCCAAAGCTCCTATATAAACATCCTCCCCCATTTTTACATTTTCATTGATAAAATTAGGAGTTTCAATACCAGATTTATTAAGTTTAACCTGATTATAATATTCCAAAAGTTTAGTAAATGCCTTATAGGCGTCATCAACTTTTATCAGGGTAGTTTCAACATCCGACTCGAGAACAAAATCTTTATTGACAATTGCTATCGAAGCTTTAGTTGTATATAAATATGGCTGATATTTTGGATTGGACAAAAAGGTCAGTGAGCCTTTTTCTCCTTCTTCTATTTTTGAAAGCTTATGTACTTCCTCATTAGGATTTCCATGAATATCTCCATCAAGAATTTCTGAGATTTGTGTGGCTGTAAATTTCATCTTTGCAAAAATAGTAAAAATTAACAACCATCCTATAATTAATATGACTTAGGGTAACAAATAAAATATTTGGTCACAGAGTTAGACAAACCAGACATACTCAAATCATCTGATGCTTCAACTATATCTGTAACTTTACCATTTTTACACAAAATATTAATTCGCTCTTTTTCTGTATTATAAGCACGATTTTCAACCTTCCCCTGAAAGACAAAATATTCGACTTCCTTTTTATCAATCCCATAACTTTTAATAACATTCGCAGTAATTTCTGCCAGATAGCTATCCCTAAATTTTTTCTTCTTAATTTCAACCTTTGGCAACTTTCTGTTTATGATGGAACTACTTAGGAAAGAGAGTATTATATCATGGTGATTAGACCATTCTTTTAAGGCTGAAATAATATCGAAATCATCCAGATTTGAAAACATATTCAAGGTAATATCATCCAAACTTTTATGGCTCACCTCATAACTTAAAAAATACAACAAAGATTTGCTTCCGTTCAATGGTACTCCTGCTTCAATTAAAGCTTTTGCCCTTTGTAATATCTTAACTAAAATTTGTTCAGCTGCCAAACTGGTCTTATGAAGATATACCTGCCAATACATCAATCTCCTGGCAACAATGAATTTTTCGACCGAATATATTCCTTTAATATCTATTAGTAACTGATCATTTTTTACATCAAGCATCGATATTAATCTGTCAGAATTTATATTTCCCTCTGCTACACCACTATAGAAACTGTCTCTTTTTAAATAATCCAAACGATCCATATCTAATTGACTGGAAATCAATTGATGCATAAATTTCCTTGGATACTCCCCTTTAAAAATTTTAATCGCAAGACGCAATCTGCCGTCAAACTCTTTATTAAGGCGCTCCATAAAGTGCAAGGATAACTCTTCATGCGTATTGTTTTCAATAATTATTTTTTCTAAAGCATGTGAAAATGGCCCGTGTCCTATGTCATGAAGTAAAATGGCAAGGAGAAGAGCTTCTTCCTCAACATTGCTTATTCTTACGTCTTTCATACGCAGGGTATCTATAGCTTTTTGCATAAGATAGATACAACCGATGGCATGGTGGAATCGGGTATGATGTGCTCCGGGGTAAACGAGATAAGACAATCCCATTTGTGAAATACGCCTTAAACGTTGAAACAACGGGTGTTCTATTATTCCAAATATCAGCTCATTTTTTATGGTAATAAAACCATAAATAGGATCATTAAAAATTTTAATTTTTTTCAAAATAGTTCTGTCGTTTTTTGTACATTTCCGAATTAAATCATCAAACCAAATTTATTTTACAAAAGCTAATTTAAAACTTTAATTTAATTAATCAATTTTAAAAATGACTGCATCTAAAATACTTTGGGTTGATGATGAAATTCAACTCCTTAAACCTCATATTTTATTTTTAGAAAAAAAGAACTATATCGTTTCTCCTTGCACAAATGGTGCCGATGCCTTACAAACTATAAAAGAAGAATCCTTTGATATTGTTTTTTTAGATGAAAATATGCCAGGTCTTTCCGGATTGGAAACCTTAGCAGAAATTAAAGTGAGTCACCCAAACCTTCCTGTCATCATGATCACTAAAAGTGAGGAAGAATATATAATGGAGGAAGCCATCGGATCAAAAATTGCCGATTATCTGATCAAACCTGTCAATCCTAACCAAATATTACTGAGCCTAAAGAAAAATTTAGATATTTCACGTTTGGTTTCCGAAAAGACTACTTCTAATTACCAACAAGAATTTCGTAAAATATCTATGGATCTCGCTATGGTAAATACGATTGAGGATTGGGTTGACCTTTATAAAAATTTGATACACTGGGAAATTCAGCTGGAATCGATCTCAGATATTGGTATGACCGAAATATTAGAAAGTCAAAAAGAAGAAGCCAACTCTCAGTTTTTTAAATTTATTAAAAGAAATTATGAAAATTGGTTTCACGGTGCGGATAGGCCAATCATGTCGCATACCTTGTTTAAGGAGGTTATTGTTCCGCAAATTGACACAAAGAAGGGTACGCTTTTGATAGTGATTGATAATTTGAGGTATGATCAGCTGAGAGTGTTGGAACCAAAAATTAATGAATATTATAAAACTATCGACGAGACATCCTATTTTAGTATTTTACCTACAGCAACGCAATACGCAAGAAATGCTATATTTTCCGGTCTGACTCCCTTAGATATGCAGAAAAAATATCCAAATTACTGGAAAAACGACACGGATGAAGGTGGAAAGAACTTATTCGAAAATGAATTTTTGTCTGAGCAACTCAAAAGGTTGAATTTAAATCTTAATTATGAATACTACAAAATAACAAATTTACATAACGGAAGAGATCTGGCTTCCAATTTTTCCAAGATTAAGGGTAATGACTTGACTGTCGTTGTCTATAATTTTGTAGATATGCTTTCACATTCGCGTACCGAAATGGAAATGATTAAAGAACTTGCCAACGACGATAAAGCATATAGATCCCTAACCATGAGCTGGTTTCTGAATTCACCTCTATTGAAGATGATCCAGGAAGCCCAACAAATGGGATTAAAATTGATAATAACCACCGATCATGGCACAATTAACACAAAACATCCCACTAAGGTGATAGGAGATAAAAATATAAGTGCCAATCTACGTTATAAAACAGGAAGAAGCTTAAGTTATAATGAAAAGGATGTATATGCCGTTAGAAATCCAAAAGATGTCTATTTACCGAGTATTAGTATGAGTAGCTCCTTTATTTTTGCCAAAGAAGATTTATTTTTTGCTTACCCTAACAATTATAATCATTTTGTTAAATACTATAAAAACACCTATCAACACGGTGGTATTTCTTTAGAGGAAATGATAATCCCGTGTCTTACCCTGGTTCCAAAGTAATATAGAATTCAATTTATTAAAATATTACTATGAACTCTTTGGATAAGACAGTATTTCCTTCTAATAGTAAATTTCTAATAATTCATGCCGATGATGCCGGTCTGTCTCATTCTGAAAATTTGGCAACAATTGAGACGCTTAAGAATGGTAGCGTTAACTCCTATAGTATAATGGTAACTTGTCCAGGCTTTGAGGAAATAGCTAATTTTGCAATTAATAATGGTCAGTTTGATTACGGAATTCACCTGACGCTTACCTGTGAATGGAAAAATTATAAATGGGGTCCTGTACTTCCGGTCAATGAAGTGCAGAGTTTAGTAGATGCCAATGGTCATTTTTACAAAAGTAAGGACGATTTTAACAAGAGTGCCAATCCGCCAGAGATAAAGAATGAACTGAAGGCACAGATTGAGAAAGCACTGACTTTAGGACTCCAGCCTACTCATTTGGATTGCCACATGTACTCACTCGGTGTAAACACAGTTTTTTTTGAAATATATAAAGAATTAGGGGTGGAATATGGTCTGCCTGTGTTTTTGAGTAAACAAATAATCGAATCTTTTGACCTGAAAGCAGAGCGGTATATTAGCAATGACGATTTTTATATCGATAAAGTGCTTATTGGAAATTATGAAGTGTTTGAGAAAGGGAACTTGTTTGATTATTATACCAACTTATTGAACAATGTTAAAAAAGGATTGAACATCCTGTTATTACATCCGGCCATCAATAATGCAGAAATGAGAGATATTTGTGTTGACCATCCAAACTTCGGAGCGCAATGGCGTCAGACAGATCTTGATTTTATAACGAGTGATCACTGCAAAGAGCTATTAAAAAAGAATGATATTAAGCTAATTACATGGGGTGATATCAAGAAAGAACTTTATTCTTCCTAAATATCAGACCCAGCCTAAAGGATTATTTACATTGGATATCAATTATTTTTCAGATCCATTGACGGGTACTTGGTATTCTTGCGATTTGTATAAAAAATTAATGTAAATTTTACGAATTTTATAGCAATTATATTAAAGAAAATCCACAATTTTGCAATTATAAAAACCACTATAATGAAGAAACATAATTTTAGTGCAGGACCGTGTATTTTGCCACAAGAAGTATTAAAGAAAGCTTCAAAAGCAGTATTGAATTTTAATGACATGGACTTGTCATTAATAGAAATATCTCATCGTAGCGCTGATTTTGTGGCGGTGATGGATAAAGCAACGGATTTGGTACTCGAGCTGATGGATTTAAAGGATAAAGGATATACCGCATTGTTTTTGCAAGGTGGTGCAAGTTTAGAATTTTTAATGGTGCCTTATAACTTAATGAAGGAAAATGGGAAAGCCGCTTATTTAGATACGGGTGCCTGGAGCTCAAAGGCCATAAAAGAAGCCAAACTACTTGGTGAAGTTGAAGTTGTTGCCTCCTCAAAGGACCAAAACTATAATTATATTCCAAGAGATTACGTGATCCCAAATGATATAGATTACTTTCATTGTACCAGTAACAATACAATTTACGGTACGCAAATGAAGGATTTTCCAAAAACCGAAGGAATATTGGTTTGCGATATGAGTTCCGATATTTTTTCCAGGAAACTCGATTTCTCTCAATTTGATTTAATTTATGCAGGCGCCCAAAAAAATATGGGGCCGGCAGGTGCAACCCTTGTAGTTATTAGGAATGACATTTTAGGAAAGACGAATCGTAAAATTCCCTCCATGCTCGATTATCAAATTCATATTTCAAAAGAAAGCATGTTTAATACTCCCCCAGTATTCTCGGTCTATGTATCGATGTTGACTTTGGAATGGTTAAAGGATTTGGGTGGAATTGAAGCTGTAGAAGAATTAAATAATGCTAAGGCGGAATTGCTATACAATGAGATAGACAATAATCCTCTTTTTGAAGGTGCAGCCAGATTAGAAGACAGGTCGAATATGAACGTGACATTTTTATTGAAGGATGAAACAAAAAAAGAGCGCTTTGATGCTATGTGTAAGGATGCAGGAATAAATGGAATTAAAGGTCATCGATCGGTGGGTGGCTTTAGGGCAAGTATCTATAATGCTATGCCTATTGAAAGTATTCAAGTATTGGTTGATATAATGAAAAGTTTATAATATTAAAATTTAAAAGAATGAAAGTTTTAGCAAATGATGGTATTGCAACTACAGGAGTTGTAGCCTTAGAGGCAGCAGGGTTTAAAGTAGATTTAAAAACGATCCCTCAGGAAGAGTTGGTTGATTATATCAATGAGAATGACATCGATGTATTATTGGTTAGAAGTGCAACGAAAGTTAGAAAAGATATCATTGATAATTGCCCTTCAATAAAGATCATTGGAAGAGGTGGCGTTGGAATGGATAATATAGATGTTGAATATGCCAGAGAAAAAGGCATTAAGGTTATAAATACGCCTGCTGCATCTTCACATTCTGTAGCCGAGCTGGTATTTGCGCATCTTTTTGGAATGGTTCGTTTTTTACATGATTCCAATCAAAATATGCCTTTGGAAGGAGATACTAAATTTAAAGACCTGAAAAAGGCCTATGCAAAAGGCATTGAGTTAAAGGGTAAAACATTAGGTATCTTAGGGTTTGGCCGTATCGGGCAAGCCACAGCAAAAATTGCCCTGGGTGTTGGTATGAAAGTGGTTACCTTTGATCCCTTCATCGATTCTGCAAATATTGAGTTGCAATTTTTTGACGGACAAACAGTTAATTTTGCATTTAATACTATCTCAAAAGAAGATGTTTTGAAACAGGCAGATTTTATCTCGCTTCATGTTCCCGCCCAAGCGGATTATGTAATTTCAACTAAAGAATTTGACATGATGAAAGATGGTGCCGGTATTGTTAATGCGGCTCGAGGTGGTGTTATTGATGAAGTGGCGCTTGTTAAAGCAATCGAGGACGGTAAAATATCGAATGCGGCATTAGACGTGTTTGAAAGAGAGCCTACGCCCGAAATTCCATTATTAATGAATAAGAACATTTCTTTAACTCCTCATATTGGAGCCGCAACGCTGGAAGCTCAGGCTAGAATTGGAGAAGAACTTGCCACTCAAATAATTGATATTTTAGGCTGAGGAATTTACTGATAATTCGATATACAAACTGCTCCTGCCTGGTCGGGAGCAGTTTCTACCGGTCCTTCTATATAGAATTAAAGCATTTTTAATATTGATTGATATAAATATTAAATCTCTATTTTTGTTTATAATAAATCCAAAAAAATCAAATTGGCATTAGTTAAACCTTTTAAAGCAGTAAGACCTACCAGAGATAAAGTTGCTTTGGTAACTACAAGATCTTATGATATTTACACAAAAAAAGAATTAAAAACCATTCTAAATATTAACCCGTTCTCTTTTTTGCATATTTTACGGCCCGGTTTTAAATTCAATAAACACGTAACCGGGGAAAAACGTTTTAAAATGGTGTATAATAGGTTTATTGAGTTTAAGGAAAACAGTATTTTCACTTCCGATAAAGAAGCAGCATTTTATCTACACCAAAAAACCTATGACCATCAAATCTTTTGGGGAATTATTGGGCTGTCCAGTTTGGCAGATTATAAGAACGACATTATAAAGAAACATGAGAAGACCATAAAAAACAGGGAAGAACTATTTGGCAACTATTTAAATATAACGGGGTTTAATGCGGAACCTGTACTTATAACCTATCCTGACAACGACCCAATAACTTCAATTTATCAGAAGTATAAAGTTAGGAGATCAGAATATGAATTTACAACTAACAAAAACAGAACCCACCAACTTTGGTTGATAGAAAATAAGGACGATATACTTACTATTGAAGAAGAATTTAAAAAAATGGATTCGGTTTATATTGCTGATGGGCATCACAGAACGGCCTCATCATTATTTTTAGCAGATAAATTGAATAAGGACCAAAATACATCCCTTAGCGATAATAAGGCACACAATTTTTTTATGAGTTATTTAATTCCTGAATCCAATTTAAATATTTCTTCATTTAACAGATTTGTCAGCTCTTTAAATAATTTAAGCAAAGAGGAATTTTTAATGCAACTGGATATGCTTTTTAGAATTGAAAATTTAGGGGTAAAATTCTATAAACCAACTAAAAAGCATCATTTTAGTATGTATTTGGATGGAGAATTCTACAAACTATATCTGAGAAAAACGAATTATAAAATTAGTAATTCATTGGAAGATTTAGATTCTCAAATATTGTTTAAAACTGTTTTAGATCCAATTTTGGGTATTAATGATCTAACAAATGACGATCGAATTACCTATAAACCTGAAATTTTAAATCCTACTCAAATTAAAGACGAGGTGGACGCAGGTAAATATGCAGTCGGTTTTGGGCTTTTTCCTATTTCCATCGGACAATTAAAACTTGTCGCTGATAATAACCTTACAATGCCACCGAAAAGTACTTTTATTGAACCTAAATTACGAACCGGTTTAACCATTTTTGAATTGAACGGAAAATAAAATTATTAAGCTGATGTTAATAAAAGAAAAACTTGATCAATTACTTAAAACTTTACCCCCACATGTGCAATTAGTGGCGGTCTCAAAAACAAAACCTCTTTCGGATATTCAAGAGGCATATGATGCAGGACAAAGATCCTTTGGGGAAAACAGGATACAAGAGATGGTTAATAAGTATGATGAATTACCGAAGGACATTCAATGGCATATGATAGGACATTTGCAAAAGAATAAGATAAAATATATGGCGAATTTTGTTCATATGATTCACGGAGTGGACAGTCTTGATAAACTAATTGAAATTAATAAACAGGCAAAAAAACACAATCGTATCATTAAATGCCTCTTACAAGTAAAAATTGCTCAGGAAACCTCTAAATTTGGCTTGCATGAGGAAGAAATTATAGAAATATTTCAATCCACTGAAATTAAAGACCTGGAGAATATAAGAATTGATGGACTAATGGGGATGGCAACTTTCACCTCCGATGTGCAACAATTGAGTGACGAATTTAAGTCTCTCAAATCTTTTTTTGATAAGCTGAATACTACATTAATGTTAGATCTGACAACACTATCTATCGGAATGAGTGGCGATTATAAAATTGCTGTAAAATATGGAAGCACTATGGTTAGAGTAGGAAGCGCTATTTTTGGGGAAAGAAATTACATTGCCTAAAATAATCACTTTTATCCTTTGGATATCAATGCATAATTTTGAATATCAATTCCTTCAAAATATCACCATGAGGCAAATTAGCTGCTCCCACACCTTTGCTCTTAACATCTGCATCGCGTAAAAAAGATATAATTTGTGCAACTTTTCTCATCGGGTATTTTTTAGCCGCGACTTCGTAATCATTCACAAAATATGGATTGATTCCCAACATTTTAGCTGCGTTAATTCTTCCTTTATCTTTTAAGCCATGGTACAAGAGTAATTTGGTGAAATAATTATTCAGCATAGAAATGGTCAGGACAAGTGGATTGCTTTTAGGGTTTTGAGAAAAATATATTACTATCCTGTTTGCCTTCACTACATCCTTCTCTCCTATCGCCTTTTGTAATTCGAAATAATTAAAATCTTTACTAATTCCAATGTTTTCTTCAATATCACCGGCACTTATAGTTCTTCCAACCGGTAAAATAAGGGTTAATTTATTCAATTCATTATTAACCTTTGACAGGTCGTTCCCTAAGAACTCCACCAGCATTTGGTTGGCTTTGGGTTCTATCTTATACCCTTTTTCTTTTAATTCGTTTATTATCCAGCCTCCAACCTGGTTATCGTATAATTTTTTACTCTCGAATAAACATCCGTTTTTTGCTATTAACTTGGATAACTTTTTTCGCTTATCGAGAGTTTTGTACTTATAACAGATCACAAGAATGGTAGAAGGCTGTGGATTTTCAGCATAGGATGCTAATTTTTCGATAACTCTTGAGAGATCTTGTGCTTCCTTAACAATGACCACCTGTTTTTCCGACATCATCGGGTATCTTTTTGCATTGGCAATAATATCTTCTATGTCGACATCCCTGCCATAAAGAATCATTTGATTAAAACCTTTTTCTTCTTCAGACAAGACATTGTTTTCAATATAATCGGAGAGTTTATCTATATAAAAAGCCTCCTCACCCATCAAAAAATAAATTGGTTTCGGATTGCCTGAAGTTATTTCATCAACGATTTGATTAATCCTGTTCATAGAAGGCGTATAAGTGAAAATTTAACAATGTTAATCGTATATTTATCCAATGGTAAAGCTGAATCTTCCAATGTATGCGTACAAAATCAAAAATAGAGAAAATAAGCTTTATATTTTTGATATTGTCCGTAAAAAATATGTTGTTTTAACTCCTGAAGAATGGGTACGGCAAAATTTTATGAATTATCTGATCATCAATAAAAATTACCCCAAATCAATTATAGCTATTGAAAAGCAACTGAATTTCAATGGCTTAATTAAGAGAACAGATATTTTAGTTTTTGACAAGATGGGATTACCGGATATAATTGTTGAATGCAAGGCTCCCAGTATAAAGATTTCCCAGGAAACCTTCGATCAAATAGCGAGATACAATCTTAAATTGGATGCAAATT
>Ga0164313_10001073_pt1 | contig 23621 bp, 21 predicted proteins | sample GuaBasSedimGuay4_FD_113735 | JGI IMG/M metagenome (GOLD analysis project Ga0164313, IMG submission 113735) | Subseafloor sediment microbial communities from Guaymas Basin, Gulf of California, Mexico - Guay4, Core 4569-4, 0-3 cm | ecosystem: Environmental > Aquatic > Marine > Hydrothermal vents... | reverse complement strand
GCCACTGTTGGAAGCACTGGTTCACTCGTATAATCAGGCTACCGTACAGGTCGGTTTGAAAATTGGTGTTGCGAACCTGATTCGGAAGATCAAGCAGCTTGGTGTGAATGCGAAAGTTCCGGCCGTTCCTGCAACACTTTTGGGTGCGGTTGAATTAACGCCTATCGAGGTCACGCAGATGTACCAGTCGCTGGCAGCGGGTGGTTACAGCGTGCCGATACGGTCGGTAACGGCTGTGCAAACACCGCAGGGTGAGTTGCTTAACCGTTACCCTTTGAGACTGATGCCACTGGAGCATCGTGAAGCCGTTGCATTGATTAATTTTGCCATGACACGGGTGGTGGAAACAGGCACTGCCCGCAATCTGCATGCACTTGTGGGGAATAACACCTTGATTGCAGGTAAAACCGGAACCACCAATGAACGCCGCGACAGCTGGTTTGTCGGATATACTCGTGACCGTGTGGCAGTTTCGTGGGTAGGGCGTGACGATAATAAGCCAGCCCGGGTGACGGGCAGCAATGCGGCCATGCGGGTGTGGGCAGCTTTATTCAGGCAGTTGCCCATTTCTGATATTGATCTGCGCATGCCCGATGGTGCGAATTTTATCTGGGTGGACATGCAGCAAAATGCTTTGACTGATCCGTCGTGTGCCTCGGCAGTGCAGATTCCATTTATTGATGGCACTGAGCCAGTGGCAACAACGGCCTGCCTGGACAGGCAAGGCAGGAAGAACAGGAAGTCTTTATGGAGGAAGTGGTTTGAAGGTGATGGATAAATCTCGAGCGTGGAACAGGATACCTGGCCATTCGATACTGGGCCTTGCAGTTTTACTGTTAATGGTCGCATGCAGCAGCAATACGCCAGCCCCGGTCGAAGATCGGGAGGTGACCAAACGGGTCAGGGCACCCGCCAGCGAAGAAAGTGCCGGCGTGCAGGTGTATTCCCTGCAAAACCCGGCCGTCAAGCAGTTAACAGCGCAGGCTGAAGGCGCAGAACGCAGCGGTGACCTGGACCTGGCAACCGGCTATATCGAGCGTGCCTTGCGGATACAACCGCAGGATCCACAACTTTTGCAGCATATGGCCGAGCTCAAGTTGCAAAAAGAAGACTATCAGCAGGCTCTGAACTTTGCGGTCCGTTCCTATGATACCGGCCCCAGGGTCGGGGAAATCTGCAGCAGGAACTGGCGTACCATCAGTGTTGCACGGGAACACTTGCGTGACAGCAATGGTGCCAGCGAGGCCGAAGCTCGTGCCACCCAATGCATGAATACCCGCCCGAAGGGATACTGAATGGTGGGAGATTTGCAAGGGGCGAGCGCCAGGGCTCTCAATGCCGGCGGTCCGTTTGAAGCAGTATTGCCGGGTTTTGCACCCCGTGATGAACAGTTGCAACTCGCTGCGGCTATTGAACAGACAATTTCCAGTGGTGGCACGCTGGTAGCGGAGGCGGGCACCGGAATCGGTAAAACGCTTTCCTACCTTGTGCCGGTACTCGAAGGCCGTGAGCGCACCATCATTTCGACCGGTACCAAAACGCTGCAAGACCAGCTGTATTTCCGCGACCTGCCGATGGTCAAAAAGGCACTGGGCAGCACTCTTAAAACAACCTTACTGAAAGGCCGGGCAAATTACCTTTGCCTGTACCGTATGGAGAAGGCGCGCACAGAGGGCAGGCTGCCTTCAAGGGATGCTGTATCCGAGCTGGAAAATATCAGGCAGTGGGTGCCGGTGACAGAGGATGGGGATTTGTCCATTTCATCCGTGATCGGAGAAGACAGCGAGTTATGGCCACTGGTCACTTCCACCGCCGAAAACTGCCTGGGCTCGGATTGTCTGCGGTTCGAGGAATGTTTCGTTGTGCGTGCCCGTCGGGAAGCCCAGGATGCAGATGTTGTGATTGTAAATCACCACCTGTTATTTGCGGACATGGCGATTAAACAAAGTGGTTTCGGTGAGGTACTGCCTGGCGCTGCAGTTTTTATTGTTGATGAGGCCCACCAGGCACCCGAAACTGCTTCACAGTTTTTCAGTACATCCCTGTCATCCAGACAGATCAGCGATTTGTGCAGTGACATCCTGGCGGAAGCAGCTGAAACCAGCGGTGGACTGGCAACCGTGCGAAACGAGGTCGCCCATTGCAAGCAAACACTGAAAGAATTCCAGGCCGCTTGCGCTGATATGCTCGACGATCGCGGCACCTGGCAGGAAATGCTGGACCAGCCAACGGTAATAGATGCATTACAGTCGCTGGATGCCGCAGTCATGGCACTCAAGCCGGTTGTTGACCCGCTGAACGGTGCCAGTAAGGGCATGGATGCCTGTATTCAGAGATTTGCAGAAATACTGGCGCACTTTGATCATCTCGACAAGCCGGTACCCACCAGCGAGGTGCGCTGGTTTGAACGCCGTGGCCGTGGGGTGGCAATTAACACGACGCCATTGGATGTATCGAGTGTGTTCTCAAGCTTTCGCGAACAACTGGATGCGGCCTGGGTGTTTACCTCGGCAACTTTATCGGTCAATGGCAAGTTCGATCATTTTGTACAACAGCTGGGTTTACAGGAGGCGGAAACCTTAAACCTGGATTCACCTTTTGATTATCAGAACCATGCGCTGATGTGGTTACCGGAAGGCTTGCCGGAGCCCCGTGAGCAATCGTTCGTACCGGAATTATTGCAGCAGGTCCAACCGGTGCTTGAGGCCAGCAAGGGCCGCGCCTTCATGCTGTTCACATCGCACCGGGCATTACGCCAGGCAGCGGAATTGCTGGCTGGTAAAACTGCCCATCCACTTTTTGTCCAGGGTGAAATGCCACGCAGTATGCTGCTGGAGAAATTTCGTGAGTCAGGCGATGGAATCCTGCTGGGTTCTGCCAGTTTCTGGGGTGGGGTGGATGTGATGGGTGAAGCCCTGTCACTGGTGATCATTGATAAGCTGCCTTTTGCCCCGCCAAACGATCCGGTGATGGTCGCGCGCAGCAACGAATTACGCCAGCATGGCGGTAACCCGTTTATGGAGTTGTTCCTGCCCCAGGCGGTCATTGCGTTAAAACAGGGCGCCGGCCGCCTGATACGCGATGTGAATGACCGGGGGGTGCTGGTGATTTGCGACAGCAGGTTGCGCAGCAAGGGTTATGGAAGTGTTTTTCTGGAAAGCCTGCCTCCCATGCGGCAGACCGCGGAGCGAAGCCAGGTGGTGGAGTTTTTTACCAAGGGTAACAAAGAGTTATGAATCTGCTGGCAATTGAAACCGCCACGGAAACCTGTTCCGTTGCACTGTCGATGAATGGTGATGTCCAGCAGCTTTTCAAGCATGCGCCCAGGCAACATGCCGAGTTAATATTACCGTGGGTCAAGCAGTTACTGGCAGAAGCGGAGATTGGCTTTGCCGCCGTCGATGCGATTGCTTTCAGCCGTGGTCCGGGTAGCTTTACCAGTTTACGTATTGGCATTGGAGTTGTGCAGGGTTTGGCATGGGCTTCGGAATGCCCGGTGATTCCTGTTTCCAGTCTTGCGGCGACAGCGCAAGCCGCAACCGAACAAGGAATTACATCAGCACTGGTGGCGCTGGATGCGCGTATGAACGAAGTTTTCACAGGCCTGTTCCGTCTCAATGACAATGGCATCATGACGGCTGTTGATCAGGAAAGGGTTTGCGGGCCAGAGTTGGTTCAGGTTCCTGATGTGGCAGATACTTATGCGGTGGGCATCGGCTTTGAGCGCTACCCGGAATTGGACGATTTGGCTGCCGGACTGGCAGGTGTGCGTACCGATACCTGGCCCGATGCATCGTCCATTCTCAAGCTTGCACAGGAATGGTTGCTCACTAACAAGGCGCTTCCGGCAGAACTGGCGCAACCGGTTTACTTGCGAGATAACGTGGCACAAAAATCGAAACCCAGGATTGTTTAAAATCTGTTGGAAAGAGGATATTTTTGTGACAAAAAGCACTGTTGATCACTCTATAGCGTAAATTTGTCGCCTTTAAGACCGCTTCATTGTTGGTTTTTACAGATTAAAAGAACAAATTTACAATTTATTAACGACTTGATTTGTTATATCTGCGAAAATGTCCGTAATAAGCGTGGGTGGGGAATGTACCAGGCTTGTAAAGGTTGATTGAACCACAGCCTGATAATCAAAAAAGCAGAGGCCATTTGGCTAATGAAAAAATGCTACGAAACGGTGTGTCGCCCGTGAGTGCTGTACAGGCAACGTGCGTCAACAAAACACTACCACTCAAGATCTCGGGATATACCAATCTCGTTGATGTGCTCGAATATGCGGCACAGGGTGACACTGGCTTCAACTTTTATGATGGCCGTGGTCATCTGAAAGATGTGCTGCCATATGCTGATCTGCGCGATCAGGCCAGGGTGCTGGCACGGAAATTACTCGGTCTTGGTTGTGAACGTGGTGCCCGGGTTGGCATCATCGCCGAAACTGAGCCGGTGTTTCACCGTTTCTTCTTTGCCTGTCAGTATGCCGGGTTAATTCCTGTCGCTTTGCCCGCCGGTATTCAGCTCGGCGCGCATGGTGCTTATGTCAACCAGGTACGTCGAATGTTGAAGAGTTGTGGTGCGTCCATTGTCGTGGCGCCCGACTCACATGCCAACTTCATGGCAGAGGCCGTTCAAGGCCTTGATTTACTGATGGCCGGCACGCAAAAAGATTTTGATGTTTTACCAGAATCAGAGCTGGATTTCATCCCGCCTGGTGCTGATGACCCCGCATATCTGCAATACACCTCCGGTAGCACCAGTTTCCCGCGTGGTGTAGAAATCACCCAAAAAACGGTATTGAACAACCTGGCGGAAATTGCCAATTTTGGATTGAAGCTGACTGCTGAAGACCGGTTTGTATCGTGGTTGCCGTTTTATCATGACATGGGCCTGGTTGGATTTATCCTGGTTCCGTTGTTCGGTCAGTTATCCGTGGATTACCTGGGTTCCCGCACCTTTGCGATGCGACCGAGGCTGTGGCTGAAGATTCTGTCTGAGAACAAGGGCACGATCTCTTCGGCGCCGACGTTTGGTTACGCACTATGTGCCAAGCGTTTACGGCCATCAGATATTGAAAACTATGACCTCAGTAGTTGGCGGGCCGCTTGTGTGGGTGCCGAAAGAATTAATCCGGAACCGCTACAGGAGTTTGCCGATATCCTCGCTCCGAGTGGTTTTGATCAAAATGCATTTGTAGCTTGTTACGGTATGGCCGAATGTGTGTTGGCGACCAGCTTTGCCCCGCTGGGTGAAGGTTTAAAAGTAGATGTGGTCGACAGGGATTTAATGGCGGCCACCGGCGAAGCCAGGCCTTCAGAAGGCGATGCACTTTCCACTGCACAGTATGTTGATTGCGGCAAACTGCTGCCCGGTTTTGAGTTTGCCATCATTGACGACAATGGCAATGTGCTTGATGACCGCCATTGTGGCCAGATCTACCTGAAAGGCCCGAGTGTTATGCGTGGCTATTACAGCGATGAAGAATCCACAGCCAGGGTCCTGTCTGACGATGGCTGGTTGAATACCGGTGATATTGGTTACTGCACAGGCGACCACGTCTTTATCACCTCACGTAGTAAAGACGTCATTATTATCAAGGGCCGGAATATCTGGCCATATGATCTTGAAGTGCTTGCTCAACAAACCGGTGGCGTCAAGCTTGGCGGTGTGGCGGGGTTTTCAGTTAGCACCAATGGCGGCGAAGAGCAGGCAATACTGGTTGTAGAGACCAGGGAGCGGGATTTACAGAGTCGTCAGCGTATCGTCGACGAAATCAACCGTTCCATTCATGCTCACTTTGGAATTAATGTTTCAATTGATCTGACACCGCGTGGAACATTGCCGAGAACATCTTCCGGAAAGCTGTCCAGGTCCCAATCCAAACAGGATTACCTGGCCCGCCAGACACTGCAAAAAGTAGAGCAATCAGTACCCCGGGCTACAGAATCCAAGTCTGCGGCTTGATTTGCCGAAACCCGTTGCCACTGCATCAACCGTATTCATAACCGGCGCTACCGGTTTTATCGGTCAACACCTTGTAAACACCTTGCTGGAGCAGGGCCATGTCGTCCGGGCGATGATCCGCCCACCAAAGGTCATTGATGAGCGCCTGCCAGGCGCTTGTGAACAGGTTCCGGTTGAATTAACCGACATAGATGGCCTGGCCGATATCGTGGCGGCTTGTGATGCCGTCATCTATTGTGCCGGAAGTGTCAGGGGGCGCAGCCCGGGTGATTTCTCTGCTGCCAATATTAACGGTCTCAGGGCGATGCTCGAAGCACTTAAGCGCGTGCCGGAAGCACCGCCATTGCTTTTGTTCTCTTCATTGGCGGCCACACGGCCCGAGCTTTCTGACTACTCTTTCAGCAAACATGCAGGTGAGCAATTATTGCTGGATTATCCGTCGCAGGCCTGGAGCATCTTGCGCCCACCGGCGGTGTATGGTCCGGGCGACAAAGAAATGTTACCCATATTGAAAATGGCCCGCCGTGGACTACTGGCGCATGCCGGGCCTGCAGACCAGCGTTTATCACTATTACATGTCGATGATCTTGCCCGTGCAGCGCTGGCCTGGCTGACCTCATGGCAACAATGCCGGCAAAAAGCCTACTGCATAGATGATGGACAACCGGGCGGTTACGACTGGCCGGCTATCGGCGAGGCGGTAAGCGACGGAAAATATCGATCGATTGGCATCCCCCGCCTGTTACTGAATACCGTCGCAGGATTAAACCTGGTGGCTGCAAAACTTCTAAATTACCAACCAATGCTGACGCCCGGAAAAGTCCGCGAGCTTACACAGGCGGAGTGGCTGGGTGATAACGGAGATTTCACCGCTGATACCGGATGGAAGCCGACACTGGATCTGCAAACAGGTGCCCGGCAACTATTCAGCAACCCGACATAAATATGACGGGCATTCCCGGCAGCTTATAAGGTTGACAGCACACATACCTGCGCTACAATTCCCCAACCATATAGTGTGTCCGACTGGAGAGTGTTTTGACATTTTCGACCGAAGCAACAGGCGTAAAACTGGCGGAGATTCTGTCGGAATATCTCAAGACTAACTGCGCCGACACACCGGCGGGCAACCGGGAGATCACCGCTGCGACCAACATGGTCTCTGACTTACAACTGGATTCTTTTCAGGTGATGGAGTTTATGCTGGAAGTAGAAGACCACTACGATATCGCCATAGACATGGAAAGCCTGTCTAACATTCAGACCATTCAGGATCTCGCCGCTGTTGTCATCACCGCACATAACGATTAAGCCCAAACCACCCTATGTCACTATTTGATAAATTTGATGCTGCTTTGCAGCTCAAGGAAGGCCTTGCCGACATTGGCAAGGACCCGACTGACGTTGTTTTTGATTCCCTCATCTCGGCCACCGAAGGTATTGTGAAAGGGCGCAGAACGATACTGGCAGGAACCAACAATTACCTGGGTCTGACCTTTGACAAGGACTGCATCGCAGCCGGTGTTGCAGCGCTCGAATCTCAGGGTACCGGTACCACCGGTTCACGCATGGCCAATGGCAGTTACGCCGCACACGGTGCACTTGAGGCAGAGCTGGCTGATTTTTTCCAATGCGACCACGCGATGGTGTTTTCAACAGGATTTACCGCCAACCTGGGTGTGCTCACTGCATTGTTAGGTAAAGGTGATGTCGTTTTACTGGACGCTGATGCCCATGCAAGCCTGTACGATGGCTGTCAAATGAGCGGGGCTGATATTTTTCGCTTCAAACATAATGATGTGAAAAGCCTGGAACGTCGCCTGGAACGATTAAAAGATCGCGCCAGCCGCTGCCTGATCGTTGTTGAAGGCATGTACAGCGTGTTGGGTGATTGCGCCCCGCTGGCGGAATTTGTCGAACTCAAGGAGCGATTTGGCGCCCGCCTGCTGGTCGATGAAGCACATTCTGTGGGCGTCTACGGTGAGCATGGCTGTGGTGTGGCCGAACTGCAGGGTGTGCTGGATAAAGTCGATTTTATCGTTGGAACATTCAGCAAGAGCCTCGGAGCAATGGGTGGGTTCTGTGCCAGCAGACACGATGTACTGGGCTTGTTTCGTTATATTTCCCGGCCTTTCATGTTTACCGCATCACCCAGCCCGGCCGTTATGGCGACCACCCGCGAGGCACTCAGGCAGTTACGTACGCGGCCGGAATTAAGACAAACGCTGTGGGAAAACGCAAGCCGGCTCTACAACGGCCTGCAGGAACTGGGCTTTGAGCTCGGACCTGAAATCAGCCCGGTCGTCGCCGTGCGATGCAAAGACAGGCAGTCTGCCCTTGCGAACTGGAATAAACTGCTGGAAGCCGGTATCTACGTCAACATGATGTTACCGCCCGCCACCCCCGGCGGCGCCAGCTTCCTGCGTTGCAGCATCAGCGCCGCTCACACCCCCAACCAAATCACCAAAATAATAAAAACCTTCGCCGAGCTGTAGGAGGGAGCAGCTCCGCTGCTTACGAGCTCTTCTCTTTTTTTAAATTGGGGAATCGTAAGCAGCGGAGCTGCTCTCTCCTACGGTATTCACACCAGTTTTGCTTTTTATGGTTTTTTTATTAATTTCAGCATTAGTAACAACGTCATGAGGGTACCCATGCACGCCGCAACGCCTGCACCCGTTAACCCCATGACGGGTGCCAGTATCCAAAAACCACCAAAGTAAATGAAAATTCCCAAAAGGTGGATACGCAGCACCGGTGCGACCCTGCCCATCGCGTAGGCAGCAGCACGCAGCGGAGAACCGGCAAGTTCAAAGGTCGCCGCTAACAACAACAGGGTCATCAAAGTTGAAGCCTGGGTGTACTCGGGACCGACAATACTCAGCAAGGGTCCGGCAGCGGGTATTGAGAGAAGAACGAACACCAGCCCCGCTGCACTGGCCATTTTAACGGCACGATATCCCAGTTCAAAGAAGCCCTCCGCTTCATTATGCACAATGCGGGTCAAGTCGGGGAACAGCACTTCGCGTAGCATCATGGCTGGCTTGGTCAGTAAGCTGGACACATCACGTGCGAGGCGGAACATGCCGGCAGCAGCGGGTCCCAACAGGCTCCCGGCTAACAGAACAGCCACGTGTTTTGGCAGCAGGTCGATATTGGTTTGCCAATAAAGTACACCCATGAAATGGCGGAATTCGCGGGGGGATTGGTGGATCTCCTGCCAGTTCTTGCCCGGCCAGCTCATCTCTCTCCAGAATGGCCCGGCAATTTGCTTCCTGAGTTCGATGTGACCGCGGATAAACAGCCAGCTGTTTTCCAATACAAATGCAGCCGCCCAGACGGCGACGTAGACTTCCATACCTGCGTCCATCATCCAGGCAATCGATACCCCCAGCATGCGAACTGCCGGGCCCACAATGTAGAAAAGGCTCAGCGCATCAAAGCGGTCATAGAGCCTCAAAATACCGTTGGGTGTGTTGCTGACGGTCGTCAGCATCACCAGCGCATACAGGCTGGCCAGCTGTATCGTGTGCTCATCCCAATGCATCAGCCTGCCGGCAAGTGATGCTGCCAAAACACCCACCATGGTGGCTGCGACTCCGGATACCATGTCAATCAGCGTGGTGGTATGAAACAGCTTTTTCAGGCCCGCATCTTCGCCATTTTCATGCAAGGGCACACCAAACCGCACGATGGCCTCGTAAGTTCTGAAATTCAGCGCACCGCGCACGGCCAAAACATAGGTGTGCAGGAGAATGACCAGGCCAAATTCTTCAACCGGTAGCGCTTTGGCCATCAACACCGTCGCCAACAGTGTGAAAACCGCCGCAATGCCCTGGCCACGGAGCACCACGCCCAGGTTTTTAAGAACCCTTCCGGAAGCCCCTGGTTCCATTAGCGAAAAGCCCCTTTGCGGTGGAGTTTCCACAACAATGGCCAGGCAAAAATCAATGGATATTTTAGCTGCCTCTCGCTTGGCTCGATGTACAGTCCCGTGTGTCGTTCAATCTTCCACAGCAGGTACTCCAATGCGTCATTGAACGTCAGGGCGGCTTTTATTAGACGTAGCAGCGAAAGCAATTTCCCCTGCAGGCGACGCAGACCCCAACTGAATGAAGCAAATCTTCTGGATAAACCACTGCTGGGATTGCAATACAGGGTTTCCTGGTCTGAATTCAGGGAGGTTTCATCCGGCTGTGCAAACATATTTGTGACACGGTCATAATATTCAGGGTTGAAGTCATAAATTGACTCGCCGCGTTTGCTGGTTTCCGTGCGTATTTCACATTGATAAGTGAGTGACAAGCCGTGGGTCCATAGCTCTTTGCTACTGAACCTGTCTTGCATCGATGGCAATACCCTTCGTGCAAACGTGGCAGATGCCCGCTTGAAGGCGTCGGTCAGAACGGATTGCGTCGCTTCATCACGAACGTAAAGGACATCACAGGGTTGTGCAAAACGCGCCCAGAAATAGGAATGAAAATCGTGCCGCATCGCATGCTGAAAGCGGTTTAAGGTCAGCAGTGCATACTTGGCCCGCAGTTCATGCCCATCCGCCTTGAGATCACCTGCTTTGTGATGAATATGGTAAACGTTCGGAGGGAGTAGCCGGCACAGCAACCCCTGCCAGGCTGAATCCAGCGTACGGTAATTCTCTACCAGAACGTAAAAATCCAGCATGGTATCGCGCTTGCCGCGCAACCAGGAGCCATACACCAGGATGGCTTGCAGGGCTTCGCCGTGCTTGTTTCTGATTTCTTCGAGCAGGGCTTCAATGCCCGGATCCTGTGGTGGTGCTTTATCTTCGTTGTACATGGAGTTCACAAGCTGCGGTGGCGAATCGCGGTGATGGCGATGGCAAGCAGAATGAGCGGTGGTGACAGTATCGCGATGACGGGGTTAACGCCCAAAATACCGGCCAGGTGACCGCTCAACTGTTGAATCAGGTAAAAACCGATACCGATGCCGCCCCCGATCATGACACGTTGGCTGGCCGAAACTGACCGCACTGATCCAAGCAAAAAAGGCAGGGACAACAACGCCATGGCCAGAAGCCCGGGTAGCAGGCTGACCTGCTGCCAGAATGCTATCTCATATTCATGGGTATCAAGCTGGTTGCGTTTGAGATTTGTAATCATTCTGACCAGGTCATTGGGTGCCAGTGCCGCTAAAGGCAATATCAACACTGCTGCCTGTTCCGCAGATAACAGGTCCGGCCAAAGCATGCTGGCCTGTGTTGTCTCCTGTACTTCGTTCTGCCCCGGTTCACTGCGCAGTACTCCACTTAGCAGCCAGCTACTGTCGCCGATATAGTAGGCACTGGATGCCTGTACCAATTGTGTTAAACGATCCTGGCTATCAGTGGTGTAAATTTCGATATCAGACAGCGTCCGGTCAAACTTCACTTCTCTGACATGGATGAAATGGGGTCCATTCCTGGTCCAGAAAGCACCTGTGCTGCCAGGCCCTCTTTCGGCTCCCTGAAGGGTTTTGCCGCGCAGATTTGCAGCCTCCCTTTCGAATCGTGGTACCAGCGTAAACTGCAACACGGTGATAGATATGGCGAGTAAAACGGCCACCGTGGTGATGACTTGAGCAATGTGTTTTTTGGACAAACCACTGGTGCGTATGGCGATCAATTCACGGTTGTTGGCCATTGTACCCAGGCCCAATAAGCCGCCCAAAAGTGCAGTTACCGGTAGCAGGTCCACAACACGCTTGGGTGTGGTCAGAAAAACCACCGTCAGGGCATCGGGCAGTTTGAAATCACCGCTGCCTACATCTTCCAGTTCTTCGGCAAGCGCCATGAAGCTGAACAGCGAAAGCAATAACAACATCACCAGCAACAGGCCTGCCAGGAATCGCTGCATAATATATCGATCAATTTTGCGCATATTTTTGCCCTTATTTCCTGTGAATAACAGGAAAATACAAGCCTGCGACCAGCAGTCCCAGCGCTCCGGGGACCCACCAGATAAAGTTAAGGGTACCTTGTTCCACCCAGCTACGGCTGACATCCAGCAGATTGAAGTAAATGGCATAAACGACCAGCGCCAATAACATCTTGGCATAACGTCCTTGTCTTGGCCGGCTGCGGCTTAACGGGATTGCAGCCAGGGCCAGTAACAGTGCGGATAGTGGTGTGGACATCCGCCATTGAAACTCAGCCCGGTCTTCAGACTCAGGTGATAAAATCAGCTCTTTGGTGGAGGCAGATTTAACCCGGTAACCCGGTGCCTGTGGTGATTGTGCGGGTAGCCATAAGGTAAACGCTTTGAAGCGGGCGGAAAAATCGGAGCCATCAGCTACCTTTCTGAATACCTGGGCGTTGTTAAGCTCAAGACGGTGAAACGTGGGCTTGGCCAGGTAATCGAAGACACCACTGGATGCTGTAATCACCTGCAGGTCATTATCTTTTTGAGTGCGCACAAAAATGCCTTCAAGGTCAGTGCCATTCTCTGCGATATGATCTATAAAAACGGTTCGGTCGCTTTCACCAAAAGTATAAAAGCGTGCTTCCCTGATCCTGGAAGTTTCAGCCGAGACTTCTGCAGCGGCCTTGATTTCGTATGAACGTGTGTAAGCCCAGGGTCTGACCAGGGTTGAAAACAAAGCAACGATAACGGCAATAACCATTGTCAGGCGCATCAGTGATCGCAACAAACGAAGCTCGGAGATACCACCTGAGCGCATCGCGTAAATTTCAGAATCTGTGTACAAGCGTCCAAGTCCGGTCATTACTGCGAGGTACAGGCTTAGGGGTAACAGCACATCCAGTGAAATCAGGGCCTTGAGAATGGTCAGTTTTGCAACTTCAAGCGGTTGCAGTAATCCTGCATTGGCATCTACCAGAAACCTGCTGAGGCTGAAGGTAATAAAAATTGCTACCAATACGGCACATATGGCCACCAATGGCTGCATAACTTCACGAATCAGGTAACGGTCAATAATCATTATATTCGATGCACTAAACCCTTACTTGCTATGATCTGAAGATCGTATGTCATTGAGCAAAGTTTCATATGCCCAAAACAGCCCTAAGCTGCCAGATTATACTATTAGCCGTGATGTTTTCATCTGGCTACGCGTCTGAATTGGATAAGACCAGCAAAGAAACGATCAGAATCAGTGCAGATATAGCCCACGAGGATGTTCGCCCCGGCATTCTGCATTTGCAAGGTCACTTTTTAATGCAGGGCAGTGAGTGGAGACTGGAGTCTGAACTGGCAACTGTTTACGGAAAACCGGACAGGCCGGACAGGGTCCATCTTGAAGGGTCACCTGCGCGTTTTCTGATTACCAGGGATGCGGCCGGTGGATTTCAGACAGTAGAAGCCGAGGCACCGGTCATTGAGTACCGGCGATCGGTCAATTCTCTCGAAATGACAGGTGGCGCGGTTCTCAAGCTGGATGATGAGGTGATCAGGAGCAGCGTGATCAATTATGATATCGATACGCGGCGTTATTGGGGCGGTGGTGTCGATGGTGTGATGATAGAAGTCCAACCGGTTGATTGATTGAAGGTATATCAATGGCAAGCAGTGAAAACAATACTAAATCCAGCCATGCAAACCCATTGCATGCATTTGCCGGGTGGGCCAGCGGTGTAGATGGGCAATGGTCGGAACTCGCCAGGACACGGGCGATCAACGCTTTCACCGATATCATTGCCGTGATGATTCCCGGTGCCCGGGAAGCAGTCTCCAGGCAGACCTGGTCGCTGGCAAAGCAATGGGGTGCGGGACAATGTTCCGCCGTCGGGTTTGACACGGGCCTGTCAGCACCGATGGCAGCGATGGTCAACGGTACTTCGGCGCATGCGCTTGATTTTGACGATAATTTTGATCCTGCAAAAGCACATGCCACCGCCGTTCTCGGCCCGGCATTGTTGGCGTTGGCGGAAGACCGGGACATGCATGGCAATTCGCTGATAGACGCGTATATCGTTGGCCTGCAAATCATCGGCCGCGTCGGGCAGGGCGTCAACCCTTTCCACCGCAATCGGGGCTGGCACGCCACCGCTACGGTCGGTACGGTTGGAAGTGCTGCGGGATGTGCACGCTTGCTCGGCCTGAACGCAGATGAAACTGCGCATGCCATTTCGATCGCAACCAGCATGTGCGGTGGTTTCATGAGCCAGTTTGGCAGCATGACAAAACCCCTGCACGCCGGGCTGGCTGCCTCTGCTGCGGTCAAGGCAGCCCTGTTTGCTCAAGCGGGTATCACGGCAGGAGATCAAACCTTGCACGGCAGCAATGGCATGGGCACGCTGATGGTTGGTCCGGATGTTGAAAGCCTGCGTGCAAGCATGGTGGGCAAGGCCGAGCATGGGCAAACCGTTTCCTTTGCCACCAGGGACATTGGCTCGCCCCTGATGATCGAGGAATATGGACTTAAGGTTAAGCGTTTTCCCAACTGTGGAAGCTTGCACCGGTCGCTTGACGGGCTACTGGCACTCAAGGAAAAGCATGGATTCGAAGCAACTGATGTGGAGGAAGTATTCGTACGTGCGCCCGCCAGCCACCTTCGTAATTTGAAGTTCGAGCACCCCGTCAACGCCATGCAGGCAAAATTCAGCCTTGAGTACGGCATGGCGGTAGGCCTGTTACGTGGTCAGGCCGGGCTCGCAGAGTATGCTGATGACTTTGTTATGAATGCTGATATTCAGGCCCTGTTGCCGATAACACGTAAGGAATATGTCGAAAAGATGGAGTCGGAGTTTCCAACCGAAGTGCATGTTACGCTAAGGGATGGCAGCCGTTTCTCAGTTTCTGTGGATATGCCGTCCGGTAGCGTGGCGGCACCGCTGACAGACGTGCAGCTAAGCGCCAAGTTTGATGCCTGCACTGAAAATTTCATTGAGCCACAAAAAATATCTTCCATCAAAAATATGCTCGCACGCCTGGGTGAAAATCAGGCTGTCAGGTCACTCATGACTGGTCTTAGAGCATCAGAGAATTTAAACTATTAAAGATAATAAAAGAGCCGAAACCATGCCCGAAACCAAAAAATTATCTGTACTCATTCTTGCTGCCAGCCGGCTTGGATCGCAAGATGTGGTCGCACAAAGTCAGAATGTAAGCCACAAGTGCCTGATTACGCTGGATGGCATGATCATGCTGGAACGGGTGGTGGGCGAACTGAAAGCCTCAAAATATGTAGATCGAATTTTTATATCTATAGAAAACGAAGATTTGCTCGACAGCGTACCCGCCGTCAGGGAAATGCGGGCAAAAGGCGAAATTCAATTTGTACAAAGTTGTGAGAATTTATTTTTGTCGGTTACAGCAGCTGCGAAGGACATCACAGATCCCTTTCCACTCCTCATTACAACAGCTGATAATGCCCTGCATACCACTGAAATGATTGATTATTTTTGTGAGCAGTTATTGACCGGAAACCCTGATGCCGGTATTGCCATGACGCCTGCTGCCCTTCTTCTGGAAGCTTATCCGGAAGGTCAGCGTGCGTTCTACAATCTGAAAGGTGGTGGTTGGTCCAGTTGTAACCTGTATGGCCTGGTGACCGAAAAGGCTTTGACGGCCGCCAAAGCTTTTGAAGGCGGTGGCCAGTTTGGCAAGAACCCGCAACGCATCCTGAAGGCCTTTGGTTTTGTCTTCATGGTTCTGTACAAGTACAAGCTGGCAACGATTGATACTTTGTATAAACGTCTTTCCAGGCGTTGGGGCATTGACCTCAAGCTAATACATATGCCATTCGCCGATGGGCCCATCGATGTTGATAATGCCGGCGATGTGATCCTGGTGGAAAAGATTTTAAAAGCCCGCAGAGCGGCGTCTGAATGACCCTGAATGATTAAAATCCTTTACAGATCTTTTTCATACATTCTGTAGCGCTTCGAAACTTCGCCACCTATGCTTTCAATAATGTGGCGGGTGGCATGGTTGTGATCCAGTACCCAGGACATTTCGACACGCTCGAGTCCCCTGGCCACACCGGCATCTGTCACATTCTTGATGACAGTGTAAGCGAGCGCGGGTCCAAAACGGGTATTTTGGTACTTTTGCCTGACGCCCATCAGCGCGACCCTGGCTGATTTTGGAAATTCTACTTTCAGCCGCCATAACAACCTGGCCCAGCCAAATGGAAACAGGCGACCATCGAGATCTGCGATGACTTCGTTGATATTGGGTATCAAAACAACAAAGGCGACAGCTTCATCGTCAAGCTCAGCGATCTGAATGAATTCATCAGGCAGCAACATCAGCAGTTCCTTACCGATCGCCGCAAATTCTGCACGCGTGAAAGGCACGAAATTCCAGTTATTTTCCCATGCATCATTAAAAATACTGCGCATCATTTCCAGTTCGGCTGACTTCTGTTTACGTCGCAAAGGCCTGACCTTGACGCGATCAGCACTTCTGTTTAAAAGAGCCTGCATCACCCTGGGTAAAGTCAGAGTTCCGGAGCTCAGTTCGTAGGCCAGCAGGTCTTGTGCTTGTCGATATCCGCACTGTTTAATGGCTTCGTCGTAATAAGGCAAGGAATGTGGCGTCATGACGTAAGGGGGGGAATCAAAGCCCTCGACCAGGATTCCGATTTCCTGGTTGATACCAAGATTAAACGGACCCAACAGCTGTTGCATGCCCTGATCCCTCAGCCAGTTTTCGGCGGTATCAAACAGGGCTTTGAAAACCGCGGGGTCATCGATTGCCTCAATTAATCCGAAAAATCCGGTTTTATTGTCATATTGTTGTTGATGCAATTCATCGATCTGTGCGGAAATCCGTCCGACAGGCTTGCCGCCGCGCCATGCTATCCAGGTTTTCCACTCCGCGTGCTCAAAATAGGGATTCCCGGGTGAGAATGCCTCTTTGCGTTCGACAATTAACGGTGCCACCCAGTTAGGATCATCTTTATAAATGTCGCAAGGAATACGGATAAAGGTATTCATGGCCTTCTTGTCGGTAACTTCAGTGATGTTTACTGACTTATCAATGTGATTACTCATGTTCTTATTCCAGTCTTGTCCTGCGGTCACTTTGCTATCCGCTGGATGGCGGAAAAAATATTCAAATAACGCCGGGTGATGTTTTTCCAGTCCATTCCGGCAGCGAATCCCAGTGCAGCCGTGGATAGCCGGTTCCGGCTCTCAGGTGATGCGGCCAGTTCAACGATTTTATTTTGCATCTTAAACCAGTCATTGCAAATGATCGCCTCACGGTTGTTTACAACAGGGATGCCCTCAATGCCTTTGCTGGTGCTGATAACAGGCAGGCCGGCGGCAAAACAATCGATGATTTTCATACGTGTGCCACCACCCTCGCGTAATGGAATGACCGCCATATCGCAGGCTTTCAGCCACGGACCAACCTCGTCAACACTGCCGGTGAAGTGAATATTGGGGTGAAGTTCATCGCGGGGCGGGTTACGGCCGATGGCGATGACATGAAAGGACAGGTCGGCACTTGCCAGTTGTGGCAGTAATATTTCTGCAAACACTTGTAGTGCATCGCGGTTGGGCGGGTACGAAAACGTGCCGTGGAATGCCAACAACACGGTATTATCCGGCAAATCAAATTTTTGCCTGAGACCGTCTTTGGCGGGCAGTGTGTAGGGTTCAGGATCAAATCCGTGGGGGATGGTATTGAGTAACTCCGGCCTTACACCGTCATTGAGTAGTCGCTGCCGGTCATTATCTGATACACAGATGACCGCATCGGAACGGTTGCACAGGTCGATTTCAATCGCTTGCAGGTTGTGGAACTGTTCGCTGCTCAATCCACTTACCTGTGCCTTTAGCCGGGCATACTCGACATTGTGCTCGATGGTGACCACGGCAGCATTGAGGATATCCCGGGCCTTGATGCAGGGCTTTGCATAGGCAGGAAACTCAGCCTGCAGGATGCCTGCATTCAGTCTTTTCCCGACGTACAGGCAATGCCAGAAGAAACTGTTATCGGTCAGGGGCAGGTAAAGAAATGCGTTGCTTTCCGGCAGATCTTTGCTCAAATGCAATAATTTGCTCAATGAGCGCGGCAGGCTTAGCAGGCGTAGCCAGAAAGGCAATTGGTGGCGCTGTTTCTGTCCATTCTCGAATAGCCACCACTGTTTCCGGTCATCGCTGATGATACCGACTTTGCGGCCATGTTGAGACAGTGCACGCGCGGTTTCAACGATCTTGACGGCCGCTCCATGATCGTCGGGAAACAGGTCGCTACGGGTTACGATCAGAATGTTTTTACCAGGCCGGGATTGAAATAACTGGCTCAGAACAACGCGTTTGATAATCCCGGCCTGCTTTGTTAGCCGCTGAGGCCAGGGTGGTTTTACCAGCGTGATCGGGTTGGTTTGTTGCTGCACAGTTCCTAACAACGGGGTTTTTGCTGCCAGTTCAAGCCAGAATTCATCTTGCTGCGCCTCGTTACCGGGCAACAGCAGGTCACACTTTGACAGGTTGCTTTGCAATCTGTGAAGTTGGCCGTCAGCAGGGTGTTGTTCATCGAGGGTATTTGGCGGTGCGGAGGCAGTGAAATCCAGGATCACCGGCTGGGATAATTCAAATGGGAGCAGTTCCAGCAGTTTCCAGTGTGCCACCAGGATAGCGTCCGGGCACTGCCTGATGATTGTCGCCTGTAACTCATCCCGGTTACTGAAGGAATTCTTATGTGGGTTATGACCGCTGTCCAGCCACGCTTGTGTCAAGGTGTGCCCGGCGCGATTGGCGCTTTGGTTTGTGACAGCACCGGGTGATGCCGGCGGCTCCTGCGTAATCAGCAGTATGTGCACAGCTTGCGTTAGGTCGCGAGTAGCAGGTAGCTGGCCAGGCCGACGAAGGCCAGGATGCCAACCACGTCGGTGACGGTGGTTAGAACAACACCGCCGGCAAGTGCCGGGTCGATCGACATTCGTTTGAGTACAACCGGGATCAGGGCCCCGGCCAGTGCACCGGCCACGAGGTTCACGATAATTGCGATTCCCATTACCAGTCCCAGCTCCGCATTTCCATACCAGAGGTAGGCGATGGCTGCGACCACGACGGAAAATACGATGCCATTCAGTATGCCGACTGCCAGTTCTCTGCGTAATATATCCCTGGAGTTGCGCGGATTGACCTGGCCGGTTGCCATACCCCTGATCATCAACGTGAGTGTCTGGGTACCGGCGATTCCGCCCATGCTCATCACCACCGGAAACAGAACCGCGAGTTCCACCAACTGGTCCAGTGTCGGCTCGAACGCATACAGAACCGAGGCGGCCAGGAACGCCGTGATCAGGTTTACGCCCAGCCATACCCAGCGTCTGCGCGCCGATTGAACAATCGGCGCAAACATATCATCTTCCTCATGCAGTCCGGCAGCGGTCAGGACCATGTGGTCGCTGTCTTCGCGGATGACATCCAGGACATCATCGATGGTGATCAGACCCAGCAGGTAGCCGTCCTGATCGGTGACCGGAGCCGAGACGTGGTCATGATGTTCGAACTCGATCGCGACCTGGTGGTCGGGCATATCTACCGGAATGGGCCGGGTCGAGGTATCGATTAAATCGGATACCTGGCTGTCCGGGTCCTGGGTCAATACATCTGAAAGCTTCAGCTGGCCGAGATACTTACCGGCACGATTGACAACAAATAACTGGTCAAAAACCTTGGGCAATTCCGCGCGAAGCCGTAAATAGCGTAATACCACATCCAGGCTGACATCCGGGCGTACGGTCACAACATCGGGATTCATCAGGCCACCGGCCGAATCCTCCGGATAGGCCATGACCTGTGCCAGCCGTTCGCGATCCTGGCGATCCATGGCATGCAGGACTTCTGCAATAACGTCATCAGGCAGGTCATTAAGGATATCCGCCAGATCATCGATATCCAGCTCACCCACTGCCTGTACAAGGTCGGTCGGTGAGCTGTCACGGATGAGTCCGGCGCGCACTTCATCGTTGACCTCAACCAGCACTTCGCCATCGAGATCCGTGTCCACCAGTTCCCACACCACCTGGCGCTTGGCCTGTGGCAGGGATTCAAGCAGATCACCGATCTCGGCACCGTTAAGGCTGTTGATCAGCTGTTTTACCTGGGACTGTACACCACTGTCCAGCGCCTCGGAAAGATGCTCTAGTTGACGGGCAGTTTTTTCTTCGTGCTGATGTTCCCGCATCGTCTTCGTCAACCTTCTTATGGAATTGGCGGATGGCCTGTCAAAGACCTGAAGATACTATTATAAACCGGTGGGCTAATCAGTGCTCCATGAAGATTCCTCGCGATGATGAACCAGTACATTGTCGTGTTCATCACAAAGGGTTGTGGCCAGTTTTTCGGCAAGGTAGACAGAACGGTGTTTACCCCCGGTGCAGCCAATTCCAATGGTGACATAGCTCCTCTGGGCATTCTGGAAGGCGGGTAGCCAGGCGAGCATAAAGGCCAGGATATCTTTGGTCATGCTCACCACTGCCGGATCGCTTTCCAGCCATTTCCGCACATTTTTGTCTTTGCCCGTCAATGACTTAAGCTCCTTTTCCCAGAAGGGGTTGGGAAGGATTCGGGCGTCAAACATGAAATCCACGTCCTGGGGAACCCCCCGTTTGAAGGCAAATGATTGCAACACGATGGTCATGCCTCCCGAGCGGCGGTCGACACAGTTCCAGACCTGGCGCCTGAGCTGATGAATATTGGTGTTGCTGCTCTCGATGACCTGGTCAGCGTAACGACGTAACGGCTCCAGCAGCTTTTTCTCGGATTCAATAGCGTCCGGTAAAACCTGGTCCCGGCGGGTCAGGGGGTGACGCCGGCGTGTTTCGCTAAAGCGCTTGATCAGGACGGGCTTATCCGCCGTGATAAATATGAGTTTGCAACTGAAACCACTGGCCCGCAGCCACTCTATCCAATCGATGACCACCTGCAGATCCGATTCGCGCGAGCGTGCGTCGATGCCCAGCGCCACTTTTTTATATAGCTCGGGATGGGCGGAAATTTGCGGCCCGAAATCGGGCAACATAGCAGCGGGCAGGTTATCAATGCAGTAATAACCGAGGTCTTCAAGCGCGTTGAGTGCGGTAGATTTACCGCCACCGGATATACCACTGACGATGACAATTTCCTGGGCGGGCTTGTCCTTTGCCCTCATGAATGAGGGCTGGAGAGCAGTTGCCAGATCTCGTTGGCGTCGGCAGCATCACGAATCCGGCCCAGGAATTCCTGGTCTCTGAACCGTTCAGCAATACTTGAAATCAGTTTGGTGTGATCAGAAGTACAGTTTTTGGGAACGGTCAGTGCAAACAGCAAATCAACCGGCTTACCATCGTCCGCATCAAATGGCAGGGCTTTGGGCAGGCGCAGAAAAAGTGCCTCTACATCATCTGAACCGCTGATGCGTCCGTGTGGAATGGCAACGCCTTCTCCAAGGCCGGTACTTCCCAGGTGTTCCCTGGCGCACAGGCTCTCGAAAATCTCCCTCGAACTCAGGTTCTTGTTCTTTTCCGCCAGTGTCTCACTGATCAGTTCAAGCAAGCGTTTCTTGCTGTTGATCCGGACACCGGCGAGGATGCGGTCAGGGCTTAGCAGATCACTATCAAGCATGACAGGTCGCCATCTTCAGTCAGAACTCATCGTCCGGAACGATTTGATCGGGCCTGTGGCTGTGGTGATCGGTGATACGGTCTTTGTAACGTCTGACCTGGCGGTCAAGCTTGTCCACCAGGCCGTCGATGGAAGCATACATGTCCATATCGCTGGCGGTGGCAAACAATGTTCGCCCGGCAGCGTTAACCGTGGCTTCGGCCTGTTGTTGGAGTTTTTCAACATTTAAAATGACATGGATAGAATTTACCTGGTCGAAATGACGCGCCAGTTTTTGCATTTTTTCAGTAACGTAAGAACGTAGTGCAGGCGTTACTTCAACGTGATGACCGGTAATATTGATCTGCATCAATGATCTCCTTTTCGAGGTTTAGTACATCATAATCATAGCTGGATGCAAAGCCTGTGCAGCTTGCATCTATGGAATCCGGGTGGTTTTTTTTCAGGTTGGTTAAACTTGATATTTGCATTTATGTTTATACTCGTTACTGGATGATGATGTTTCCGGTAACACTTACAGTTTATCCTTCTGCCGCTAAAAATCAACGTTTCTGCGATACATTTTTCGCCGTTCACTGGATGAGCCAAGCCCAAGGGTCTCCCGGTATTTTGCCACGGTTCGCCTGGCAGCAAGAATTCCTGTTTCACGCAACAATTCGGAAATCTCCTGGTCACTCAGCGGTTGCCCGGGTGGTTCGTTCTCAATAAGAATCTGGATCCGGGCTTTGGTGGCGGTGGCGCTGACCTGGCCGCCACCGGTCGTTCGTACATGGCTGGAGAAGAAGTATTTTAATTCGAAAATCCCTCGAGGGGTCAGCATATACTTGCGCGTTGTGGCCCGGGATACGGTTGATTCATGTACGCCAATTTTCTCTGCTACTTCTTTTAATATCAACGGCTTCATGGCAATTTCACCGTCTGCTAAAAATCCTTGTTGCTTATCGACGATCGACTGGGATACTTTCAACAGGGTTCGGTTGCGCAGCTCCAGGCTTGACAGCAACCAGCGTGCCTCCTGCAATCGTCCGCGCAGATAGTCGACATCCTTGCCACCTGATTTTCGCAGCAGGGAAACATAGTATTTATTCAGTCGCAGGCTGGGGTTGGCCTCGGGGCTCAGCGTTGTCACCCACTCGTCACCATCCAGGCGCACATAAACATCCGGTACCAGGTATTCGTTCTGGCGGTTGTCGTAGCGTGCGCCCGGTCGTGGTTCCAGGCCACGAATCAGTTCCAGTGCCTGCTTGAGGTTTTCCGAGCTTGCACCGGTTTCCTTCAGCATTTCCTCGTAGGCATTGGCAGCCACCAGGTCCAGAAAATCCCGTGCAAGCCTCAGGGCAAGCTCCCTGCCGGTGGTGCCTGAAGGCTGGGCGCGTAACTGAATTACAATGCATTCGCCCGTGTCCCGACTGGCAACACCGACCGGCTCCAGTCTTTGTACACGGTGTAAAACTGCCGTGATTTCATCCGCTTCGGCCAATACTTCCGGTAACAGGCTGGTTCTGATTTCATCAATGCTGTCGTGCAGGAAACCATCATCATCGATTGCATATACAATCGCCGTGGCGATGGCGGCATCAACATCACTGAAGTGGGCAAGGCCGATCTGGGTTAACAGGTGCTCACGTAGTGATGCAGAGCTGGTGTCGGCAATCTGACGTTCAGCATAATCGTCCGTCCAGCCGGCGTTGTCTGCCCATTGCTCCTGTCCTGTTTCTGTTTGCCAATCGTCAGTTTCATAGTCGTCGGATTGATAATTCTGGTCATCCTGGGCCTGCTCTTCTTCGGCTTTGCGGGTATCAGCCATCTCACTTTCAAGCGATACTTCCGGGTTTTCCTGTTCATCCTGACTGACATCTTCTTCGTGATCCAGCAAGGGGTTTTCATCAACCAGTTCCTGGATATAGTCGCGCAGCTCAATCCGGTTGAGTTGCAACAGCCGAATGGCCTGTTGCAACTGAGGCGCGAGCGCCAGTTTCTGCGTTAACCGTAATTGCAGTGAAGGGCTTGCCATGAGTCAGACGATCCTAGAGCCGGAATTCCGTGCCCAGGTAAACCTTGCGCACGTCTTCGTTTTCGAGAATGGTTTCAGGGCTGCCCTCGGCCAGAACCT
>Ga0164313_10001072_pt1 | contig 23621 bp, 51 predicted proteins | sample GuaBasSedimGuay4_FD_113735 | JGI IMG/M metagenome (GOLD analysis project Ga0164313, IMG submission 113735) | Subseafloor sediment microbial communities from Guaymas Basin, Gulf of California, Mexico - Guay4, Core 4569-4, 0-3 cm | ecosystem: Environmental > Aquatic > Marine > Hydrothermal vents... | reverse complement strand
CAAAAAACTATAATGTGCTGGTTCAAACGAATGTACGGTTTTGAAATGTTCAGCAAACCGTAAGGTTGTTATTCCAACATGCGCCCCAATATCAAGGCATGTTCTATAATTTTTAATGTGTGGTTGCATCATGGTAAATTCTTTGGCACCCCACTCTAATAATTTGTTTCCTTTTCTTCGAAATGCGGTATCGGCTTCGGGTAATTTTATTTTTGTCATTATTCTTCTATCATTCCTCGTTTAATTAAATCTCTATAATTTTCAATTTTTGTTCTTTTTGGTCCTTCGGCTGCTATCTTTGTGCGGATGTGTATCAGCGCAGCATCTTCGATGCCTTTCTCAAAACTACCATGGCTCCATTTTCTTTCTAAGGTTGTAGTATCTTTTACGTCAGCTAGTGTCATTAAACGATGCATAATGCCTTCGTCTTCGAAGTGATACGGTTTACTTATTGGCATCCAATTCTCAGCATTTATATGTTTTCTTAATCTTCGTCTTAGATTTCTATCCATTCTACGAACAGCCCCTCCCCAATAAGGGTAATCGTCATTGGCTAAAGCCGGGTGGCATTTTTGTAAGCTTTTTAATAATCTGTCTTGAATTTCTGTGGTTTTTCCAATTCCATTTTCATCAAAAATATTATCTTCCATACCCTTCCGCGTAAACATGTCGGGGTCTAACATTACCACTACATCATATTTGTCAAATTCTTCATCGAGCATGTAGAGTTTTTGGCAAGGGGGTGTTAACTCTTTACGAAAAACTTGACCCCGAAGCATTCTATAATCAGCATCAAGTTTTTCGGCATATTTTTTAATATTCTTGGAAGATAGTACTTCAAGTTCTCCCAGAGCACCTGTCCAATGTTGTAAAATTATATTTTTCATTATTATTATTATTATTATTATTATTATTATTCCATCGTCGTTGATTGTGTTTGATTAACCTTTGTAATAAAAGGATAATATTCTTCTAAATAGGGGAATAGTTGTTTGCACATAGTTGCATCGTTTGGCCAAACACCAATTTCATGAAACTTATTGACCAGCTCTTGTGCAGCCCACGGCTTAATCATGTAAGCAGAATTCCCAGCAAGCCCGTCTGGTATTAATCGTTCAGCTACTGTTGTAACCCAAGTCTTTTCATGTGCACCAGTTGTCCCCCGCGCTTTCATTTGTTGACTCCACCATCCACCTTTTCTGGTCGCACCATTGGGGTCGTTTATTTGACAGATGCCATTAAATTCAATGTCTTCTGGTATCGGTCCGACAAACACCGCATCATGTTCTAAAATAAGTATCGGCTCATCCGAAAGTGCACAAAATCTCCATAACATATAATGTGACATCGAACATCCTATTTTGGCGCGGATGTCTGCTGCTGTGTATGGGAATTGTTGCAATCCAGTCTTTGGGCAAATAGTTTTGACTGTATTGTTTTTAGCCCACGACCACTTAAGCCCTTCATTTTCCATAGTTTCCATTGCTATTGTTCGATTAACTCCCCGCCATTTAAGTACTTCAATCCCAAACTTAGCACCCGAAGCAAGACATTCATCAGCCTTGCGTTCGGAATATTCATCTCGCCATAATGTAATTACAAATGCTTTCATTAATGGTGTCCTTTTATTTTAGTTGCATTATCTAAATTCTGAACTATCGATGGTATTTCTTTACCCTTCTGTGGAAGGTTCCCAGATAGAAAAAAGTGTAGGAAATATGATTCAGGCAACACTTCATCTTTCACGCCTTTAAACAAAGCATTCCATTTCCAATCTAAATTTTTCAATTTCATTCCAGACTTACGAACCCAATAATTAAGAAGCGTTTGGTCTGTTGACCATTTCCAATTACCTTCCCCGTTGACGAATCGTTCAAATTCCTTGCGACGAATAAATTCTAATGGGGTTTCACCCTTCAAGTAATCTTTAATTTTGTTTGAAAAAACCATAAGCCCCATGTTATAAAATTCGATACCAGTCGTAGGTGAAATAATCCAGTTTGCATCTGTTAACGCACCATATTGACCAATACTATATGCCCTGATTTTCTTTATATATTCGGTTGTCAATGGCATATCCTTTTCTAAAACTCCTGCGAACACAGTATCATCATTTAATTGCTCGAAGATATTTGGCGCGTTTTCGCGGATGAATATGTCACTATCAACAATAGCAATTTGGTCGTATTTGTCGAGATAGTCAAAGGCATTTTCCTTTTCAAAAATTGGAAGGTAACCTAATCGTTCAACCGCCTGCTCACTTCTGTGCGATTTTAATGGTCGTATTTTTAATATTGGTTCTGTTTGGATAATGTGCACGATGTTATACTTTTTACAATACGCAGCAACAGAATCCATACATATATCATAAAACGCAGGCGGGTTTGGTCCTACTTTAACTTGGTATATCATTCTTTTCATTATGTTCTCCAGTAATCTTTAACCCACGGCGTAGGTGGTATAAGGTATCCTTGCGCTCTTGTGGTGGTATTTATCGATTCTGGAATCGATGGTGCGCCATGAAAGCAAACAATTTTAACATCACGCGACAACCCACCACGACAATCAGATTTAAAACTTGCCGTTTCCCTTGGAAATAAATCCTGCCAATATGTTCGTGTTGCTTGATGTTTTTGAATCCATTTCTGGTCACCATGTGGATGAAGCGACTTTACTGCCGCTTCGGGGTTTGCGATGAACGTATCCCAAATTTGTTGATGTTTGCCTACTTCAAATGATAAAACCGCCGAACCAACATTCGTACCACCAGACCACAAATCCCGTAATACCACAAATCCATCTTCGCGAGTGATATACTTATCTATATTTCCAGTTATTAATGTATCCAAATCTAGGAAAAGTACCCTACCTTTAATATCAACTTCACCGCTAAATAAAAATAATTTTTGCCACCATCCTTTAACGTTGGTGTATGGTAATGGATGCGGAATTATTTTATCATTCAGACCTTCAGGATTTTCAGTAAAACAATGAAACAAAAAATCAACAGTGGTATTTCTTTTCACCCCCGCAAATAATTTATTGACATAATCGGCATCATATTTTGTGCCGTGTTTTAAACATGCTACATTATACATCTATTTTATCCTTTGCGTAAGCTATCGCATCTTTTTGTGCGAATTTTGTTTGTCCTGTCATACCATTATATCTTGTGTCGTTGATATGGCAATGCGTTTTTAATCTTACTCTAGGCAGTTGGTCAATAAACATGTAATTGGTGTGCCCAAACCATTTTTGAAAATTGTTTATGGTTACTTCTTCACAATCCTCAAATAGATTGGAAAAATCATGTACAATACAAGGCACCACGATATTATGTTTCTGTGCTATTGTTAATCGACTTCCACCAAATGTATGTGAATAGACGGCATTTTTTATATCATTACTTGATTTGAATGGGAAAACACCACCCGTGTCAATCCCCCGCAATGTCGCATCTTTAAGCGCACCACTGGCGGCGTTTATTGGGTGTAATATACCATCTTTAAGAATAGATTTTTCCAGCTTAGTAAAGTGTTGGGTTATTCTATCAAACTCCTCTGTATAAAATTTACCGAATTTTTCGCGCAATTCTAATGTTTCTGGTTCATTCCAATCATCGTGTAAGTCTGGACAAGCAAGCCAACATGTCAAATTCTTTGGGTCTAATAAGTTGAATATTCTATTAGGTTCTAATTCAACAAATCGTAACTTAATTGAATTATTGATATTCATACCCAAATTCCTTTATTTCTTTTTCGCAATACTTGTAGACAAATTCAATCATTTCGTTGTCATACGCGGCTTTATAATCGCCCCGCACAGAGGTGTTATGCTTCGGTAGCTTTTTTGTTATTTTCAATTTATCGCGCACAACATCAAAATCTTTTTCCAAATTTTCAAATCTACCAACAAAATCAACTATGATATTTCCAGCTTTGTCGGTTATCCAACCCATCTGTCCCCTGCGTTGACTGGCAATAGGAATCTCGTCCCACATAAACGTTCTTGACATTATATGTTCGTATTCCATCAACCAATGTTTAAATGTGTATTCCTTGCCCTTATCTTTGCTGTGCATGCTGTACCAGCTGTACATCCAATCCCAAGGATTTCTAACAAATGAAAAGGTAAATGAATTCGCAAATTGATTGGCGCCTAATCTATATTCACATAGTCTTGCTGTCGTGTGGAAGTCCCATGATAGTTTTTGTCCGCCCATTTCTACCTTTCCAGTAGCAACAGTTCTAAGACATTCGGAAATACTTGTTCCCGCTGTTTTGGGGATGTGTATGAAAATAAATTTGGGGTTATAAGAAAGAAGCATATTATTATATTATAGTTATCCAATAAAAAGGGTGAACCGTAGTTCACCCTTATTTATACATCTAAGAATCCAGCTCTTCTATCTGATATTCGTATGCTTCTAATGCTTTTCTTTCCTGCATTGTTAATTTAATTTCCCAACCATTATGTCTTGGGTTCCCACACATCCAACATGAGCATGGGGTTGGTGTTCTTGTAACCATGCCAGCCTCTGCTGGTGACATATTTACAATTTCGTGATGACAATCACTACGGAAACCTTGTTTACCATACCCCCAGTGTTGTCTACGGGTGTTCTTTAAACGCGCATAATGATGACGACGCACCGCACGTGTTGTATTCTTGCACATATTCTACTCCAGACCCACGTCCAGCACCCAACGACATTGTTAGTAGCGGCGTGGGCTTTATATTTTTATGTGCATATCATTCTCCAGAGTTAAAGGACAGGCAAATGCCTGTCCTTATTTAGTCAGCTTTGCATTGGTTTACAAACTTTATTCTTAAAGTCGTGGTACCATAGTCGTATAGTACGTTGCTTTTTCGGAATATACTTGTAGTTAGGTCGAAGATTATCTTCATCCTTTGGACATAACAACTCACCAATTTGGTCATAGTTGTTATCCTTAGCCGACATAGCAAAGTAGTTATCCAGCCAATCCAATATCTGATTGGCAAATACTAACGTTACGAACATGAACCCAAACATCATACCCATGGACACAATAAGTATACCAAGGAATGCTAATAGAAACTTGAATGCAACTACGACCACAACTAGTCCAATTAAGCCAAATAGTGATAGTATTAGAAGTTTTTTCTTTTCTTGTGATATACGACCACTAGGAAGCATATCGGCAAGTTTGTCCATGATAGCAATGAACCCTTCGATAAATTTATCACCAATATCAAATCGTATCAGTAGTTCCACAACCATCACAAATAAGTCGGCGATTATTAACACTCCAAGTACCACTGCAATTGCTGCGGCTTCTATTCGTAGGAATCCTCCAATACCATCGGGGTGTACACCAAGAAAAATGATAATTGCAACACCCAACCAGACTATTGGTGCGAATGCTAATCCAGATAACATCTTTGTCGTCCTACCTTCTTTACTAGTAAAGTCTGGTCGGGTCATTATTAGAAGATTATCGTCAATAATATCAATATCATCGAACACATTATATGTGACGCTTGGATATTCGTATGGTCTGAAAACCCGCCAGAACCTAACCTTCTTGAAATATCCACACATCATCACACCACCAGCCCAAAAGGAACGGAACGATACCAAACCGATTATGAATGGTATGAAAATTTCCCACTTAAAGATAATACCAATTAGCAGCCGGTTGCGGAAATCACATTCGTCTGAAATTTTGTCGTGTGAATTGTGCCAAAGGTTGACATACCATTTAACCCAAGGACTTGGTTCGCGACCAAAAACGTTGGCTGGAATTTCGACTTGGTTGGATGTAATGGCGACTTCATATCTAATGTTATCATAGATTGTACCATCGTAGTCACTGACGATTTTTTCATAAGTACCACCAGACTTGCGCATGTATCTTTCCCATAACAGTTTACGACCTTCGCTACCGTCGAGAAGAACACCAACTACCCGACATTTGCCAGCTTTGGTAAAACGCAAATAGGTCATTAATTCCGAAAGCGGAACAAGCTTCCTGTCCATTTCTTTAATGTATTCTTTGTGACTATTTGGATAAGCCGAAGTAATTAGAACGTGTGGGTCAACAATATTACGTTCTTTCAATTGTGCAACAAAATCTGGTTTCATACACCAACGTATTGGTACATCGCCATTATCAATTTGCCCACCAGCATCGCCGATGATTAATTCAAAATCGAGGTCGTCATCGACATTGGGGGTTTCTTTTACAGTGGTCATAACATTTCCTGTTAGGGTTTATTTGGTTTGCGTATTGTATAACAAAAATGACCAAAAGTCAAGCAAAAGGTTATAAATACTTTTATGGATATATTTGGTCAGGTAGGTGAATCGGTAATAGTGATGGTTGTTGCAGTCGCAGGAATAGTCGCAGCACTATCCATTATGCACGTTCTTATGGATGTTTATGCGTGTTCCTTGACTTGTGTCAAGAAAAGACTGGCGCGATTACTCAGCAACATCTGGCGTTAGTTGTTATAAATTCTGGTATGTCATCTATCCAGATGTCTGGAACAAGATGCATGCTTTCAAGAAATGGCTTCTTGGCTTTTCTATTCGTAAAGATAATGCCATCAACTTTATCTTCCAAATCTAATTTTACTATTGTGCCTTCTAGGATTTCATCGCGCATAGTGGCAATCATTACACGATGTCCGCGTAACCTTGCCATGAGAATAAAATCATCCCACAGTTCGGTGTCGGCGGTATATGTGTTGTCGTAGTCTAGGGCAATTAGCATTATTTGTCTTTTCGTAGGACGCGAAGTGCTTCGCTAATTGTTTGCCACCAATCACCTTCAATATAATATTCCATATTGAAGCCATATTCGTAAGCGGTTCCTATCTCGTCACCATTATTTAAATCAATTTCTTCACAGTATTTCTTGTAATGTCTGTCGAGCTTTTCACATTCTTCAAGAACTGTGATTAGTGCCCCTGCTTCGGGTGCGTTTTCGATACGAAGCAAAGCCCTATCAATCAAGGACTTTGCCTGTTCTAGTTCCCATGAAACATCCATTAGACGTTCCTACGGCGTCCTACAGCAACTAAGCCGATAAGACCAGAACCGAATAACCATGCTGCGGCAGGGATTGGAACGAGATTGCGGTCACTGCCACATTCCTCACCTACACAATCTGCTAATCCGACGTGGCTAACCTTACCAATATTTTTAATAACAACGCCTTCACCGAATGAGTCATTTACGTTAAGAAATGCCCATTCCATGCTAATTGCATTATCAAACAAGAAGTGTGTGAAGACCGGGTCATTTTTGCCAGCTCCGACTTTAACTACGAAGTATTCTGGGTTGTATGGTGTTAGCTCAAATGCATAATCACCAGCAATATTGCCGACACTTATCCAATTACCTACAATGTCACCACCTGATTCGGCTTCGGTAAGTTGTGTATAAGTAACATCAAATCCGAGTACACTTTCAACCCACGCTTGTTCACCAGCGGCACTGCTGTTACCGAGTGTGGTTGACCCAAGTAGAATATCGTAATTAGGACCTACGTCGGCGATTGTTGTTGTTATCGCTGCTGAATTAAAGCTGGATGTCAGTAATGTAGCGGCGACTAAAGTTGTAAATAAAGTTTTCATTGTGTCCTCCTTGGGACATGGTAATTATTTGAAGCTGTACTATAACCTATTTTGGTTAATTTGTCAATACCTAGACACAAAAAAGCACCCACTAATAGTGGGTGCTTTTTGATATACCTAAAGGAATATACTAGCTTAAGCTGTGACTTTACGTCGTGCTACGCCGACAAGACCGACAAGACCAGAACCAAACAACCATGCCGCAGCAGGAATTGGAACTTCCGGTACGTCCTTACCTGTAGAAGCGGTATTGGTAATGTCAGTGCTAACAACACCACCAGCATAATTGGAATCTAAGGAGAAACCAAAGAAATCAAATTGCTGGTTCAGGGGTGCGCCAAGCGCGGTTAACAATGCTTCGGACTTTGTATCTTCGCCTGTGCCAGTAAACACATTAAGACCGGGAACACCCGCAGACCCAAAACTCCAACCACCGTCGTTAAACGAACCCGTAAGCAGAACAGTGTCCGAGTCGATAATACCCAAAGAAACAACAGTACCAGTAATTACAATGGTATTACTAGCTGTGCTGAAGTTCAGCACACCACCAACAGTGTAAGCACCATTGGCACCATTTGGTGCATTGAAGACGTTCATAGCACCAATAAAGATATCTGTGCCAGTAACATTTGTGCCATCTTGGTCATACGCGATATTACCACTATCGCCGAGTCCGGTACCAAAATCTATCACCATAGGTGGTAGTGGTACAGCATCAGCAACAGCAGCAGTTGCGGCAGTTGCTCCAAAAGCGAGCAGAACCGCCGCTGTAAAAAATTTAAATGTGTTTTTCATTTTTCCTCCAAAGGATTAAGTTATAGATTCGCATTTAAACGAAGCGCGACTATAACCTATTTCGAAGAATTTGTCAAGAATTATTTGTGTGTATTTCCGAATTTTTTCGCAGCGGCTCCCCAACCACCATCATTTTGCCCTACGTCACCAATAGCAGCTGCACTACTACCAGCATCAGCTGTGGTTGTTGCTGGACCGGTAACTGTACCTTTTAGTGCATCCTTTATTGCATCGGCGGCATTTTGTAGAATTTGATTCCGTTCTACATAATTACCTGCATTTTGCGCAGCTTGCTCTGCTTTTGCGGCAAAATCTTGTGCCGATACGCCTTGAACATCTAAGTTTGATAGAGCATTACCGACAGTCTGTTGGTCGGCGCCATTATCAATCGCCCCTTGGAATATAGCACCCATTAAGTTATCACCACCAGCAGCTTGGTACATAGAATCACCAGCACTTGCGTCTGTTGCGGTCAATAAACCCATGCCAATAATAGCCAACGAGCCAATTGCTACTTTATGCTTCGAAGCGAAGTTTTTTAATTTGCCAATGGCATCATCCTTTCCAGCTGTAGCCAAACGGCTCTGGACTTCTGCCCACGCTTTTTGTGCAGGTGCATCGCTGGCATCCTTTAATTTGGAAGCCGCATCACCCATTTTCTTCATTCCAGCTGCAAATAATTCTTTAGCGCCTTCTTCAAGAAGGGCATCATTCGCCATGAAGCGTTCATAGAGTTGTTCGTCGGGGATAGATTTTACTTCGTGTAATCGCATAAATGCTCCAATAGTATATTGAAGTATTTATAAAAGTGGTAAACCTTTGGTGACTTTATCTACGTCTTCGTTCTTGGCAGGACCAACTGAAACAGCTGTATAAGTAGGAACACCATTGAACACTGTTAAACCTACATCTTGTATTAACGCACAGGGAATATCTAAAGATTCTGCAAGCTCATATATAGCAAGTAGTTCAGCTTCACTACCAACTTTCAATACAACCTTAGTAAAGATATTTTCAACCCATTCTTCCATATCATCTGTTAATGGAATGCAAAGCAGCCGTGTCCCTGCGTCATTGGTAATGATACTACCACGGTCAAAGAATACTTTTTCGGCAGCGTGGGCACCTTGGGAAACCATTTTCCCCTTCCGCATTTTAATATCGGTTCGTAGTATCAGGGCTTGTTTGGTATTGTTTACTATTTCGTTATCATTTTGCATATTCCCAACCTTTGTAGTCTGCTTGTAGTTTTTCGAGGACATGACACGCGTGCATATCGTCGTCTGTAGCTTTCCGAATTTCTTCTTTCATTTCTTCGGGGTCGTATGGACTAAAATCTTCCATCCATACTTTGTATAAAATTCCGTCACGCACTTCCGCACCTTCTGGAAGACCATATAGTCTAAGGATTTCATGTTTAAAAATGCGATATATTTCGTCGTCGTTTATATTAACGCTGACGGGTACTGTTTGAGTAGCTTCTACTTTCATATCATGCACTGTAATAGTTTATTAAGGCGCTCCTTTTCCTTGTCGGTTATTGGGTAAGAATTTATTGCTAAACTATCAGCAATGCCATCTACTGCTTCATCGAAGATATTATCACGACGGATATGTTCCATCATTACCTGTGTAATTCCTGTGGAGGTTTTTACACCATCCAATTCAATTAGCCACACAATATCTTCGCCGTTGTTATGCTTGTGTAATGTTACCATCCTTGTTTTTTCTGTCATGTTACTATACCCGCTTTAATGTTTGTTGTCAAGTAGTTGTATTTAGTCCCAAAAAACATCCATGTTTCCCCGTGTTACTTTCTTTAGGTTAAACTTCTTGTTAAGCCGATGGTCAATGATAATGTCTTCTTGGAATCGATAAGTACGAATTTTGTCACCGCGCATACCAGACCCCACCATTCCAGAACGTTCTGTGTTCTTGTTTAAGGCACTTTCACCGTTAGCCATGCTATCCAATATCTTTTCAACTGCTGCGCGACTATCGCGTCTGTTGGCATGCTGGTTGCGACTATCACGTTGTTGCTTGACACCCGTGGGTAAATGGATACATTTAACAGCAGATAAGGTCTTGTTCTTCTTCTGACCACCACAACCTGTCGATTTGAATAGTTCAAAGTGGAAATGACAATCTTCGCGCAACATATAGTTGGTGTCAGCACCATAAGCCACATCCAGCACAGCTACCGTTACTGTTGACGTATGTACTCGCCCACGATTTTCAGTCGGAGGTACCCGTTGGATTCTATGTCCACCAGATTCATGTTCTAATTGGGTTAATTTTTTGCCGTTGATTTCGAGCGATAGGAATCCGTCGCGTTCGGCTAGACGTTTTGACTTTCAGCCAAGTTTTTGAAAGGTTTTTTCGTAGATTGTTGCAAGGTCGTTAACAAACAACTTCGCGTCTTTGCCACCTTCGGCAGCACGTATTTCTAATATCTTTTTCATATCGTTACTCCTTCTTTAATATACCGTATTTATAAGCTTGTTTTTCGGTCAGGTAAATTTTAACACTACCACCGCCTTCATTAACAGACCATTCACCCCAACCCTCTTCTTTGCAAAAGTAATCCCAGTCGTTGCATTTATCAAGGACTTCACTAAGTGTCATCTCAATTATCATGAACCACCATCCACTTCAAGAACGTCAATGCCGTCTTGGTTCCTAAAATATTCCATTTTAGAGTCGGTCATTGTTGGTTCGAAACAATCACGATATATGTCGCCCATAATACAAACGGTTACATAATCCTTTTCATACCAGAACATGTGTTTATAGCTTGATTTAAATTTCCACATTATTGCCATCCCTTATAATTGAGTAATCACTACACATAACATCACCACTATACCAACCAAACCGAATACAACCACGTAACATTTACGCGCCGATTTATTCACCGCTGCCTGTTCAATGGGGGTTAATTTGCGATAGATTGGCATTAATAGAATATCTTTAAGATTAAGTCGCCCATGTCACCAAGACCTTCATTCGCAGGTCCGTGTAATCGATATATGCTGTTGTCAGTTTCAACAATGCCATTTTCTTCATCGATTTCAAGTACCAACGATGAACGAAAGTGATTACCAATTTCAAACCGACCAGTAGGGTCTTCTTTAACGGTACCAGACAGCACGTATACTTTATCTGTCTTTATATCAATGCCTTGTTCTAAAGCAACATCAACGGATACTGATAATGTATTGAATGTCCAGTGTTGTATAACGCCACCGTCTTTTTTAGTCATGTCCATTATTCGTCCTCTATATTAGTTCAATAAAACATGGGGTTTTATCGCCCATCCATGCACCAATTTGGTTAAATTCAAAATATTCAACTGCTTGTTCTTCATCCATATCATTATTCATTAACTTGCGAATAATAGCCTGTTGGTCGTATGCGACAATTGGCTCTTGACCAAATCGATGGCAGATGCCAACGATACAATCATCGAAGCCATCCATTAGTAATACGTCGGGGTAATCTTCCCGTAGGAAATCCATTTTAAGAGACACTTTTAGCTGCCTGTATGTCAATTGTTGTTTTGTGGAGTGCCCGAGCTGCATCGATTACAAAAACATGGCTTTTGAAAAGTATCGGCTCTTCGACATCAAAATCTTCTTCACCGTTCTTTTTTGCTTCCGCTTTACAAAGAATTTCTAATTCACCAGCAAGTTCGTTGCGGTTGATGAATTCTTTATTTTTGCGTGCACTAAGCCTGTCCTGACTTTCCCGAAGTTTTAATTGTCTGGAATGAACTTCTAAAAGTTCGTTAAGTATTTGGCGTTTTGTTAGTTTTCTTTTGGTTTTCATGATACGACTGTACCACAATGTAGATATGATGTCAACGATTAATGCATGCATTAAATGCTGAAATTCGTCTTTGTGGTAAAAATTCACGCATCGAATTAGTAATAATTTCAAATTGCTTTTCTTTGTAACCATATTCATCTCTGAGGACGGTTGCACTATGGCAATCTGCTTCATATTCTTTAGTTAGTGGATTGGTTACTTGTTGGTGAAGTTTAAGGTGTGCACATTCATGTAACATTACTTGAAGTGACCATTCTTTCGGCTTAGTAGACAATAGGGTAGAATTGTAACTTATTATGGGTTTACCTTTTAGGATGTCGCTACCAGCAACATAAGCTGTGCCGTTTTTAACATAGGCGTTGTCGTATGTTGAATGGACAGGACGGTATGTAACTGGCTGATTATTAATAATACATTTAGGGAACGGGATGGCATCGGCGATAGCCCCGAAGCTGATTAAAGATAAGATTGCACCCAATAAATATTTCATAATTAGTATTTATGGTTTGGAGCTGACGAAGGGATTCGAACCCTTGATTCAATCATACCAAGATTGCGTGTTGCCTACTATACCACGTCAGCGGTACTATTTAAAAAAATGTTCATGACCATCAACCGTTGCATTGACGATTTCCACATCAAGTTCAGTCAAAGTTGGTAAGTAGTCATCGAACGGACAATTAGCAAGGGCGTCGTTATAAGTCATTATTTCCAATTCGTCCCTTGGTATATCTATAAGTACTACTTGTTCAATGGTATGCTGAACTACAATTCTAAGTTTTGGCATTATAATTTACCTGTTATTAATATGGTGACCCGTAGGGATTTCTATAGTTTCGGGGATATCATACCCCATCGTTTCATACAGCTTGTGAAATAGTGGTCTTGTGTAATTCCGCTCTTCTTCAGTTGTCGTAACTTCTTCAACTTCGATTAATAAACATTGCACATAACCAACCCACCGACCAGTTTTGTCTTTCGGCCAACTATCGTGATTCTTGACAACTTCTTTCATCATCATTATGACACGATATTCGGATTTTGTTCCACATGCCATCCATTCATATCTATCTTGTAAGTCGAGGTACAAATCCCGCTCTAAAATATCTTCAACTTTCATCTACAATTACTTGTGCAATGTACATATCTTCTTCCGCATCACCAACATCAACGTCTTGACAGGTACACACGATATGTGATACCGACATACCACCATCCGCATTGACAGATTCGTTAGCTACTTGCGCGATAGGCATTATCTTAATGTTATCTGGACAACCACTAACAGCTTCTTTTATCGCAGCGGTTTTTGTATTTAAAGCTTCCACAGTTGCTACAACATATTCACCGTCAAATTCTAACTTGGCTTCACCCAACATCTTATCGACAGGCAAATCATTTAGATTTCCGTCTGGTGGATATTCACCACCTAAAGCATAACGTTGCTTTTTGTTATATTCTGCCACCGCCTTTTCTAATACATCAGCTGGGTAAATATATCCGTTTGCATTCGGCGTATCCGCTTTATAAATTTTAGCCTTAAGTTTCATGATTTTAATCCTATGGAAGTATCTATCAAAACTATATCATTACCATCAATAAGAATTGCTGGTAGGTTATTATGAAACGATTTTGAATCTTTTCCTGCTTTCGCAAATGCTTCCTTTGCCATCGTCTTCGCCATTTTTTTAGGAAAGCCCATTTCTATCAATTCGTTCATTAGCCACTCTATTGGTCCGCCCTTTACCATCTTTTAATCCTTCAAGTATTGATAAGCACGTTGATATTTTTCTATACGACGAAGATCTTTTTGACGTATACCTTTCATCCGCATCATTTGAGAATTGTGGTCAAGGTCTTGAATCTTAACAAGTCGTGCATCGCGGTTAAGTGCGATACGCTGAATGTAAACATCCATATAGTCCTCACCCGCACGATGTGTCATGCAGTCAACGCCAGCAACAACACGTTGGCTGAAACCTAACGCATATAAATCATCAAGGTCGATGTCTGTGTCTTCCACTAGGTCGTGCATCACTGCAATACACATTAGTTCATGGTCGTCTTGGTTTGGACAAACCGCATGCATTACGTGTAGGCAATGTAAGATGTACGGCTGTCCGCCTTTATCAAATTTACCTTCAAAGTGTGCTGCTGCCAGTGCGATAGCTTTATCAAGCATAGTTTATTCTCCGTTTTCAAATGCGCGGTGGAAAAATCGTTTGTACCAAATACCAGAATTTTCTGGGTGTGGGTCAAACATTTCGGCAAGATAATCTATAACAAACAATAACGAAGTAATCGTGTATGTTGTGCGGTCATCTATTGCCCCAAAAAACCAAAATGCCGTTGTAGTTACAAAGGTTAAGGATACTATGTGGTAAAAGTTTGCGCGGATGTGATGCTTACCTATTATTTTCATTCATTCTCCAGTTAGTTAAAACTGATTATAACATAATAGGTAGCTTGTGTCAATTAAACTTATCTTAATATTCTTTGAATAATATCGTAGTCTCTGTCACGGGGCGTTCTTTGAAATTCTTTCCAAAGACTATCGGGACACCGCCAAACTTTCCAAGCAAGTATTGCAAAGATGGGTGCCAAAGCACCGCAGACAATAAACCCAATGATATATATAAAATCAAGTATCATTTTTCTTTGTTGTCTTGTCGTTAAATACGAGCTTCTTCGCGCGCCCTTCTGCTATAGCTTTTTGTAGTGCCATGTCTACTAGGGGTTCCAATAGTTCGTACCGTGGGAAGTTTTCTGAATAGTCAGCGACTTCAACAGTTTCCGCAGCATTCATAGCATTTGCTTCTGCAAAAAATTCTTCTGACGAAGTGTCACCATCTGTTGTAGAATACGTAACAGATGGTAACTCCATTCTGTCTAACCATTTGAGGTATAGTTTTTCGTTTTTGTTCATCAGTCATCGTCCCATTTTAATTTAAGCTTTGCTGCCAATACCCAACTAAGTAACATTTTATATCCTGCACCTAATTGGAATTCGTGTATAATGTGCCATTTGATATCAGTTAAAACTTCCGCATGTATACTTATACCATATTCAGTCTTTAGTCGGTGATGGTCTAATAGTCCCCAAGTCACGGTAGACTTTACACCATTAATATAAATTTCTCGTTTGTCGTTGTCTACGTCTATTTTCATAATTGGTAGTCCTAGAAGGATTCGAGCCTTCTACTCCGCTAAGTCAAAGCAGTGTGATATCATTTCACCATAGGACTATTTAATTTACACATACATAGAACCAGCCCAAGTGTAGGTAGTAATGTGGACTATCGTACCATACCATTCCAGCACTAAAGTAGCTTTTAGTTTTCCAAGTCTTACGGGTTTCAAATCCCCATGTCCATTTGTAGTGGACAAAGAAGCTATAAAGAAATTTAAGTTTATTCATTTCAATATGATAACATATGTTCTGCACGATAACAAGAGCTATGTTATCGTGCAGAACATATGTTATATTAGTATTGAACCTTGACCAAGTTTAACCTTAATCTTACGTTCAACCATTTCTTCAATAGCCATGATTATTTTCTGTGGGTCGGCGGCGTAGAAACCAGAAGAATTGATGTTATTTATTTCAATAACTTTAAGACCATCTGGAGTATCGGCTATGTCCATAACGTAAGCTGCCGCAGGTACCCATGACTGAATCATTCCAGCAACAAACCACAGAACACGATTATCAATATCCGCTGTCGTTACCAGCTCACCACCAAGCTGATACATACTAGCAGTAACAACTTGGTTGTTGACAATGAACAATCTATATTCACTATAAATTTTCTTAGCGGCTGCAACTGCAATCACAGTATCTTTGTTAAGCATCGGAATGTCAACAAGTTCGTCGGTCATGAATTCTTCCATAAATTTGATAGACTGCTGCCAGTCCTTAAAATCATATTTACTTTTGACTTCACCGTTGAATGTTTTGCTATCCAATACAGGACGAACAAATACATTATCGCCTTCGAAACCAGACAGGTCGAAATAATCACCCAAGCGTTGCACTATGCTGTCTGGGTTCAAGATATTATCCAAACCAAACCCTCCACTCCATTTTTCGTAGGTGAAGTTTTCGTTCATGTATGTGCCGGGATACCAGCCACGCGCCTTTACTATTCGTGTTAATGAAGTAGCACCGAATGCCATGATGTCTTGTGTAGTATCAATGAATGGTTCTTCAACGTCATTGATGTCTTGTTCAAATGAATCGAAATCTGCTGGCATAATACGGTTAGTAAATGGAACAGGCTTGATAATAAGATATTCAATTTCAAGACGGTTTAATGCTTCTACGAATGTAACGTAGCCTGCCTCATCCCATAAATCTTTTTGTACTATCCACAACATATCATTTACCTTTAATCTAATTGTTCCCACTGTGCATTGCTCGGCCACCAAATTGGCCCGTCTTCGTCGTCGGGTGTTATTGTCAACCCTTCATCATCTCGTTTTACGGTTACATTATACCATCCACCCATCCCGTATGTTTTATACCGCCACCTGCCCGGTTCTGTTGGGTATGGTCGGTCTTGTCCACAACATGAACAGGGTATTATATTTGGTTTATCCACCATACATCCACTCCTCGAATTTTTTGTCATCGTCAACGACATTATCGAAAAAGTGTTTCTTTTCTGCTTCGTAGCCCCGCTTACATTTTTCGCTGCAAACAAAATCCCCGTCTTGGCTAATAAGAATTGAACCATATTCGGGGAGGGGTTTACTACAATGAAAACATTTACATGCCATAACATTCACCTTCAATTTAAATGAAATGGTAGTATAACATAAATGGGTTGTGGTGTCAATTGGAGCTTCCTGCCGGATTCGAACCGACCTCTGCGGATTACGACACCACTGCATCGCCAGCAATGCTTAGGAAGCGTTTAATTTGGTACCCAGTGTTGGAATTGAACCAACGTCCCCGACTTGTAAAGACGGTGCTAATCCCCTCAGCTAACCGGGCAATGTTTCTAAACTTCTTCTACGAATGTGCCATTGTTAATAGCTATTCGTATGTAACGCATCATTGTAATAGCTTTTTCGGAACTATGTAATGTGGCGTCTTGTACGTCTTCCAATGGTACCGGAAAGCTATACATCTTTCTTTCGTAAGCAATTAAGTAGTAGATATGCTGCGCGCGATATCTGTCGATTTCTACAAAATTGTTTTTTACTAAATCTTTTATACTAATATTTTCCATTTTATTTCTCTTATGTTTGTAAGGAAATATCCCGCACGGGATAAAAATGGTAAATTGTTAACACATTATAACATAATTATCCCGCACGGGATATTTCCCGTTATTTTTTGCGGCTGTCTTTGAACACTAAATCTGTTCCATCGCCGTTATTGATACTTTCAAGTAACCTACAAAGCTCTGCATAATATTCTTCGGGGTCAACACCATCTATATCCTCGCCCGGATAAATATCTATACTCTGCAAGCCCTGAGCTTTAAGTTCTTGTAGCATTACTTTTAACTTTTCTTGTTGTTCAGACATTGTAATATCTCCGCTGATTTTTTCAATTCACTTTTCCAAAAATAACAATAACCAGTTTTACCCCTACCATTATCTGGACATGTTGTGCAGTAATAATTCCCCGCTATCGTAGCTTCGAATTGGTCATCATTATACATCTTTGGTGACGCTTGACGAACTTCGCCTAACTCACCACCACAATGTGGACATTTTGGCATCTTAGTTACCTTTGGTTATATAATATCGCAATCGTTTTAAAACGTTGTCGCAATATTCTTTTTCTTTGATATCCACTAAAGAATATTCAATTTTCTTTAGCGTTGTTTTGACGTTCCAGCCGCTTCTAATAGACGATTCGTAAAAATCTATCCAGTCTATTAAGTAACCTAATTCGTCAAACGTTTGAATGATGGTGTCGAGTGGGACACCTCTTGTTTCGTAGAGCCTGAAGACGTTACCTATTATTAATAGTCCATCTTCCGTCTTACCGTTGATGGTTAGCTGTCGCTGTTTTTTTCGTTTTGTGCGTTTCGCGTTGTCATTTCTTTATCCTCATTTTTCTTTACAGGAATAACCCACATGCCACCGGGTGGTCCGCAGGTGCAATTTACACAGGCTGCAAAACAAAATTTTGTTCGTTGCCAATGCCCATTGTCGTCGTAATATCCATCACGTCCCATGCCACTATGTAAGCTCATCGTTCTTCCTCTGGTTTATTTCTTAATTTCGCTCGGCGTATAATCTCAACCAATGAAAGTTTCGTATTGCGAAACCTACGTCTACCAGAAAGCATTCTGCGTTCTGATGGTCTACCACGGTCTAAAGGAAATTTCATTTTTCGGTTGGTTTAGTGGTTATTTCAACGCGTACTTCATTAACTGCAATTTCCATGACACAGTAATCTATTACGTTACTATCATTACTTACTCTTTTAACTTGGTTCAATGCAACAAACGCATCTTCTGCTAGTTCATAAATTTCAGCCTTACCCACACGACCAACCCAATTAAATTCACCATCGCGCATCAACATTAGATAGTCAGGCTCATAGTCAACAAGTCCCAATCGTTTAATGATGTACAAATTATCCATTACCAAATTCCTTGAAAAGTTTCTGACCAGCTTGACGTCCAAGTTCACCAACTTCATTAAAGTCTTTAACTTCACGCACACGACACGCAAATGCAGCTGCCCGTTGTATAGCAGCTTCATTATGCTCCATATCATCGGGCACTTCTATTTCGACTGTCTTGCCGGTATTGGTATCTATCAGGTTTTCAAATCTTAAGGTTTTCATTTCATTTCCTATTGATACTTCCGCTCTTGCTTATCTAGCATCTTATCATACTGATTGAAAAAGTCAATCAGGAATTCAAGCGCCTTTATCGTTTCTTGTTTCGTCATTTGCCGCATTCCCATTTTTAATTAGATGCTGCTTATGTGCATTATTTAAATGTTTATTCGCCCTACCGAGAAGTTTAAGACATTCACTAATAGCTTTTTGTTTTTCTTCTTCACTAATCATTTTAACTTCTTCCTTGTTCCACGGCGATGAGGTCTAACTTCACCACCCTTTCGCAATCGGTACTTTTCTCTGCGTTCTATGCTTTTGACTTCCCATTGTTCATCTGACATATCTCTTCGTTTCTTGCGTTGGTATTCGTTGTGTTCTTTATTAACAACCGCCAGCTCTTCAGTTGATAACCCATCGCGTTTTATTCTTGCCGCTTCACAAATCTTATCACGGTTCTTGAGATAAAACCGATGGTTCCTTGCGGTTATTTCCACCCTGTGTGAATCGTAATATTTTTTACGAATTCTTCTGGTTGCAATGGGGTCATATTCACGTTTTTCCTTTGCTCGTTCTCGTATGACAAATATGAATTCTTCATTAAAGAACTTTTCGTGTTCCTTCTGATAGGCACCTTCATCTACCGAAAATTGTTTTTCTTTCTTAGGAAGCTTACGCAATGCCTTACCATGTTCTTTGTAATACTTTCTACTATTTGCAAGGTCACGTTCTTTATTTTCTTGATAGAGCGCTTTCATGCACACCTTACAATTGCCAGTCCTACCATCACTAGAATGTTTATTTCTATGAAATTCTATTATGTCTTTAATTTCGGAACAACTATTGCAAATTTTCTGTTTCATATTTTTACTCATTTAGTAGCGTTTACAGGATTTGAACCTTAATTCGGCTGTGGACTTACGTTACCATAGTTAAGGGGACTTGAACCCCAGCTGCCCTCGCACCGCGTTTTACCAGATTAAACTATCACGCTATTTGTGTAAACTTATATCAAAATTCCACCGTACTTCTTCGTGCAAATCTATCGCATCTATAAGTGCAAGACTTGCTAATAGTAAGTTATCTGTAGTATCAACAACCATTATGTTTGGGTGTGTGATGTCAAACAATTTACTTTTGACTAATTTTCTTGTACGATTTGAATGATTAATTTCTGATTCAGATGCAGTCTTTGCTGTGCAGACATCATCAATCAATACAATTAAATGTTGATTGGAACCATCTTCAATATTTTTAACAACACGCCTAACCGAAAACCCAATCTCCGCCAGTGAACCAAGTGCTAAACTTTCGGCAAGTATCGGGAATAATATAATCTCATCTTCCAGAAGATGTTTGTTTTCTTCTTCGATTAATCCGGGATGCCAATTATCACCAGCATCGGGATTGAAATAACTAATATCACTTTCTTCGTAACACTCCATAAATTTTTCCCGCCATTTACTATTATCGCAAGTGCCGAACAGTCCGATTGATGTGGTGTGTGCTGGTTTCATATTATTTCTCATCTAATGTAGTATTGAACTATTAACCCAACAATTACCATACAGACAACTCCCAACGGAAAAAACCAGTTATAGTAGAAATTATCTGAAAATCGTGAGGTTGTCTCCTCATCGATTTCTGTATTGAGTTCGTCGTCTTTATTAATTATATTATTTTCCTGAAGTACGTTTCGTTAAGACCAAACGTGTGTTTGTTTGTTTCTATGGGATGGACTTCGCCTTTATCATCAATCCAAGATTCTTCGTCGAATATGACATCAAAAGAAAACTTGTCGTTACTGTAACCACGGGCATGAACAGTTGCCTTCGCTTCACGAATTAAAAAGTGCCGACAAGAAGACCAACCCCCCTCACATGGAACATCTTTTACCAATTCAACGCGGTCACCTTCTTCAAAAGGACAGAATCGTTCAAATATAGATATGTATGAATCTGCCATTTGTTCCAAGCCCCACCCAAATGAATCAGCTGTAGCCCGGCGGATGCCTTCTGCGAATTCTTTTGATAACGTTGAAATTTTTTTCAAGTCTTCGGCATATTTAATTGTATCAACCATAACATTTCTCATGTTGTTTAATTTGGTTGCCCCTGCTGGATTTGAACCAGCCACCTTTCGGTTATCAGCCGAACGCTCTACCAAATGAGCTAAGGGGCAAGAATCAGTCATACTTTTCTACGTGGCTCTAACCACACCCGTCTAAGCTATGGGAGGCTGTATGATGCCCGATGACCGTAGGGACTTTGTCAGCCTTTGTGGACAAGAATGGGAGCTAATCCCGTACAAGTAACCACCTACGATTTACCATTTAATTCATAAAATAATCTATAACATAAATTGCAGCTAATACTGTTGACCATAATATAATATCTACAATATTTTTGAGGTTTTCATCTGAAAATTTCTTCACACTAAGTTACCAGTAAATAAATTATCCAACCATTAGCTATTGAGGTGATTTACTATATTTTCATTTTTGTTTATTAATTCCGCCACCCGTTTGGGATGCGAGGGGTCGGATAAAATGCCAGATGCTATTTCATCCATACTTGCCCGTGATATTTGCACCAACACACCATTAAGTTCCTCTTTTCTTACTTCGCGAGAAAATTCTGCTTCATCGTATTCATTTGGGAATAGTGAAAAAATGGCTTTACCCAATATTTGTGTGTTATCGTAAAGCAACTCGTCATACTTCGATGAATTGGAAAGACCAATTAAATGAGAATGTCTGAATGTCTTTTCAACGCAAACCCGCGCATATTTCTTGAGTAGTTCTTCGTATGTAATATTCATTATTTTTATAACCTATTTTTATATTTCTTTTAAGAATTTTGTCAACCTGCCCAAAATTTCTTGAACCTTTTCTCGGTCAGACTTTGATTCATTTGCGTATTCGAAGTAATCGTCGATACGATTGACAGTCTTCTGATACGCTGCTGTCAGTTCTTTCTGCCGATGTAAATCGCGCTGCAATTGAAAAATTTCTTCTTCTTGTCGTTCAAACATATCGCCTGTTGCTGACATAATTTATAACCTATTGTGTTTCACGCAGTATAGCACAGCAAAACTCCACTGTCAAACAATTAAGGCAAATATTATAGCGTAGTGTGTAAGGTGGTGAACCATTTGGTCGAACCCAAGCGCCCACCAAAAACGTTTGTCGTCAAGTTTGAACCTATTTAATAAATCGGGCGAGGCTTTAATTCTATCCATTGTGAAGTGAACCACAAAATCAACTATCGCAAGCCACCACAAATTTGCATTGACTGCAAGTACGATGATTAAAGTGAAAAGCGCATGCACAGCCGCATGGCTTGCTAACGGCAATACCCATCCATCATCCTTATTCATCTTTTGTAACATATAAGGAACTTGAAGTGGATAATCACACAGGAAGTGTTTTATTTGGTATATGACCAACAGTACAAATATTTCTATCATTATTATTATTCTCCTATTAAGTATATAGAAGAATAATAATAATACTGTCAAACATTGTTTGGTGGGACGACCGGGCTTCGAACCCGGGTGATTACGCTTAAGAGGCGTGGCTCTGCCAGCTGAGTTACCGTCCCGTTATTTGGAACCACCTATCGGATTTGAACCGATGCCTAGACGCTAATCGGGCGTCTGTGCTACATTACACCAAGGTGGCATTGAATTTGGTGGGATTGGCCGGATTCGAACCCGCATCATTCCGCTTAAAAGGCGTGTCTCTACCAATTGAGTTACAATCCCAAATTTCTTTTTGTTTGGTGGGTCCACGGGGATTCGAACCCCGAATGTGCTTTCGCGTCGCCGGATTAAAAGTCCGGTACTCTACCAGTTGAGTGATAGACCCAAAAACCCCTTGCGTCATTTCAGACCACTTCAAGTAGGTTGTTATTTGGCTCCCCCGTCAGGATTCGAACCCGAAACTCAAGATTAACAGTCATGCACGTTCGCCGTTTACGCCACAGGGGAATTGATTTGGAGCTGATGCGCGGACTCGAACCGCGTTCCACCACATTACAAAAGTGGGCTTCACCTTCAAAGTTTCATCAGCTTATCGGGGACATTCCATCCCCACGCACCCCTTCGGACGTAATGCCGAAGTACAATGTGTACTATTCTTTATCTGGATATTGTGCATCCATTTCTTCAATGTACCCAGCAGGACTTACGCCCTTGCCCAATACTTTAATATTCTTAAAACCGTTTTCTTCGGAAATCATGCTATCCCTTTCATCAATAGAACCACGGTACTTAGAACCATAACTACCTTCAACTTTACCAGTCGCTGGATTCAAGTCACCCCATTTTGTATGTGGGTTACCCATTGGTTCTACGGCATAGGTTTTACCTGTACGATATGAGTAAACAATATGTCTTCCAGTGTCGTCAGTTTTTTCTAAGAATTGTTTTCGGAATTCTGGTGTCATAGTCATAACGTTTCTCCTATGGTTGTTGTTATAATTTGGCTGTGACGGCAGGGATTGAACCCGCTTCATTCTCGGTTAACAGCCGAGTGCACTACCATTAGTGCTACACCACAATTGTTGGT
>Ga0164313_10001071_pt1 | contig 23628 bp, 19 predicted proteins | sample GuaBasSedimGuay4_FD_113735 | JGI IMG/M metagenome (GOLD analysis project Ga0164313, IMG submission 113735) | Subseafloor sediment microbial communities from Guaymas Basin, Gulf of California, Mexico - Guay4, Core 4569-4, 0-3 cm | ecosystem: Environmental > Aquatic > Marine > Hydrothermal vents... | reverse complement strand
TGAAATTGCCGGTAAATCACCCGATGCCATTGCTGCGGGAAAGCAGCTGCTCGATAATGCCTGGCACGGCAGTTCAGCCGACGGCCTGGACCTGGAGGCCAATCTGCAGAAAGGCATCATCGGTCAAGCAAACCAGGTAGAGGCGGTGATGGCCAATTTTGAAAACCGGCCGCCAAACTATAGTGACCGAAAATGAAACCGGCCACAAAAAATGAGGGTGGGTGGATTAGGCATGGGCATTGAAACTGGAGACCAGGTTGAAAATTCATTGAAGGGGCAATTTCTGATCGCCATGCCGAAGATGGCGGATTTCAATTTTTCCCACACCGTTACCTGCATATCGGAACACACCCGCAGTGGAGCCCTGGGCATCGTCATCAACCGGGTGCTGCCGACTGTTTCCGGGAAGAGCATTTTCGATGAGCTGAAACTGGAATGCGCCTCCGGCAGTGCGTCGATCCCCATACACATCGGCGGGCCTGTGCACGCCAATGAAATATTCATTCTGCACGGGCCTCCCTTTTCATATGAGAGCTGCCTTATGATTACGAATACCCTGGCCATGAGCAACTCCATGGATATCATCACGGCCATTGCCGGGCGGAAAGGACCGGATTCGTTTATTCTATCCCTGGGATGCGCTGGATGGGGCCCCGGCCAGTTGGAGGACGAACTCACCCAGAACGCCTGGTTGACTTGCCCCGTGGAAGAGGGCATCCTTTTCAATGAACCCGTTGAATCACGTTGGGAGGCGACGGTAAAAATGATGGGAATAAACCCGGCGCTGTTGTCGAACACACCGGGGCATGCCTGAAGAATATTCGCCTGTCACATCCCGGGGAATATTTTTATAGACACTTGAGATAGCGTAAAGAAATTTAGGGTGAACGGGGGCCGGTGCCGAGATTGGGCTAAAAGACAGGGTTAAGAGGTCTCTTCGCAATTTGAAAAATACGGGGCAGGAACGAATGCGGATGTGAAATACCGCCAGCGGCAGGGTAACGCGCACATATTCAGCGCTGTGAATGAAATCGGACTATGCCTGTTTTTTTGCCTTGGGTTTGGGTTTCTTTTTTTTGAGGCACACCTTGTCTTTCCTCACAAAGGCGCAGAGTTTCGGATTGTAATACTCCTTGCAGTTCAAGGGATTGTAAAGCGGGCACTCCGGATGTTTTTCTGACATATAAACTATTTTCCCTTCAACCTGGTAGTCACAGGTATACGATATTTTTTTCTTGTCAATGACCATAACATACATTTCAGGATATTACAACCATAGGGTATTTTTCCGTTTTTCTGCCCCGGGCAATTCGTTTTGACAATCCTGAGGTGCTGAGGTAATAGGATTCTTGAAAGACCGAAACCGTGAACCCGGATAACTATTTTTTGAACAATTTCCTATGCCATCTTTTGAATCGCTGAAAACCGACCTTCAACAGATCAATAATGATCTGGACACATCCATCGAAACGGTCCTGGCATTGCCAGGGATGCCCACCGATACGTTTCAAGCCTGGAGAGATATCTGTGCGGCCATCGACCAGCAGGTGGCCGAGGATGTGATTCGCGTGGCGGTCGTCGGTGCCATCAAGTCCGGTAAAAGCACTTTCGTGAATTCCCTTTTCAAAGCGGATTATCTTAAAAGAGGCGCCGGCGTGGTGACGTCTATCGTTACGCGGGCACGCAGCGGCCCGTATCTCAAGGCGACACTTTTTTTTAAATCATGGGACGAGATCAATGCGGACATGCAGCAGGCCATGGCTTTGTTTCCTTCTTCCCGGTGGCAAACCGGCGATGACCGGTTCGACATCCGCAGGGGGAGAGACCGACAGGAACTATCTTCAGCCCTCGGCTCACTTAAATCAGAACTGCTTATTTCCGACGGTGCTCGCAATGTCAACAGCATTGTCCTGGATTCCTATTTAAAGGGCTATGATACGGTTCAACCCATCATGGTTTCCGACCATTTAACCAAGGTTTTTGAAGACGATGCCTTCGACGGTCAGCAGGCTTTTGCCGGCAGTGATGCGCTGGCCGTCTATCTCAAAGATATCGAACTTGAAATCAACAACGGCAGCCTGGACACCAATGTCGAGATTGCCGACTGCCAGGGGAGCGACTCTCCCAATCCGCTGCATCTGGCCAAGATCCAGGAATACCTGTTGCGGGCCCACTTGTTGATTTACGTTATCAGCAGCCGGACAGGGCTGCGGCAGGCGGACATCCGTTTTATTTCCATGATCAAACAGATGGGCATCCTGGAGAATATCTTATTTGTGGTCAACTGTGATTTCAGCGAGCATGAAACCGTGGAGGATCTGGATGCCCTGGTGGAACACACTGGCCATGAACTGGCCATGTTGAGACCGCAGCCCGAAGTTTTTGCCTTTTCATCACTACTGAACCTGTTTCGTGCAAAGCAGGGCAAAAATAGCGACAAAGATGCCCTGCGGTTATCTCAGTGGACGAAGGAGGAAGCCCTTACGGCATATTCTGATCAGGCGTCGGAACGCTTTATTTCGAATTTCCAGCGCAAACTGATTCGGGAGCGATCCGCCCTGTTGCTCACCAACAATGTGGAGCGCCTGGGCGTTATCTCTTCGGGGCTGGAGTACTGGGCAAAGCTGAACCGTGATGTGGTCAACGGGGATGCGCGCAGTGTAGATCAGATCCTTGAAAAGATTGATTTCCACCGGAAGCAGATGGGTAAAATCGCATCGCTGGTCAAAAGCACCCTGGATGGTTCTGTTCAAAAAGTCAAAAAAGAGATTAAAACCAATATCGACCGTTTTTTTGACGCCCGCTACGGCAGCACCATGAAGCAGATCATCGACTACATTCGAACTTACCGGATGCCTTTCGAGCGCTATGAGGAGAACCTCGAAGCATCGGGATTTACCGACACACTCTATCTGGTATTTCAGGATTTCAAAGAGTCCCTGGATAAACATCTGGCGGAGACCGTCAATCCGCAGATCATCAGATTTGTTCGGCAGGAGGAGGCACGGGTTGCCGAATACCTTGAATCAATCGCCGGTCCTTATGAGACCATGGTGCAAGAAGCCATGGCGGATTACAACCACAGCATGGAACAGCTCGGCATCTCCCTGAACGGTGGGGACAATGCGGAGGAACGCAAAAAAAACCTGTCCGCCAGGCAGCACGGCAGCGACCTGACACTGCCCCCGTTGGATACAACCATGCGCTACTCAGCCCGCATTAAGACGGAAGCCGTGGTCAAGCTGGGTGTTTATTCACTGGAAAATATTTTCAGAAAATTGCTGAAAAAGAATTCCGGCGGCGGCATTCAACAAAAAGTCAAAGCCTTGAACGATGGCGTTAAACGCATGAAACGTGAAACCGAACGGTCCGTGCTGGCGCACCTGAAAGACTACAAGGAGAATATCAAGTTTCAATACATGTATAAACTGAGCAGTGCCATGGCGGAACATCTCTACGGGGTACTGCTGGAGAGTTTCGATGCCTACTTCAGCGATATTTCCAACATGGTCGCTCTGATCAGGGAAGAGCGCATCGACAAGAAGAGTACACTGCAGCTTCTGGAGAAGATGGAAACCGATGCATCCATGGCCTTGGGGAAAATAGATCGCCTGCGGAACAAGATCAGAATGTCGCAGGACGATGAACCTGAGTCGGCCTGACACTACGGTTTCATCAAGGGCTTACATCAACTATCTATACGCCAACCATGGGGTAGGTTCAGAGGATTGAAACAGGGCAAAAGCCCTGGCCTGCACCGTCAACACACTGATTGCTAAAGGAGGTACGAAGATGGCGAAGAAATCAACCAGGATCATCGCGGTGGCCAATGAAAAAGGGGGGGTTGGTAAAACCGTAACGGTCATTAACCTTGGTGCTGCTTTGTCCCTGATGGGGAAAAGAGTCCTGGTTGTCGATGTGGATCCACAGGCCAACGCCACCAATGGGCTGGGAATGGCACCGGGTCCAGACCAGTTGAACACCTACGATATGATGATGAAGCCCGGTGAAGTAAAAGCAGAGGATGTCCTGGTGGAAACCCCCTGGAAGAGACTGCACCTGATTCCTTCACACGTGGATCTTTCCGGGGCGGAAGTGGAACTCGTGGATCAACCCGGGAGGGAAAACAGGTTGAAAGATGCTCTGGCACCCATCGCGGGCAGGTATGATATTATTCTGCTGGACACGCCTCCGAGTCTTTCCCTGTTGACGGTCAACGTGTTTACCTGTGCCGGGGAGGTCATCGTGCCCTGCCAGACGCACCCCTATGCGTTCGGGGCCCTTGAAGAACTTTTCGATACGATCGGTGCGGTGAAGGATGCCATCAATCCGGGACTGGCGGTTACGGGTGTACTCGCGACCTTGTACGATCAGCGGACCCGGGTCAGTCATCGGATCCTGGAAAAGCTGAAAACCGACGAACGGTACTGCAGTCTGCTGTTTCAGACGGTTATCAGGGCCAATACCAAGATCGCCGACAGTGCGGATGCCTGCAAACCGGTTGTATTTTTCAGAACCACCAGTTATGGAGCCCTTGATTACAAGGCGTTGGCGCAAGAACTGCTGGCCTAACGGCTGTCATTACACCTGCGACTGGTATTTGCCCTTCGGGCGTCATTTGGCCTGCGGCCGTAATTTATCCTCCGGATGTCATTTACGCTTCGCGTGATATTGATGTTGCCGAATCGAAATCGGGATCGCTATCGAAATCGAAACAATTAGGACACTTGTCGTAGTGAAACGAAGATCCTGTCATTGGGGGAGCCCTGGCCCCTTCAGCCTTCCACCTTTAACCCAAAGGAAGGGCGAATAACCAATATCCAATAACGAATGATTAATGTCCAAATGCAGATAGTAAACCTGATCATTGGAAATTGGATATTGATTATTGGATATTTTAAAAAAGCGGGTTGCCAATCCTGCTTGTGGCTATTCGGCATTCGATGTTGGACGTTCGATGTTCATCTTTTCCGGTTCATCCGCATTCTGCCTACCGAACCTTGGTCCTGTATAGTCTCAAGCTGTTGGAAACCACGCTGATACTGCTGAAAGACATGGCCAGGGCGGCCATGATGGGGTGCAGTTCCCTCAAAAAAATCGGAAAGGAATGAAAAGGATAAAGGATGCCGGCCGCAATGGGGATCAGGGCCAGGTTGTAAAAAAAGGCCCAGAACAGGTTCTGGTGAATGGTTCGCATGGTGGCCCTGCTCAGTCTGATGGCCCGAGGAACGGCTTCGAGGCTGCCGCTTGAAAGGATGACCCCGGCTGTTTCGATGGCGACATCCGTGCCGCTGCCGATGGCCATCCCCACATCCGCCTGGGCCAGGGCCGGCGCGTCATTGATGCCATCGCCCACCATGCCCGTCTTGCTTCCCTGCTGCTGCAATTTTTTCACGGCAGCCGACTTGTCTTCGGGGCGGACTTCCGCATGTACCTGGTCGATGCCGACCTGCCGGGCAATCGTTTTGGCCGTATGCATGTTGTCACCGGTGAGCATGACAACTTTGAGCTTCATCCGGTGGAGTTGCTCAATAGCCGCGGCGGAGTCAGGTTTAATCCTGTCGGAAACCGTTATCATGCCGGCCACGTCAGTACCGCTGGCGACGATCATGACGGTTTTGCCTTCTGTCTGGAGGGCCATGATGGCATCTGCAGATGCATCCAGGGTTTTGGCGATAACCGGATCGGATTCCCTGAACCAGTTGGGTTTTCCAACCCGAACGGTTGCGGTTCCGATGGTGGCTTCAACCCCGCGTCCGCCAACGGCCCGGAAATCGTGCAGGTCGGCGAGTTCGATACCGCGGTTGTGGGCTTCGCGGACGAGGGCCTTGCCCAGGGGGTGCTCGGATCCTTGTTCCACGGATGCTCCCAGAGATAGAAGTGCATCAGGGCTGCTGCAGACGGGTTCAGCGGGTAATATGTCCACAACCGTCGGTTTGCCAAGGGTAATTGTGCCGGTTTTATCCAGCAATACACTGTCGATTATGGAGGTGGTTTCCAGGGCTGTGCTGTTTTTAAACAGAATTCCGTTTTCAGCGCCTTTTCCCGTTCCGGCCATGATGGCCGTGGGTGTCGCAAGACCCAGGGCGCAGGGGCAGGCGATCACCAGTACGGCCACCATGCGGATCATGGCCGGTACGAAATCTCCACCGATCCACCACCAGAGCAGAAAAACAATGCAGGCAATCGCAATGATGGCAGGCACAAAAACAGCGGCCACGCGGTCTGCCAGGGCTTGGATGGGAGCCTTGCTGCCTTGGGCTTCCTGCACCAGCCTGATGATCTGGGCCAGGGCCGTGTCCTTGCCCACCCGGGTGGCCTTGAACTTTATATAGCCTTCGCCGTTGATGGTGCCGCCCACTACCGGGTCTCCCGGTTTTTTGTCTACGGGCAGCGGTTCACCGCTTAACATGGATTCGTCAACAGCCGAGCCGCCTTCGATGATATCACCATCTACGGGGATGCGTTCACCGGGGCGCACCGCGACCACGTCATCAACCTGTACCTGGGTGAGGGGGATTTCCATTTCGGTCCCATCCTTCACAACGGTGGCTGTCTTGGGGCGCAGTCCGATCAGTTTGCGGATGGCGCCGCCGGTCTTTCCCTTGGTGCGTGATTCCAGCATTTTTCCCAGTTTTATAAGGGTGATAATCACGGCAGATGTCTCGAAGTAGACATGTGACCCCAGGGTAGGGGCAATCAGCAGGCAGGTTGAATAGACATATGCGACCGTGGAACCCAGGGCCACCAGCACATCCATGTTGGCGCTCCGGTTTCTCAGGCTTTTGAACCCGCCCACATAGTAATCCCAGCCGGTGTAAAACTGTACCGGTGTGGCCATGGCGAAAAACAGCCAGTTGACCCACGCCTGGTGGCTCCACGCACCGACAAGCTGAAAGTCCCGGGCCATGCTCAGCACAAAAAGAGGCAGGGCGAACATGACCCCGACGGCGAATTTCCGGGTTTGGATCCTGATTTCAGCGTTGCGGGCAGCCTGCTCCGCATCATCCCCATGGGCATCGTCCTGCGGGATGACGCCGAAACCCGCTTTGGCCACCGCCGCGTGGATGTCCTCGAGGGATGCAATTCCCGGAACGTATTCCACGGATGCGCGTTCCGTGGCCAGATTCACCGAGGCCGCGGTAACGCCGGGAACCTTCTTGTTGAGGGCGCGTTCGATATTGGCCGCGCAATTGGCGCAGGTCATGCCGGTTACAGCGAAATCGGTTTTGGCTTTACGAACGGGTATGGTTATTTTTTTTTCATTCATCATTTGAACTTAATGATGAAAAAAATGTTGTCAAATACATGAAATTTTAACGCTCGACGATAAACCAGGGATTCAGCAGGTTTTCCTTGTTGTAAACGAGGGGGATTCCGGAAGGGTACTCGTATATGCGGGCGCCGGCGCATTCCGCGACGGCATGGCCGGCAGCCGTGTCCCATTCCATGGTCGGCGCAAGACGCGGGTATATGTCGGCCCTGCCTTCTGCGACCAGGCATAGCTTCAGGGAGCTGCCGGCGGGGATGAAATCAACGCTTCCGAACGCACTGCGCTTTTGAGCGACAAATTTTTCGAGTGCTTCCGTGGCATGGGAACGCGAACCGACGATGGTGTAGGGCTGTTCGCCTGAGCGTCCGATGGGCAGGGAAATGGATTGCTTGACGAGGTCAACTGTCGTGCAGGTGCTACGGGCGATACGGCCGCACATCGCATTGATCGTATCCATGCCTTCCATTTTGAAGGCGCCCAGGTTCTGCATGGCAAAATAAAGGAATTTCCGCACAGGGGCGAAAACAACGCCCAGGACCGGCTTGCCGGCGGTTACTATCGCTATGTTGACGGTGAACTCACCGTTGCGTTTGACAAATTCCTTGGTACCGTCCAGGGGATCGATAATCCAGAGCGTGTCCCAGGTTCTGCGCGTGTCAAAAGGGATGGCTTTGCCCTCTTCGCTGAGCAGTGGAATTTCGAATTCTGCGAGTTGCCCGGAGATGATGTCGTGGGCCTTTTTGTCGGCCAGGGTCAACGGTGAGTTGTCGGCTTTGTAGTCCACGTCAAAATCGGAGTGATAGACCTCAAGAACGGCTTTACCGGCATCGACAGCCGCCTGGATGGCATGGAGCAGATATTTATCGTTTTTCATGGAAAGTTGTCCTCGAATGCTATATTTTGCTGTTGTTTTTCAGTTTCGCAAGGCTTTCCCTGGCAAAATCTATGGACGGGTCGATGGAGAGGGCTACTTCGTAAAAATAGATGGCCTTGTCCTTTTCCCCCATCTCGCGGTAGTTGGAGCCGATGTTGGCATAATCGATGGCCGAGCCCGGATTAAGTTCTAGGACTCTGGCAAAGGCTTCTATGGCTTGTTCATGCTGTTTCAGTTTAAAATGGCAGAATCCCTTCAGGTTGTAGATGTCGGTGCGCTCGTTGTCGTGGGCCTCTCCTTCTTTAAGGGCTTCGAGGGATTTCTCGTAGGCACCCATTTCTTTGAGGCTTACCCCCATATAGGAGTAGATGCTGGCCAGGTCCTGCTGGGCGGGGTCCAGGGTCAATGCTTTCTTGAACCGGCCAAGGGCATCCTGGTTTTCCCCCATCCCCAGGAGGCTGGTTCCCAGGTAGAAGCTGAGATAATATTTATCGGGCAGTTTGTCATCGATTTCGGTAAGTTGCCGATAGGCTTCCGCGGGTGCGTTGTTTTCGGTGATGAGTTTGGCGGAAAACATGCCCAGACTGGTCCCTGCCGCTCTTTCACGGAAATGAGCCCCGGGTATGATGGTGTAGAAAGCTGGGATGCGCAGCCGGTCGTGCATGGTGTCGATGACAATCACATCCAGGTCTCTTTCTGCAAGCGCGGCGATGCAGTTTTCCACTTCGATGCGGATGTTGTTGTTCGAGATGTTGGGCAGATCGGTCATATTGATCATCTGATTCGATCCGGTGATGAATTTCGCATCCTTCAAATTGGTGAACTTGGGCAGACCGCTGGCTACGTAATTGGATCCGGTGTTGAAATCACCGGCCAATTGTGCTGTTTCCGTCAGCGCGCGGCTCAAGGCCTTCTGCGGGTCCGGGGTGGTGCCTGCTGTCCAGACAATCTCGCTTTTCCCGGGAAAGGTTGTGGGGTCATAGGCCAGAACGCCCACCGACGGTATACCCATATCGAGGGTGAAATCCGATAAAAAAACCCGGATCCCGGCCTTGGCATATTTGTCCAGCATTTCGACGACTAGTGGATCGGTTGCCGATTCAGGCCAGATCAAAGGCGCGGGCAACCGGTTCCGGTTGACCAGAGAGGACACATGCCGTTCGACAACCTCACAAATACCCTGTGACAGGGCTTCTTCTACACAGTTGCCGGCTGAGGGGCCGTTGAATTCGTTAATGGCCAGAAACCAGCTGAAGGGAACGAGCACTCTTTTTTTATGGGTAAGGTTATAAGCCCATGTCCACGAGAGGGGCAGGTTTTCGAACACGTTCCTGGTGACAGTCAGATCACTGGAATCGTCGTGAACCGATTTTGCTATCAGGTCAAACGCGATGATCTCATTTTTAAGATTGGCATAGGTGTCGGTGAAAAAATTCTTCGGATTCTTGCAGAAACTGAAAAAACTGAATCGTTCAGCCAGTTCCATGACTGCACTGGCCTCTGACTGCTGGGGGGTTGCCCCCTTGCCCATCTGTTTTTTTGTACCGATGATAGACACGGCATCCTTGCCGCACTGGCTGAAAAAAACAGGAATACCCAGTCGCCCGTTGTCAATCCGCTCTGTTTTTTCCAGTATATCCAGGTCGATCTCTTTCAACCGTTTACGAAACCGTTCCACGGTTTTCTGGGGGGTCATGATCTTGTCCTGGTCGGCGGTAAATTGTTTGAATGCATCTTTCAAGATGACAGGCTCGGTCATTGTATTCTCCAATCATATTCAAGACCACCCACCGCATCATAGTCTGATGATGGCCTTTCAAGATGGCTTCACGCTGTTGAAAGTCGATAATTTACATACTGTTTTCTGCCCGGCCGGGCAATGGTCCTTCGTGTATAGTATCATAAAATTGGCATTATGTCATTCCCATGCAAGCCGCGGGCAATTACCACAGTTACTTCGTAACATGGTCTTAAGGCGAATAACAGCCAATTTTTGTCTTGTAAAAGTGACAAATTTTGTCACTTTAATGTAGCAGCAAATCAACTTGAAAATTATAACTATTTGAAATAATATATAATATACTGATTATGGATAATCTGGCCTGATTGTTGCTATAATGACATGAAAGATTGTGAAATCTGATTTTTACAGCAAGAACAACCGAAAGGAGGATGCAAATGCGTAAATTCATCATATCGGTATTCATCGCAGGATTTATTGCCGGATCAGCTAACGCCGAAATGCTCGAGTTTCACTTCACTGCCAATATCAACAGTTATTCAGATGACAGCGGTGTCTTCAGTGAACTGGGGTACTCCGACAGCATGGCCATAGAGGGCACGGTTTCCATCGATACCGCAACCGAGGAAAGTTTCATTTCTCCGGATCCGCTTGCGGTCGGCTCGTTCGGCTGGTGGAAAACCGGGTTGGTTGTGTTTGAAAAACAGGGATTTACCTGGATAGATGTTTCCACTCAAACGCTGCTGGTTGTTAACAATCCTGCCACGGTAGACCCGCCGATACCGCTTCACCATGAGACGAATATCGGGACGAGCCAGGCCAGCTTGAATGGCGCGGATATAATACAATCGGTGAATCAGAAGGTCATCCTGAAAAATGGGGAATGGGACGTGAACATGCCCATGGATCTCAACCTGGATCTTTTTTCAGAATTTCTCGTCGAAATAATCAGTACAAATGGCCATCGGTCGATATTCAGGGCTGCGATCACATCCATCATGAATGCGGAAGAGTATGCCGCCAGCCAGGTGGAACCGATCATCGAAGAAGACCTGGGTGAATTAAAAAGAAAGATTAAGAAGCTCAATCTGAAGAAAAAAGAGAAAAATGTTCTGCAAAAAAGAATCAAAAAGGCCAGCGCTAAATATGAGGGTAACACCAGGAATATAAAAGGGGCTGTAAGTGAACTCCAGGCATTCAATATGCAGTTAGAAAAGAGAATAGCCAAAGGTAAAATCACGCAGGAAGAGCATGACGATTTAAAAGAATTGCTTAAGGCGTCAAATGCCGTCATCGAACGTATGCAAAAGAAAAAATAGAGACGACACACCGGCAGACATCGAAAGGGGGAGGCATGGTGAACCCCATTCCGGATGTCGGTGCGGATGAATTCATGAAGGGCTCAGGCGAAAATGGATCCAGAAACAATCGCCTGGGCTCTTTTTTTGTGGGAATTCATGGGCGCCAGAGAATTGAGCCGGTTACAACAACCGGGATTTCCAGTTTACCCTATTTGATTTAAAAAAGTGTTGATTTTATGGTACAAAAATCTTACACAAACTGGCATATTTCCTAAGATGATATTTCAATAATTACAAGATGGGGACTTTATAAAAAATCAAATGATATTGGGGATGTAGCTCAGTTGGGAGAGCGCGGCGTTCGCAACGCCGAGGTCGAGGGTTCAAATCCCTTCATCTCCACCACGCTTTGTCCTGCCAAACTACGCATGGCAGATAGTGTCTATTTATCATTAAATTATTGAGGTGAAAATTATGCGAAAATCACTATGGGTCATTTTTGGGGTTATCTTTTATTTTACGGTATTTTATTCACCGGCTTTTGTATTTAGCGATACCATTATTTTTAACTCTGATGGCAGTATCATTGATAAAGTACAGTATGAGATAGTTGTTTCGGATAGAGAAAAATCTTTAAGCATGCAACTAATAAATGGCTATGATGCTACATCTAATGCTTGGAAGGATCCTATCAAATTAAGAAAAAAAAGAATTGAGCAGTGGAGAATAATGCGGTCACTTTATAATCCTGATTCGCTTCCCGCCAAGATCGAGAATGCAACAGTAACGGACAAATTGTGAACTTTTTGACAGTTTTGGATAAATCCCTGCCGGAACTTGATAATTGGGCGTTGGATATTGATGATTAGATATTCAATTTTGGCCATTAAAAAAGGGGTTGGAATGTTTTTCCAACCCCTTTTTTAATGGATCTAAGGAGGTAAAAAGATGAAGCATGTGGTGCTGTTTTATGGGTGGATGGTCAGGCCACCGATAAAAGTGGTATCGGTTCCGAACCGTCTTCGAACATAAAGCGGTCGGTTATGTAATCGATGTTGTTGCGCAAGGCCGATTTTCTGTGTGACCCCATGGGATTCCCTTCGGCAAATGATATCGCCATGATCAGGAGCAGCTTGATCCTCTGGAAAAGAATGTGGTCCAGGAGAATATGAAGTTTCCTGTTGTTGACAGCGGTAAAGTGTTTTTTGTAGCTTTCCCAGCCTGTCATCGCATCGGCAAGTTTGGCTGCATTGCTTTTTATGGCGCCGGCCCGATATCCGCCAAGCGGATAATCTTTAAGATAGGCTTTTGACATGACAACCAGCAGTTGCAGCCGTGACATAAAGATATCCTTTTCCTGCAGTTTTCTCATCTCCCGGGGATTCGGCCCTATGCGGTCCACTGAATTCACTTCTCCTTGCTGGTAATGCCGTATTAATTTTTACTTGAACCTGGATACACATGGGATGGTTTTTAATGTCCGTGCTGAATGTTATGCGATTCAACCATCCTGATATGGTTTAAGCAATAACCGGGCCAATTTGAAAATTAAAAATAATTCAATAAATTTACATGGATAGAGATTTAAGCGTTAGACAGAAATAGAAAAATGGAAATGGAGGTATACGTAACTATGTAGTTTATTCCACAGTTGTGTTGGTTGTGTAATCAGGGAAATAGAAAAGGACTTCGTTGGGTAGCGTTTTCGGGGTAACGTTTAAAAAAGTGCGTCTTGTGTCACACGCCTCGAACACTCATTGTGGTGAACATCCGAGGATGTCCGGAGGGTTATAAATTTGCGCTAAAAGCATATTGATTTTTAATTCAATCTGTTGTATTAACCAAGTTTCTGAAAAGATTCCACAACCAATGATTTCAATATGTTACAAACATAGGTGTGCGAAACCGCAAATTTAGGATTTAGCCGAAAGGGGGACAGAACACCATGGACCGTACTGTAGAAGTCACCCGCAAAACCAAGGAGACGGTCATCGAAGTGAAACTGGATATCGATGGCCAGGGAAAAACGGATATTGCCACCGGGATTCCCTTTTTCGACCACATGCTAACCCTGTTCGGTGTCCACGGTTTCTTCGATCTGCATATCTATGCCAAGGGCGATATCGCGGTGGATTTCCACCATACCATGGAGGACGTGGGGCTCGTGCTCGGAGACGCATTTGAAAGAGCCCTGGGGGCAAGAAAAGGCATAAAACGGTATGGGCATGCCGTGACCCCTATGGATGAAGCGCTGGCCGAGGTCGCCATCGATCTGTCCAAACGCCCGTTCCTGATTTACAACCTGCCGGTTGCGGTGTGCGGCTGTGGGGATTCTTTTATCGCCCTGGCCAAAGAGTTTTTCCGTGCGTTCTCAACCAGGGGCGGTATGAATCTGCATATCAACGTAAATTACGGTGAAAACGAACACCACATCATCGAGTCTGTCTTTAAAGCTGTAGGCAGGTCGCTGGATGCCGCTTGCCAGTTTGATCCGCGGATTGCGGATGTTTTGTCCTCGAAAGGATCGTTGTAGCCTGATTTAGCGTGCATGTGTTTTCGGTGAAAAAAATACTCTCGCCCACTTCGTTAGAGGGCACAAAGATCACAGAGAGTTTTATACTTTCGTGTTTTCGTGATAATATTATTGATATAAAACGGAAAATCAAATGATTATCATTCCTGCTGTAGATATCAAAGGTGGAAAGTGCGTGCGGCTCGAGCAGGGCCGGATGGATGCTGAAACGATTTTTGCGGACGATCCTGCGGTTATGGCGCAAAAATGGGATAAGGCCGGGGCGGAGATCATCCACATCATCGACCTGGACGGTGCCGTAATGAAACGCCCCCGGAATCTTGCCGTTATAAAAAAAATCGTTGCCTCTGTGGCGGCGCGGATTCAAATCGGTGGCGGTATCAGGACAAGGGAAACCATAAAAATGTACCTCGATTCAGGGGTCGACCGGGTGATCATTGGCACGGAAACCATCCGCAACCCCGCACTTGTGGACGATGCCTGTGGTGAGTTTCCCGACCGTATCGTGGTGGGAATCGATGCGCGCAAGGGCATGGTCGCCATAGAAGGCTGGACCGAGGATACCCAGACACGCGCAGTGGATCTGGCCCGGCGGTTTGAAAACAGCGGTGTTGCCGCTATTAATTTCACGGATATCCATCGGGACGGAATGCAGACGGGCCCCAATATAGAGGAAACCCGAAAAATGGCCGAATCCGTGTCGATTCCGATCATCGCATCCGGCGGTGTCGCCACCCTGGATGACATTAAAAAGCTCATGCCTCTCGAATCTGTGGGTGTGAGCGGGGTGATTACCGGAAAAGCGCTTTACAGCGGGAGTCTCGATCTGAAAGAGGCCATCGCATGCGCCGGTACTGCTGCCTGTTTTCAATGAACTCTTGACAATACGTAAGCCATTATTATTTTAGTAAGTTAAGTAAAAATGTTAAGGCTGTCCATGTGACCCGGCCATAAGAATTTCCGAGGTTGTGGCATTTTACCGGACGCTTTCCATGACTGTCCCATAATTCAATCTCATTGTATTTGAGGGTGTTTTTATTGGCGAATTTTATACCCGAAGATAAAATAGAAGAGATCAAAAACGCGGCAGATATTGTGGAGGTTGTTTCCGAATATGTGCTGCTGAAGAAAGCCGGACGCAACTACAGTGGTCTCTGTCCTTTCCACTCCGAAAAAACCCCTTCCTTCACCGTCAGTCCAGAAAAACAGATTTTCCACTGTTTTGGATGCAACACGGGTGGCAATGTTTTCAGTTTTTTAATGAAGCAGGATGGTCTGTCTTTCCCCGAGTCGGTAAGGTTTCTTGCCGGACGTTACGGTGTCGATCTGCCTGTGGGGGAAATGTCCGCAAAGATGCGCCAGCAGGTCAGCGAACGGGAACAGCTGATCAAAATTAACCATCAGGCCATGGATTTTTTTCATGGGAATCTCCTGAGTGGACATCATGGCAAAAAGGCGTTGGCCTATCTTGAACGACGCGGCATATCCAGGACGGTTGTCGATACGTTCAAGTTGGGTTTCGCGCCCCGCTCATGGGATGAGCTTTTCAATTACCTCGGGCGCAAACACGTTCCGGTGGGGATGATCGAAAAAGCAGGGCTGATTGTTGCCCGTAAGGATAATAGCGGTTTCTATGACCGGTTCAGAGATCGCATCATTTTTCCAATTCTGAACATGAGCATGCAGACCGTGGGGTTTGGGGGCAGGGTCATGGATGATTCACTGCCCAAATATCTGAACTCGCCCGAAACGCCCGTCTATAACAAGCGGCGACTGCTTTACGGACTACACGCTGCTAAAAAGAAATGCAGGAAAGAAGGTACCATCTACGTCGTCGAAGGCTATTTCGATCAGATTTCCCTGTACCAGAGGGGTATTGAGAATGCCGCGGCTACGCTCGGAACCGCACTTTCTTCCGAACACATTCATCTGATGAAAGGCTTCGTCAAACGGGCGGTACTTATTTTTGATTCGGACGAAGCCGGTATCAAGGCCTCGGAACGGAGCGTGGGGATGTTCGTCCGGGAAGGTATTGAAGCGCGTGTTGTCATGCTGCCCAAAGGGCACGACCCGGATTCATACGTTTCCGAGTTCGGCGCGGAAGCTTTCTACAAAATGGCGGAAAACGCCCTGGAAGTAATGTCTTTTCTGATGAAGACGGCCGAAAAAAAACACGGGTTGTCCGTCAACGGGAAGCTCGGTATCCTGGCGGACTTGAGACGTGCGCTGGCTTCCATAGAAGATATGTCCGCGCGGCAGCTCTACATAAAGGAACTCTCTGAATTGTTGGGCATTGATGAAAGAACCGTGCTCGAAAAGGTCAGGGAGACGAAGGCTACATTGGAAAAAGAAAACCAGATCAGCGCACGTCGAAATGAAAGATTGCAGCTTGCCGCGGGCAGCGAGCGCAGTCGAAAGGCAAAATCACTCAATAAGGGTGTCGAGAATCGGCTGGAGCGACAGGTCGTTGCCATGATGCTCCAATATCCCGAAATATTGCCCGAAGTCGATGCGTCGCGTGTATTAGACCATTTTTTGGACAGCACGCTTCAGTTCATCGGTAAATTGGTTCTGTCGCACCCGCCCGGAACAAAAGAAGGTGTATCGAATTTGATGTCTATGGTTGACGATACCGAAAAAAGAAATATATTAGCTTCTTTATCTATAAAAGAAGAGATGTGGAATATACGGGATTGCCGGAAGATCATTTCGAAACTGATCGGGCACAGTCCCAAACGCCAAGAAATTTTCCTGAAAGAGCAGATAAGGGCGGCTGAAAGGGACAATAATCAGGATCTCGCACTGAAATTGCTCGATGAATTGCAGAAAAGTACCGTTTTGAATCGAAAACAGATGCGTGAAGTTCTCAGAGAATATTGAATTTGAAATCGTTGCAGGAGACCGGACTCAATGACAAAAAAAACCGAAGTGGCATCAACGCAAACCACCCCCAAAGCTAAAAAGACGGCTGCCAAAAAAACAACGACCCAAAAGACGGTAGCCAAAAATGTGGCTGCGAAAAAGGCCACGGTTAAAAAGACGGCAGCAAAAAAGATCACCGTTAAAAAAGAGACAAAGAAAAAAGCTCCCAAGAAAAAAGCGGTTGAGAAGCCGGATGCCAGCCGGAAGGAAAAGGCTAAAACGACCGAAAAAAAGACGGCTAAACCCGTAATCCGCAAAAAAATAACCAAGAAAAAGACCGCAAAGAAGGCTGAAAGACGTTTGAAAGAGAAAACAGAAGCTGCGGTAAAGACGCCAACCAAGAAGAAGAAAACGACCGAGAAAGCGTCTGCCAAGAAGGTGCCGAAGCAAAAAGCGGTGTCCAAAATAAAAAAGAGCCCGAAAAAGAGTAAAAAAGCGACCCGAAAACCGGTTTATGACAAAAAGAATCTCAAAAAATTGATCAGCAAAGGAAAAAAACAGGGATATTTGACCTATGATCAAGTATACGCTTTTTTGCCGGAAGATCAGCAATCTGCAGAACGCTTTGATGACACGATCATCTTGCTGGACGACCAGGGGATCAAGGTGGTGGACGGTGATAAACTGCCCGTCAAGGCGTCCCCGAAAAGCAATGCCAAGAATAAAAAAGCACCGGCCGCCGCAAAGGCGCTGCCTGATTTCGGTACGGTTACGGACCCCGTCAAGATGTATCTGCGTGAAATGGGGCTGGTTACCCTGCTGAGCAGGGAAGGTGAAGTCGAAATTGCCAAAAAGATAGAAGCCGGTGATCAGGATGTCCTCAAATCACTCCTGGAAACCAAGATGGGTGTGGCGCTCATTCTCAAACTCGGCGATCACATCAGAATGGAGGAATTGAGGCCCAAGCATGTGTTGAGGGATGTGGATGAAGGCGACAACTACATCGATGAAGCGGTCCTGATAGAAAGTTTTAGCAAAACCACGAAGATGATGACCCGTATTCATGAAGAGAACCGTAAACTTCGAAAAAAGCTGCGGCTGAACGGCCCTGCTTCCAATGAGCAACGTAAAATCAGACGGTCCATCGCCCGCAGAAACAACAAAATTTTCCTAATGCTTAAAACCTGGCGATTCGAGGCCAGCGTCGTGGATAAAATCGAAGCGGATCTCAGAAAACTGAACAGCTGGTACGACACCATGAACAGGCTGATGGCCATGAGCGCCGAGGCGGCCAACGTTCCGCTGAAAGATCTTCGTGACCATCTGATCAATAAGACCACATTTGCAAAATGGGCTAAAGAACACGTCAAGCTGACCAGGGATGAGCTGGGTGTGCTTCATGGCGAACTGTTGCGTATCCAGGAGGATGTGAACACGCAGGAATCCGATACGACAACCAACAGCCGAATTCTGAAGCGGATTATTGCCAATGTGAATGAAGGCCGCATACGGGCCAAACTGGCCAAGAGCGAACTGATCAAAGCCAACCTGCGCCTTGTGGTCAGCATCGCCAAGAAATACACCAACCGGGGTCTCCAATTTCTCGACCTGATCCAGGAAGGCAATATCGGCCTCATGAAAGCGGTGGATAAGTTCGAGTACCGCAGAGGGTACAAATTCAGCACCTACGCAACCTGGTGGATCCGGCAGGCCATCACCCGGGCCATTGCCGACCAGGCTCGTACCATCCGCATTCCCGTGCATATGATCGAAACCATCAACAAGCTCATTCGGACTTCACGGTATCTGGTTCAGGAACTGGGCCGGGAACCCAAACCGGAAGAAATTGCTGAAAAAATGGAAATTCCCCTGGAGAAGGTGCGGAAAGTGCTCAAAATTGCCCGGGAACCCATATCGCTGGAAACCCCCATCGGTGAGGAGGAAGACAGTCACCTCGGAGACTTCATCGAGGATAAGAAATTTGTCTTGCCGTCCGATGCCGCCGTGAACCTGAACCTGGCCGAACAGACACGCAAGGTGCTTGCAACCCTTACACCGCGCGAGGAAAAAGTGCTGCGGATGCGGTTTGGTATCGGTGAGCGGGCCGATCACACGCTCGAAGAGGTGGGGCAGGATTTTACCGTTACCAGGGAACGTATACGCCAGATCGAGGCAAAGGCATTGCGAAAACTCAGGCATCCAACGAGAAGCCGCAAGTTGAAGAGTTTTATCGACAACTAACACTTGACAAATAATTGCCTAATAGGTAAATAACCAGTTTCCCGACACCTTAGGGCCCATAGCTCAGCTGGCAGAGCCACCGGCTCATAACCGGTAGGTCCCTGGTTCGATCCCAGGTGGGCCCACCAAACCCAAAGCAAAACGGGTCGGCAGTTTTGTAGATGAGGATGCCGGAGGATGAGGACTGCATGAATATGGTTACTGTCAGGGGTGAATACAGATGAATATGTTTCTCCATTCAGAGGATATGTTGGCTTGAGGCGCGGTCTTAACAAGAGACCGCGTTTTTTTATTCCTGAAGGGGAATCCAGTATGTCGACAATCATCAGATGGGGAACCCAGACATGAATTTGAGCGTAGCGGATATCATTCGGGTCACTGAAGCCTTGGCGCCGCCGGAATTGGCGGAAGCGTGGGATAACATCGGTCTCCAGGTGGGCAGCCGGGATTGGCCGGTGAAGAGGATCTGGGTTGCACTGGATCCGCTCCCCCATGTTGTGGCGGATGCCTGCCAGGCAGACGTCGACCTGTTGATTACGCACCATCCCTTGATATTTAAGCCGTTGAAATCCATCGATTGCACAACGCCAGTGGGGGCGATTATCGGTAACGCTCTTCAACACCACCTGACCATTTTTTCTGCGCACACGAACCTGGACTCGGCGGCCGACGGCGTGAATGACGCGCTTGCACACCGGATCGGTCTCCGGAATTTGAGTGTTCTTAGACCGGCTGCCGACGAAAGCAGATCGGTTGATGAAGGTGACGACATGTCCGGCAGAGAGCCGTTGATCATTCAGGGGCTGGGCCGGACCGGCGATCTGCCCCACGAACAGACATTGGCGTCACTGGCCCGGAACATGAAAAACAACCTCAAACTTGAATCCGTTGCTATTGCAGGGGATCCTGACCTGGCTGTTGGCACGGTGGCGCTCTGCTCAGGGAGCGGTGCCTCTCTTCTGGGAGATTTCTTTGCCAGCGGGGCGCAGGCATACGTAAGCGGTGACCTGCGTTATCACGATGCGAGGGAGGTCGAAATCGCGGGCCGGGGCCTGATTGACATCGGACACTTTGCATCCGAACATCTGATCGTGGACATACTGGCAGATCGGCTGGCCGGGGAGTTGGCCAAAATTGCGGGCGTTGTTACTGTTGAAGCCTATCGGCTCGAAAAAGATCCATTCATAACAATTTAACCACAATAAGAAAACGGGGATACGCGTGAACACAAGCATTGATTTGAGAGAACAGACGGCGATTCTGGTGAAGCTGCAGTCCATTGATTCCGGGAAAAGGCAGATAAGCCTCGTGCTTTCCAAGGTGGATGAAAAAGTCAGGAAACTCGAGTCCGAACTTGGTGCCTCCAGGTCCATCGTTAATAATAGTGAGAAATCACTGGATGACTTGCGCAAACAATATCGTGAGCTTGAAACAGAACTGAGTATGAACAATCCCAGGATCGAAAAAAGTAAAGAAAAACTGCGCGCCGTGAAGAACAATAAAGAATACCAGTCGTTGTTGAAGGAGATCGAGGAGTTAAAAAAAATAAGCTCCTCTCTGGAAGACGGTGTGCTCGAATGCCTGGAACAGATTGAAAGCTCCGAAGTGTCGGTTAAAAAAAGTGAGACCGAATTTCATTCCATCGAAGAACGGATTGAAAATGAAAAACAGGACGTCGAAAAAGAGAGCGAGAAGGGTGAACACCAGCTCAAGGAACTCAATGCGGAATGGGACCGGGTGTCCGCTGATGTTACCCCCAAGATTCTGAAAACATTTGAAAGAGTCAAAGACCAATCTCGGGGAATCGCTATTGCACCCGTTGTGAATGCTGTTTGCCAGGCATGTCATATGAATATTCCCCCCCAGATGTATAATGAACTTCAGCGTTTTGAGTCTCTTACGTTTTGTCCGAGCTGCCAGAGGATCATTTACTGGAAGGATAAATCATGACCCACCCGGCGCCGGGGCGAAAAAGGCAGGCATGAAAAAGGGGATTTCCCCACGGAGTTTTACAACGCATCCCCTTACGGGGTGGCACTCGATCCACCCTTTTTGTGGGGGATGATAAATTTTGGTTGAAGCAGTCCAAACGATCGCTGGGCGGCCATAAGGCCGCCTGGAGGAAAGTCCGAACACCGCAGGGCAGGATGCTCCATAACGTGGAGTCGTGGCAACGCGAAGGAAAGTGCAACAGAAAGTATACCGCCCCGGGGGCGGCGACGCGCTCGGGGTAAGGGTGAAAAGGTGCGGTAAGAGCGCACCAGTTCTTCGGGTGACCGGAGAAGCTCGGTAAACCCCATCCGGTGCAAGACCAAATAGGGGAGTGTTTGAGGGTGGCCCGCTCAAGCTCCCGGGTAGGTCGCACGAGATTCCGAGCAATCGGAATCCTTAGATGAATGATCGTTGCCCGGACAGGGGTAACCCGGTTCGGGAACAGAATTCGGCTTACGGACTGCTTTGACCGATATCATCCAGCCACGACGAGGTCTGTATAAAGGATTAAAGGACAAGGTGCTGTGGAACCATTGACCAAGGTACTCTCGTTTCTGGAAAAAGCACAGTTGTTTTCTTATGACTACCTGAAGTGCTGTACCTACATATCCAACCGCGATGTCGAGAGCGATTACTTTACCAAAAAGCTTTACTCCAAACTGATCGGCACGTCACAGGTTCTGGAAGATTTTCTGGATTTTCACGGTGCCAAGAACAGCCAGGCATGGTATTTCTACAGGGAGCTGTCGGCTTCGGTTAGACATCTAAGCCTGGGCGCCTATTCGCAGAAACACATTTCAAATCGCCTTGTGTTTTATGATCTTCCGGATGCCGAGGAATTCCGTTATGAAGGTTATGCGACCATCAAATTTTTGACGGAATCAATCATGAAACTTGCACCGGTCATCCTCGAAGAGGCCAGGCATCTGCATATCACAGTCCCGGATAGAACCTTTACTCACCAGGATTTTCCCGGCATCACCACCACGGATATACTCAAATACGATATCGATGATGAAGCCAAGGACCTGCAGGAAAAAAATATCGTGAAGATTGCCAGCGACTTTTTGAGGATCGCGAAAAAATTTGATGCGTTGGGGTTTTATGAACCCTATGACTTAAATGGGATTTTGGGCATTGTTCCCGAAAAGGTCAATGAAGTCGAAATCCGGCGGTTCGAGATGCTGGTACACAACCTCCAATCCTCTTTCGATACCTATGTTATCCACGGCGGCTACCGATTCGGTAACCGCAAACTGAAACAATTGCGCAGCTATTTTTCGGTCGTGTTCCACCTGCTGCAAATGACGGGAAGACTGCTTCATTTTTATGAGCGTCACCTCCACGAAGCGGGCTATAAAAATATATACAAGAAAGTGCAGGACACGCTTGCCGCACTGGTTGACCCCGAGATTCTTCTGGACAGAACCATCAACTACGGGCTCTACTACGTGTGCCATTTTATCGGGAAAGGAAAAGACCTGGCCAGGGAGATCCTGAACGAGAATATAGAGCGATCGACCATTACCGTGGGCATCCCGGTTACCTTGGGATTCCACAGCCGGCCGAGCCTGCTGGTGGCAAAAATCGTTCAGCATTACGGCGGGGAAGTGGAACTGTGCGCGGGGGGGGACCGCTTTGACGCAAGCAGCGTGCTGGATATCCAGTGGGCCGGGGGTAAGATTCAGAAAGAGCAGATCAACGAAGTCGCGTTTGAAGGTGACAGCAGGGCGCTCTTCGATATAAAGATTCTGGCCGGCGTGAATTACGGGGAAGATTCCATGGGAAAGGGTGTGCCCCTGCCGGCGGAGCTGAAGTACCTGCGATAAAGTAGGTGCTGGGATCGCTGTGTCGTAAATATCAGCCCCCTTTCAGGGGCGTTATCATGCCATCCTTTGTAAGGGGGTGGTTATTCTATAAAGAAGTGAACCGTATGTCCGCATCTGCCATAATTCTGGGGGCCGGGAAAGGCGTCAGGATGCATAGCGCCACCCCCAAGCAGTTTCTCAGGCTGAAAAACCTGCCCATTATCGCATATTCTTTGAAGGCCTTTTCCGCCTGCGATGAAATTGCCGAGATTTATCTTGTGGTGTCAGCGGATGAATCGGACTTCTGCAGGCACATCCTACTTCCGTCCCTTAATCTTGCCAAACCTGTCAAGCTGCTGACCGGTGGTGAAAGAAGACAGGATTCTGTGTATAACGGCCTGCGTGAAATGGGGCATCGTGAGGGCATCGTCGCCATCCATGACGGCGTGCGTCCGTTTGTGCAGCCGGCTCAGATCGGCGAGTGCATTGCCCAGGCTGAAAAAACCGGGGCCTGCATGCTCGGTATGCCCGTGGGTGACACACTCAAACGGGTCAACGATTCCGGCATTATAAAGAGTACTGTTCAGCGGGACAACCTGTGGCAGGCCCAGACGCCCCAGGCATTCCGCTATCAGCTGATACGAAAAGCACATGAATCTGCGGCCGATGAAGGGTTTTCCGGTACGGATGATGCATCGCTGGTTGAACGCTATGGGGGCCGGGTCAAAGTTATCAGGGGCAGCGGAAAAAATATCAAGATCACCCATCCCGATGACCTGGGCATAGCCCAGGCGTTTCTGGATGCTGAAAATTAGCTTTATTCCAGCATTAAAAACCGGGTCCTTTGGGCCAGGTCAGAGTCATTAGGCTCTGCCAAAAAAAATAATTTAAAGTGTCAAGTGATCTAAAATTATAAGTGATCTAAAGTTGATGAATCGCTACGCTCTGCCATTTATAAAAAAGATAGAATTCCTTAACTTTAGGCACTTTAGTTCACTTTAGA
>Ga0164313_10001070_pt1 | contig 23633 bp, 12 predicted proteins | sample GuaBasSedimGuay4_FD_113735 | JGI IMG/M metagenome (GOLD analysis project Ga0164313, IMG submission 113735) | Subseafloor sediment microbial communities from Guaymas Basin, Gulf of California, Mexico - Guay4, Core 4569-4, 0-3 cm | ecosystem: Environmental > Aquatic > Marine > Hydrothermal vents... | reverse complement strand
TCGGGCAGCCTGATCCGGGCGGATATGATTTCCTTCAACGCGGGAACACACACCGAAGTCCTGACCATGCCGTTCTGGGACTTTGAACGGCTGGTGGAACCCAGGATCGGTTACTTCACATTCCGTCGGCTTCAGGAAAAGAAGTCGATGAGCTAGATGTATCGGGGTGCCGGCCATTGCCGGCACCCTTCCCGTCAGTCTTTATCAACTACCTTGATCACGATTGCGGTGATGTCGTCCTCCTGACGGACATTTCCCGTGAAATCGGCCACGGCCCGGATGATGGCATCCACGATTTCATCGGCCGAGCGGGAGACGTTTCCGCGCATCACCTCCAGTGTCAGTTCCTCTCCGAAGAATTCCTCGTTGGGCGCCACGGCCTCGAGTACGCCATCGGTCAAAAGAACGACAATATCTCCGGTCTCCAACTGCACGGGGTTGCCCTGCGGATATTCCCCCTCCGACAAAATGGCCAGGGGAATGCCCGTGCTGGTGAGTTCGCCCTTCACCGTGCCGGAACTGTCCATCACATAGCCGGTGGGATGTCCGGCGCTGACATAGGTCAGTTCGAGGGTTTCCGGATCGATTCGGCCCATGATGGCCGTGACGAACTGGCCCACGTCCGTTTCCCGGTTCAGGTTGACGTTGGCCTGTTTGAATATCTGGCTGAGTTCGAATCCCATTCCGGTCAGGGAGTGGATGTAGGCGTGGGTGGAGGCCATGATCAGGGCGGAACTGAACCCGTGGCCGCTGACATCTCCGATTCCGAATCCCAGTGACCCGTCCGGCATCATGAAATGGTCGTAATGGTCGCCGGCCGCGAATTCCGCCGGCTTGTAGGCGCCCGCGATCTGGATTCCGGGAATTTCCGGGGGCGCTCCGGGGAGAATGTGTTCCTGGATGCTCTGGGCTGCCAGGAGTTGGCTTTCGTTGTCCCGCAGTGACCGCTCGGCCTGCTTGCGTTTGACGGTGCCGGCCAGGGCGTCGGCCACGAGTTTCAGGAAACGGTCTTCGCTGCTGTCAGATATGTGCCCTTCCTGGAGATAGAGGTTGATGACACCGAACAGCCGGTCTTCGGACATGATGGGAATGCAGTAATGCCCATGGGGCTGCATGCCCTCGTAGACGGTTTCGTGTCGGTCGTCCACGCAATCGGCAAAAACGATCTGACGGGTGGCGGCGGCCCGTCCGCAAAGGCACTGCCCGAACCGGACTTTCGCGCAGCTGGACAGCAGGGAGTCCGGCAGCTGGACATTGGCCTTCAGGACCAGGACATCCGGATCGTCCTCCACCAGGAAGATGGCTCCCTTTTTCAGGAGGGACAGCCAGGGCAGATCCAGAATCATTTCCAGGGTCTGCTGCAGGAAATCCTCCAGGGAAATATGCTCCAGCGAAAGGTGCAGAATGGAGCCTATCACCTTTTGGGCATTCAGATTGGCCTGCATGCTCCGTTCGACGTTCTTGCGCCGGGTAATGTCCCGCATCGTGCTGACGAACTGCAGACCACCCTCGGTATCGAGCGGGCTGAGATTGATTTCGACGGGGAAGACGGTGCCGTCCTTTTTCAGACCCGAAATCTCGAAGCCCTGGCCGCTGATTTCCGGCCCGTGGTTTTCAACAAAACGACTTCGGGTCCGGCGGTGGGTTTCCCGGTGTTCTTCGGGGATCAGGATCTCGGTGAAATTCCCGAGAAGTTCCTCCCGGGGATATCCGAACATCTTCTCGACGCAGGCATTGACCAGGATGATTTTCCCGTCCCGGTCGGCAACCACCATGGCGTCGGGGGCTGATTCCAACAATTGAATAATCTGGGCCGCGGAACGGCGGTGGCCCTCGCTTTCCTCCTTGATGCGGGCAGTGATATCGAGCACGCCGGCAAGTGCCCCGATGTACTCGCCGGAGGGGTTGGTTACGGGTGAGCTATGCATGATGGTGTAGATACGGGATCCGTCCGTCCGGATGAGCTCGAAATCGTGGTCTTCGCTGATGCCCGCTTCCCGGCGCTTCATGTTCCGCTGGCAGATTTCTATTCCCAGTTCATCCATGAAATCGAACAGATGTTTTCCGAGTGCCGCTTCGGTAGTGGTTCCGAGCATGGCGGCCATCCGCTCGTTCAGGTATGTCGTATGGCCCTCCTTGTCGATGGCCCAGATTCCCTGGTGGAGGTTTTCCATCAGCTGCCGGTAGAGATCGTTTTCGGCGAGGGTATTTTCCGAATTTCGGAGCTGGATCATGGAGTCGACGGTGGCCACCAGTTCCCTGTCCTCCAGTGAACGGGAAATGAAACCGTCCGCCCTGGCGGGGGCCGTGTCGTCCTTGAAATTCCCATCATCCGATGAAAGGATCAGGACCGGGGGATTCACGCAATATCGCAACCGGGAGCAATCCCTGATCTCCTTGCAGGCGTAGCGGTGGTCCAGGTCGGGAAGGCTGTCGTCCAGAAGGATCAGGTCGTGTTGACTGTTTCTGGTGGTGCGGAGGAATTCCTCGGCAGAACCCGTTTCATCCACAAAATAACCGGCGGATTTCAAGGTTGCCGAAAATTTGATCCGGCTGTCGGAGTGGTGGTCCGCCAATAGAATTCTGGCTTTGTCCCCCATATTGTATCCCCCAATACATGGACATCCAAAAGTTGTCGCCGGGGGGCGTAATCTGAGTATTCGGAGCGAAAGCTGGATACACCGGTGCGCGTTTTGCCGAAGGCTGCGGATTCCCGTCGTGGTTTACTCTGGCGAGTGTTGTATCAGCATAAGGAAATTCCCATGGACACGCTAGGATATCGATGAGCGATAATTATCAGTATAAATCCTGAAGGGCGGTGACGCTGTCGAGCCCCCGGCGCAGGGCGCGGATTCCGTCCACGGCGGCCCGCCCTCCCGACAAGGTTGTGATGCAGGGGATGTCGAGTGCCCGCGCTTCCCTGCGGATGGCGCTTTCATCGAAGCGGCTCCGTTTTCCCAGGGGGGTGTTGATGACCATCTGGACGTCCCCCGCGCGAATGATCTGTCCGATGTGCGGGGTTCCCTCGCCCACCTTGGCCACCACCGCCGCGGGGATATCGTTTTTCTTCAGAAAGCGCGCCGTGCCGCCGGTGGCGATCATGTCGTAACCGAGTCCGGCCAGTTCACGGGCGATGGGCAAAAGGTCGTTCTTGTCGTTGTCGTTGACGCTCAGGAAAACCGCCCCGGCGGCGGGCAGGCCCTGCCCGGTGGCAAGCTGGGCGCGGGCGAAAGCTTCACCGAATTCGCGGCCGATGCCCATCACTTCCCCGGTGCTTTTCATCTCCGGCCCCAACAGATGGTCGGTGCGCGGAAAACGCCGGAAGGGAAAAACCGGTCCCTTGACGAAGACGCGGTCAAAATTGGTAAACTCCCGCACTCCCTGATCCTCCAGGGAGATGCCCAGCATGCAGCGCGTGGCGATGCGGGCCAGGTCGACGCCGGTGGCTTTCTCGAGAAAGGGGACGGTCCGTGACGCGCGCGGATTAATCTCCAGCACGTGGATATTCCCATGATGATTGGCGAACTGAATGTTGATCAGGCCCACCACGCCCAGATTTTTCGCGATCCTGATGGTGTGGGCGCGCAGGATGGCCAGGTCGTGGGAAGTGGATTTGTAGGGGGGCAGTACGGCAAAACTGTCGCCGCTGTGGATGCCGGCTTCTTCGATGTGCTGCATGATGCCGCCGATCAGGACATCGTTCCCGTCGCAGACAGCGTCCACATCGAATTCCACGGCGTCTTCGAGGAACTGGTCGATCAGGACCGGGTGCTCTCCACTGGCCGACCGCGCTTCCTCGAAGTATCGCCGCAGTCCGTCGTCATCGTAGACGACACGCATGGCCCGTCCGCCAAGGACGTAACTGGGCCGTACCATCACAGGGTAGCCTACCTCCGCGGCAGTGACCAGTGCTTCGTCGATATCGTGTGCGCTGCCGGCCTGCGGATACATGATGCCGAGTTCGTTCAAGAGTACCCCGCAACGGTCGCGGTCTTCGGCGCGGTCGATGGCGTCCACCCCGGTGCCCAGGATTTTCACGCCCGCTTCGGCCAGGGCGCCGGCCAGGTTCAGGGGGGTCTGTCCACCGAGGGTCAGGATTACTCCGTCGGGTTTTTCCACATCGACGATGTTCATGACCTCTTCAAAACGGAGGGGCTCGAAATACAGACGGTCGGACAGGTCATAGTCGGTGCTCACGGTTTCGGGATTGCAATTGACGAGGACCGCTTCGACACCTTCGCCGCGCAAGGCCTGAACGGCGTGACAGCAGCAGGTATCGAATTCAATGCCCTGCCCGATACGGTTGGGCCCCCCGCCGAGAACGATCACCTTGCGCCGGTCGGTGGGGCGACTTTCGCAGGGGCCATCCTCCCAAGTCGAGTAGAGATAGGGAGTTTCGCTTGCGAATTCAGCTGCACACGTATCCACCCGACGAAAGACCGGCCTCAAACCGGCGGCCTGCCGGGCGGCCAGAACCAAGGCGGTTCTCAGGTCCAGGGTGGTTTTTGGGGAGTCGGTTCCGGGCCGGCCGTCGGGCCACTGCACCAACCGGGCGATGCGGCGGTCGCTGAAGCCCTCGCGCTTGGCCTCACGCAGAAGTTCGGCGGGCAATTCTCCCAGGGTAAATCCGCGCAGGCGACCTTCGACCTCCATCAACCGCTGGAGGTTGTCCAGGAACCAGGGGTCGATCCCGGTGATGTGGTGCAACTGCTCGGGCTCCAAGCCGCAGCGGAAGGCTTCGTGAAGATCGGCAAGACGGTTTTGCTGGGGCCTGGCCAGCGCCTGCCGAAGTTCGTCGAGTGATCGTCCGCTGGTGGTGCTCTCCCAACCGTCGAGTCCGAGTTCCAGGGAACGCAGCGCCTTCTGGAGAGCTTCGCGGAAGGTGCGGCCGATGGCCATCACTTCACCGACCGACTGCATGGTGGTGCCCAGCAGGTCGGGAGTTCCGGGAAACTTTTCAAAAGCCCAGCGGGGAACCTTGACCACGGTGTAGTCGATGCTCGGCTCAAAACAGGCGCTGCTGGTGCCGGTGATTTCGTTGGGGAGTTCGGGCAGGGTGTAACCCACCGCGAGCAGGGCCGCGATCTTGGCGATGGGATAGCCGGTGGCCTTGCTGGCCAGGGCGCTGCTGCGGCTGACGCGGGGGTTCATCTCGATGACGATGACCCTTCCGCTTTCGGGATCCACCGCGAACTGGACGTTGCTGCCCCCGGTGACCACGCCCACGGCGTCGAGCACCTTGAGGGCGTCGTCCCTGAGCCGCTGGTATTCGCGGTCGGTCAGGGTCTGGGCCGGGGCCACTGTCACGCTGTCGCCGGTATGGACACCCATGGCATCGAAATTCTCGATGCTGCAGACGATGATGCCGTTGCCCACGTGGTCCCGGATGACCTCCAGTTCGTACTCTTTCCAGCCCAGCACCGATTCCTCCACCAGGACGCTTCCGGCGGGCGATTGGTTGAGTCCATCACGGAGAAGTTCGAGGAATTCCTCGCGGTTGGTGGCGATCCCGCTGCCGGCTCCTCCCATGGTGAAGCTGGCGCGCAGGATCATCGGAAAGGAAATTTCCTCCATGGCCTGGTCCGCCTTGTCCAGCGAGGTGACCAACAGGCTGCGGGGCGTTTCCAGACCGATGGAAGTCATGACTTCCTTGAATTTCTGACGGTCTTCGGCCAGCTCGACACATTCGATGCCCGCGCCGATCAATTCAACCCCGTGCCGCTCGAGCACCCCGTGTTTTTGCAGATCGATGGCGAGATTGAGCCCCGTTTGCCCGCCGACCGTGGGCAGGATGGCGTCGGGTTTTTCGACCGCGATGACTTTTTCGGCCATTTCCCAGGTGAGGGGCTCGATATAGGTGGCGTCCGCCTGGTCGGGATCTGTCATGACGGTGGCGGGATTGCTGTTGATGAGCACCACCCGGTAACCCTCCTTCTTGAGGGCCTTGACCGCCTGGGTGCCGGAGTAGTCGAATTCGCTGGCCTGGCCGATGATGATGGGTCCGGAGCCCAGAACCAGGATCGTGGCGATATCATCCCGTCGCGGCATGTTTATCCATTTCCTGAAGAGGGATTTCAGATCTGCGGGCGCTCATCAATTCGAGGAACCGCCGAAACAGGTAGAGGCTGTCGCTGGGCCCGGGGGCGGCTTCGGGATGGAACTGCACCGAGTAGGCCCCGCCGGTAACCGTGGCCAGCCCCTCAATCGAATCGTCGTTCAGACTGCGGTGGGTGATGGTGGCCACCGCGGGATCGAGGCTTGCGGCCGGGACGGTGTAGTTGTGGTTCTGGCTGGTGATCTCCACCCGGCCGGTGGCCAGGTTCTGCACCGGATGATTGGCTCCGTGATGGCCAAAGGGCAGCCTGACCGTTGCGGCGCCCAGGGCCCGGGCCAGAAGCTGGTGCCCGAGACAAATACCGAACAGGGGAATGTCGGCAGCCAATAATTCCCTGACCGTATCCACAAGATGGGGCAGAGCGGCGGGATCTCCCGGTCCGTTACTCAGGAATACACCCTCGGTGGGGGCGGCCAACAGTTCCGCGGCCGGTGTGGCGGCGGGAAAGACGCGAACCCGGCAACCCTCGGCCACCAGCCGACCCAGGATGCTCTTTTTTACGCCGCAATCCAGAACGGCCACCTGACAGGGGTTGTCGTTGCCCGGGTCTCCGGGAAAAGGTGACATTGTTCGTGTGGTCACGCGGGAGACCCAGTCCACGGCGCCGATGGGATCGAGTGAACGCGCCTTTTCCACCAGTCTCAAGGGGTCGCCCATGCCGATATATCCGCGGCAGTTTCCGTGTTCGCGCAGGTAGGCCGTCAAGGCCCGGGTGTCCACTTCGGCCAGGGCCGGCACGCGTGCCTGGCGCAGCACCTGATCCAGGCTGTATTCACTGCGCCGGTGAAAATTGCGGCGGCAAAAATCCCGCACGATGACCGCGGCGGGATGGATGGCCGTTGATTCGTGGTCTCCGCGGTGGATGCCGTAGTTGCCGATATGGGCGGCGGTGAACACCACGACCTGGCCGGCGTAACTCGGATCGGTAAGGATTTCCTGGTAGCCGGTCATCCCGGTATGAAAAACAACTTCCCCACCGGTTTCCAACGGCGCGCCGAACAGCCGGCCGGAAAAAACACGACCGGTTTCCAGGGCTATGAAGGCTTTCATCAGTCATCCCCGTTTCCGGCTGGAGAAGGGCCACTGGCGGGAGGTGTCATCAGGCGGGAAAGACGGTCCATGGGGTCGATCAGGGTGTCCATGACCGAGTCCAGTCCCATCAGGTACTGCAGCAGATTACCCAACCCCAGACTGAAACCGGATATGGGTGGATCACCGGCCCGAACCCGGCTTTTCATGGTGATGCCGGAGTAGGGCAGGATGTAGGTCGCGCTCTGGGTGGCCGCTTCGTCGTCGGGATCGGCCAGGCCAAGGCCATCGTCCAGACCGGCGGGAAGATTGGTCACCAGGAAGGGCAGGTTTCCGCAAAAACGGGTCAGCGTGGCTTCGGCTTCCACCGGAAGCTCATCTCCGAAGGCAATCGAGCAGCCGCGTGCCTCCAGAATTCCGAGGGCCTGGCGGTAGGTGATGCGGGGATGGGAGACTTGGAGAATGCGGTCCAGGCGGGTGACGTCCCGGCCGCCCAGAAGGTCGGCGCCCAGGTTGAGCGCCACGGCCTTGAGCAGGTCTTCCTGCAGGTCGGTAAGATCGTCGAGGGACAGGTCGCGGCCGGAAGCCTCCATGAGCTTGAAACCCCGCAGGTGGCGGGGCTCCCCGCGGCCCCTGGTGGGCAGAAGTTCGCTTTCGCACCAGACGTTCGGGAACCCGTTGAGGACCATGGCGTCCAGCTGAATCCGCGCCGGATGGTCGGCCATGGCGGTCACCGGAATTTCGTGGAAACTCCTGTCCTCGAAAAACCGGCGGATGGTGTGCACAACGCGGTTGTGGATGGCCAATCGCCGGGCCAGGGGACGGGGGCGGCCTGGGGCGTTGAACATGGCGGATCTCTGAACGTGGTCGTGGGCGGGAGGCTGGCCGGCGGGACCGGCCATGGCGGCGGCTGCCATGGGGAATCTCCTTTTTGACGCTCGCGGACGTCAGTTAAACGGAGTTTATGTCATTGTCAGGATCGGCGTTGGCGAAAAACCGGGCAAAAAAAGACCCCTCACGTCCTGGGGGACGCCGGGGTAATTGCCGTAACGGGTTTTGGGGCCATTTTTTTCGCCGAGATCATTCCGGTTCCTTTTGAGGCTCACTGGCCCCGGTTAAAGGATTTGAGGCAGGATATACACCGTCCCGGGCCTTGTCAAGGCCCGGGACGGTGACTGCGGTCAGGGAGTCTCGTTTCCCTTGGGATCACCTTTCAAATGGGTATTCAGGAAATCGAGGGTGGCGTTGAAACCTTTCACGCGGTTGGCCGACTTGCGGAAACCGTGCCCTTCATCCTCGAAAACCAGGTAATCCACGGTGCCGCCGCCGGCCCGGATGGCCGCGACCATGTCGTCGCTTTCCCTTTGCAGCACGCGGGGATCGTTGGCCCCCTGCAGGATCAACAGAGGACGGGTGATTTTGTCCCCGTGGAACACCGGGCTGGTCTCGCGCAGGAAAGCTGCGTCTTCGGTGGGGTGGCCGATCTCGTCGTAAAGGGCTTTGCGGAAACTTTCCCAGTAGGGAGGGATGTTCTCCAGGGTCAGAAGCCAGTTGGCAACGCCGAAAATGTCCACGCCGCAGGTGAACTCTTCAGGCTCGAAAGCCAACGCAGCCAGGGTCATGTAGCCGCCGTAGCTGCCGCCCATGATTCCGATGCGGTCGGGGTCCACCCAGTCCAGGGTCTTGAGGTACTCCTTGGCGTCGACGCAGTCCCACAACGGTTCGCGCCCGTGGCGCCGGTCGTCGGCCGCCAGGAAACTCTTTCCGTAACCGGAACTGCCGCGGTTGTTCACCGCGAACAGGGCGTAGCCGTTATTGACGAGGAACTGTTTTTCCCCCGAATAGCCCGCGCGGGTCTGTCCACCTGGTCCGCCGTGGATCCAGAGCATGACCGGCACCTTGTTCTCGGCGCTGGCGCTAATGGGTTTGTAAATGGGGCCGGGAATGGTCATGCCGTCACGCGCCTGAAAGCGGACAACGGAGCTGGCCACCAGGTCGTTCGCGTTGATTTCAGGGTTGAGGGTGTCCGTCAGCTGCCTCACGTCGCCCGTGTCCAGGTTGATCAGGAACATGTTGCCGGGCATGGTGTCGCTGGAAACGGTCACCTTCATCAACTTCTCGGAATGGGAAATGGCGATGCGGCTGACGGTGCCGTCCGGCAATCCTTTCAGCTGGATCTCCTGGCCTTCCCGGGTGATGCGGACCTTGGTGTAGCCGTCCTCGTTGGTGCCGATGACCCGGTACTGGCCGGTCAGGCTGAAATAGGCGAAGGATACGTCCCAGTCGGTGGCGTAGACCTCTTCGTGTGTGCCGGCGGCCAGGTCATAACGTTTTAAAACCAGAAATTCCCCGCCGTCATTGGTGGAATAGTAGAGGTATCGGTTGTCCGGGCTCAGGGCGTGGGGACGGAAAGTGGCCTCCCCCGAATGTTCGCTGACCAGATAGGGATCGCCCCCGGTTTTCATGTCGGCCACCAGGATGTCCGAGTCGTTGGTGGTGTTGAACCTGGTCAGAACGATCCAGCGCCCGTCGGCCGTGACGTCGAAGGGGTCGAACCCGTCCTCGTTCTGGTAGACCAGGGTCTTGTCCAGGGTTTGGGCGTCCCACTGGAACAGGTCGAAAAAGCGGGGGTCCCTCTGGTTGTTCTGGGTGAAGAAGGAGCTCAGATCGGGATGGAAGCCGGCAAATACTTCCTTGGTTTCATCGCCGGTGGTCAGGTCGCGCACCGTCCCGTCAAGTTCGCGCAGGAAAAGATGGTTGTTTTCGCTGCCGTCCTTGTCGCGGGTAAAGAGAATACGATCGTCATTGGGCATGTAGGCCACGGCGAAGGTCGTCTCTTCGCCTTCGGTAACCGGCGAATGGTTACCGGTGGCGAGGTCCATTTCGTAAACGTTGAAAACACCGGATTCGTTGCTCCGGACCAGGAGTTTGGTCTCGTCGTGGTTGAACGAGCCGCCGTCGATGGACATGGTTTTAACGAACTGTTCCATGGTGTAGGTGGCCGAGGGGCCGGTGCGGGTCTCCACCTGGTCGGCCTGTTCGGTGGAACAGCCTACAGCAAGAGCCAGTATGCAGGTTGCGGCCAGGATCATGAGTGAACGCTTCATCAAGCTCTCCTTATTTTCCCGCCACGGCAGCGGCGAATCCCTGGTCGGCGAGCAGGTTGGTCAGGGCCTGGTCAAAGGCCTTCCGCAGCACTCCCGCATTGTGTTCGTTTTCCTTTTGGTAGCCCTCGGTTTCGGCCTTGAAGAGGGAGGTCCCGTCACCAGGGTGGGTCAGTTCCCACAAAACCACCGTGTAGGCCTGGTAGTAGCCCCCCGCCGTGGAAAAAGAGTTGAACTCCATCAGGGTGACGGTCGCGTGCAGTTCCAGCAGAGGTTCCCCCGTGGGAGTTTCCTTAACGCCCCCGTCAGGCCAGGGGATGGTTCGGTATCCGGCGTCCCCCAGGATGTCGAGGACGTCGAGGTTCATCTCCTCGGTTTTTTCGGTAAAATTCGGGCCCCAGCGGTAATCGAAGTCCTTGGCCATGCCGGCGCCTTCGTAATGAAAGCCCAGCAGCGTTTCGGGCTCGATGGCAATGACCACACCGCCGAAGGTGACCGGGGAAACGGTAGCGCCGTCCACGGCGATAGGCACTTCGGTTACCACGGGGAGGCGGGGGCCGGGACCGGAATAGGAACACCCTGCCAGGACAAGGGCCATAAAAAAATAAAAGACAAAGGGTTGGGGGTAACGACGGAACATCTTGAATTCTCCCGTGATTTGGAGGCAAACCGGCAAAGTGTTATAATCCTGCGATTAAACCTCAACTTCCCGGGAGATGCCATGAATTCCCACCGACGCTTTTACATTGCCCTGATCGGTTGCGTCATGCTGGCCGCCGCCGTACCGGCGAACGGGGCCACCTTCGCGGATCTGTTCCACGACGAGACCCTGCGCATCGACTATAACCACACGGGCAACGCAACCGAACAGTTCGTTTCCCTGGACCAACTCTGGCGGCAGGGCATCTGGGCGGGCAGCCGGACAAACCTGATCGACGATTTGGACCTGGGCGTCTACTACGCGAAGATCTACGACGCGGCTTCGGGAGAGTTGATCTGGTCCAAGGGGTTCTCGTCCTATTTCGGGGAGTGGGAAACCACTGGTCCGGCCGCCGCCGGTGTTTTGCGTACCTACCATGAGTCGGTGCTGGCCCCCCTGCCCAGGAACCCCGTGATTTTCGCCTTGGAGTTCCGCGACGCCGAGGGGGTTCTGCAGGAATTCTTCCGGACGGATATTGACCCGACCAGCTGGACCGTGCGCCTCGATCCTGCGCCCGCGGGCATCATCACCGTGGACGGTTTCATTGGTGGCGATCCCCATGGTTGTGTCGATATAGCCATCGTCGGTGAAGGCTACACCGCAGATGAGACGGCCAAGTTCGAGGCCGACGTAAAACGATTCGCCAAGCTGATGATCGGGCACGAACCCTATGCTTCCCACCGCGACCGGATCAACGTGCGCGGAGCGCTGCTGCCCTCGCAGGAATCGGGCTGCGACGAACCCAGCCGCGGCGTTCATAAACGCACCGCACTGGGCTGCACTTTCGACTCCCTGGGGTCCGAGCGTTACATGCTGACCGAGGACAACCGCGCCATGCGGGACATCGCCCAGGCCGTGCCCTACGACGTGCTTTACATCATGGTCAACCACGAACGGTATGGCGGCGGTGGCATCTACAACCTTTTCTGCACCTTCACCAGCGACAACCAGTGGAGCGAATACGTATTCCTGCACGAATTCGGGCACAGTTTCGCGGGATTGGCCGACGAGTACTACACTTCCAATGTTGCCTACACGGATTTCTACCCGCCCGGGCTGGAACCGAACGACCGCAACATTACCGCCCTGCTGGATCCCGCGAATTTGAAGTGGGCTGACCTGGCGACAGGGGGCAAACTGCCCACCGAATGGAACAAGGTCGAATACGACGCCATGGACATTGCCTACCAGGAAAAGCGGGGGAACATCAACGGGCGCATCGCCGAACTCATGCGCGGCGACGCCCCCGAGGCGGATGTCGCCAAAATCAAGGCGGAGGGTGAAAAGTTGTCCCGGGATCATCAGCGGGAAGTGGACGCCTGGTTCGCGGCCAATCCCGCCGCGAACGTGGTGGGGGCCTTCGAGGGGGCGGGATACATGTCCGAGGGCATGTACCGGTCCCAACTGGACTGCATCATGTTCACCAAAGGGGTCAAACCCTTCTGCGCGGCCTGTAGCAGGGGCATAGTGGAAATCATCATGAAATACGGAGAATAGCCGATGGCCCACCGTCCTGAAAATATCGATAATTGGAGGGTGCGCGGGGGGGCGCTCCTGGCCGCGGGCCTGCTGCTGCTGGCCAGCGGCTGTGGGCAAACGGAAATCACCTTGCCCAAAAACGTTGCCACGACCGGGAGCATTTTAATCGACACGGAGCCGGACAGTCTGGACGGCCCCTGGGTTTTGACCGGGCCGGAGGGCCTGACTTTTTCCGGCCGGGGTGATACCACCCTGGCGAAATTTGCACCGGGAACGTACACCCTGGCCTGGGGGCAGGTTGCGGACTGGAATCCCCCCTTCACCCAGCAGCGGGATCTTGCCGCGGGGGAGGAGGCCCGTTTCGGGGGGCGCTATACCGGGGAAAATCCTTTTGCCGGCCTGGAATTCGGAACCGACACAACCCTGGAAGTGGTCACCTGGAATGTGGAGCATTTTGCCAAAAGAGGTCTGGTCACCGTCGACATGGTCGCCCGAGCGGTCATGACCATGGATGTGGACATCGTGGCTCTGCAGGAGATAGAGGATGCGGGCTATTTCAGGGATCTGGACGCCCAACTGGCCGGCTGGACGGGTGTTCGTGCCGCCAGTGCCGGCTACGGTATCAATCTGGCCTATCTCTACCGCGACGGCGGCGATTGGGTGATGGATTCCATCGGGGAAATCCTCACTGCCAATTCACGGGAGTTTCCCCGGGCACCCCTGGTCCTGGAGGGACGGTTCAAGGGTGTTCCGGTGGTGGTGATCAACAATCATTTCAAATGCTGCGGCGACAATTTTATCGGCACCGATATGTGGGATGAGGAAGTCCGCCGCCGCGATGCCTGCGTGTTGCTGGATCAGTATGTCGGGGCCAATTTCCCAGGAAAAAAAGTGATCATCGTGGGGGACATGAACGACAGCCTGACCGATGCCTCCGACCGCAACGTATTCAATGTTTTCCTGGATAATCCCGCGGGTTGGCGATTCGTGGATATGGACATTGCCGAGGGATCGTCCCACGGGTGGTCTTTTCCGGGGTGGCCCAGTCACCTCGATCATATCCTGGTCAACGCGGCCCTGTTTTCTGCGGTGGACGGCCCCGCGGCCGCTGTTTCGGTGGTGCCCCTGTTTGAAGGGTATCCGAACGGCTGGTCCGGTTTTGACACGGAGATCAGCGACCACCTGCCTGTGGCCCTGAAACTTATTCCCTGATCGTTTTTTTCCATGGCCCGCAGGGCAGGTCATCCCCCGGGGCGTCGTTTGACCCTTTCGGAGGGATCCGGTACCCTCACGGGGGCATAATCCGGGCAACCAGTCGGAAGGGGCGGCCATGTCAGGGCCAAATTCTCACCACAAGAGCATTTTTTTCCCGTTACTGCTGATCATCGTCATTTTGTTACCGGTGGCCGGCTGTGATGAAGACGACCCCACCGGGCCGTATACCGGCGCCGATATCCGCGGGGTGGTCCGCAACGAAAACGGCAGTCCTGCTGGCGGGGCCTCGGTCTACCTCGGGCGTGATCCGGAGTGGTTCCCGAATGTCGCGACGGTGGTTCTCGACAGTATTTTGGCCGATGACGCCGGGCGGTATGAATTCGACGAACTCCACGAGGGGCATTATCGGGTCTTCGGAGGAGTATGGGACCAGGGGGGGAAGGGATACTTCCGGGTCAGCCCCTTCAGTCCGCCCCTGTGGGTCGCTGAAAAATCCTCCGGTCATTACGAGCGTCTGTCCCTTGAGAAAATGGAAAACGCGGGGGTTGTTGCAGGCGCGGTTTTTTACGAAAAGGAATCCGGCCTCGTTCCCGCCGACAGCGCCACGGTCACCTTGCTTCGCTACGAAGGGATGAATTTTGTGGAGGGGGGAGAGGCCACGGCGAATGCCGCCGGCGATTTTTCGGTTCCGGGCGTCCGTACGGGCAATTACACCGCCACGGCCCGTAAGGTTTTTTCACTCGGCGCACGATATCCCCTTTACCTCGAGGCGGAAAGTGAAGCGTTTTTCTGTGACGGAAAAACTCTCGTCGGCCTGGATCAGTTGATTCTCAGGGATGTCATGGTGGAAAAACCGGCGGTCTATATTTATCCCGAGGTGCCGGGGCGTTATCAGGTCGAGCTGGAATTCGGGGCGGGGATCAGATTGGCCGCCAGCGAACCGGAGTACGGCAACGGTTGGGATGTCGCCGTGGATTCGGCCGGGCGGATCGACGGAACCTGGGACTACCTGTTCTACGAAATCGCCATGCCCGGAGCCCCCCGAATTCCCCGTGGATGGTGTCTGCCCTGGGACGGTTTGATCGCGGGCCTGGAGTCGATCATCACCGACCTGGGACTTGTCGCTTCGGAAAAAGACGATTTCCTCGCCTATTGGCGGTCCAGACTGCCCCGCCGCGATTATTATGAAATCAACGCCGTGATGGGCGACGATCTGGATGCCTGGGTGAAACTGGCAGTGGATCCCGCTCCGGATTCAACCCTGCGGTTCTGGCTGTTTTTCCGGGGGAGTGATGAGGCTGTCGATTTGACGGAGCCCGTGATTCCCGCCTTTGAAAGAACGGGAACCACGGTGGTCGAATGGGGAGGAGCGGTCAGATTCTGACCGTCGGCAACAAGTGCGCAGGCTCCAGATCCTGGGTCGGTTCACTTTTCACCGGCAGGGGCCTGGGGGCCGGCCGGCCGATATGCCGGGCCAGGATTCTGGCGATGGTCTCCGAATCGATGGGCTTGGAGGCATGGTCGTCCATGCCCGCGGCCAGGCTGCGTTGCCTGTCCGTATCCATGGCATGGGCGGTCAGGGCGATGATGGGAATCATGGGATCCCGCGCCGGCGAATCGTCCGCCCTGATGCGTCGGGCCGCCTCGAGGCCGTCCATTTCCGGCATCTGCACATCCATGAGAATGGCCGCGTAATCCTTTTGGGCCACCGCGTCGAGAACTTCGTAGCCGTTGACCACCACATCGACCTGATAACCTATCTTGGCGAGCATCAGGTAGGCGACCTTCTGGTTGATGGCGTTATCCTCAGCCAGCAGAATCCGCATTTTGGATAATTCTTCACTGCTGTTCGGGTCATCCGCGGAGACAAGATCAGCATCGACGGCGTTCCTGACCTGGGATTCGAAGTCGGTCAGGGAATTTTCGTCCGGCAGGTGCCCGGTTATTTCCCCCAGGACGCCCTCCAGTTTGCCATGGTTGACCGGAACCGTGAGATAGGAATGCAGGTTGGCTTTTTCGAGTTCCTCGCGGTCCACGACACAGCCGAGATCGCACAGCAGGATGAACTGCGGCGCGTCTTCACCAAGATCCTCGCGGATCCGGGCGACCAGGGACTGGGCCTCCTCGCGGCCTTCACAGCTGCCGACCAGGGCAACGGGGAAGGGGCTCTCGTCCTGGGAGGCGGCCGTCAGTCTTTGGGCGGCCTTGTCCGGTTCGACCACCACGCCCTTGTACCCCAGGTAGGCCAACTGTTCAGCCAGCGCGACCATGGTTTCGGGATCGTCATGGGTGACCAGGATCCTCTCGGACCGGTCGGAATTGCTCCGCGATCTCTCCGAGGGGAAGCCCACGGTGAACCAGAAGTTGGCGCCCTCGTTTTCGATGCTTTCCACGCCGATTTCCCCACCCATGAGGTCCAGGAGCTGCTTGACGATGGCCAGGCCGAGTCCGGTTCCGCCGTACTGCCGCGTGATCGAGGCGTCCACCTGGGTGAAGGATCCGAAAATGCGTTCGAGGCGGTCGGCGGGAATGCCGACGCCGGTGTCGGTGACCTCGAAGCGCAGAACCGCCCAGGATTTGCGCTGGCTTTCGAGGGTCACCTGAATCTGTACCTCGCCGTCCTCGGTGAATTTAACCGCGTTGTTGGTCAGGTTGATGAGGATCTGGGTCAGGCGTCCGGGATCGCCTCGCAGGGTTCGGGGCACGTTGGCGGCGATGCGGCTGCGGAATTTCAAACCCTTCTTGTTGGCCTTCATGGCCAGCATGTCGGCGATCCTGTCCAGGACGTCGCAGGGGTCGAACTCGATGCGCTCGAGCTTGAGTTTGCCGGCCTCGATCTTGGAGAAGTCCAGGATATCGTTGATGATCACCAGCAGATTGGTGGCGCTGGCGTAGATCATTTCACTGTAGTCGCGCTGGTCCTCGGTCAGTTCGGTGTCCAGCATGATGGAGGTCATGCCCAGGACACCGTTCATGGGTGTCCGGATCTCATGGCTCATGTTGGCCAGAAATTCACTCTTGGCCCGGGTGGCCGCCTCGGCATTGTCCTTGGCCTCGCGCAGCTCGTCCTCGATCCGTTTACGCACCGAGATTTCCTGCTGCAGATGCCGGTTGGCACGGGTCAGGTCTTCGGTCCGGGCCAGCACGCTGTTTTCCAGGACCTTGTTTTTCACGTCGAGCAGACGTATGCGGTAACGGTGCATCCCGTATGTCGTGCCCAGGATGAGCATCACCATGCCGGTGATGAACCAGGCCTTGCGGTAGAACGGGGGCCTGACCGTCAGGGTGACGGCCACTCCTTCTTCGTTCCAGACGCCGTCGTTGTTGGAGCCCCGCACCCGGAAAGTGTAATCACCGGGCGGCAGGTTGGTGTAGGTGGCGTGGTTGCGGGTGCCCACGTCGTTCCACTGGTCCTCGAATCCTTCGAGCTTGTAGGAGAAGTTGTTCTTTTCCGGGGAGGCGAAATGGAGAACGCTGAACTCGAACGAGATCACGTGGTCACGGTGGGATAATTCGATGTGATCCGTTTCACTGATCGAACGGTCCAGGATTACGCGGCCATCGGGGCCTTCACCCACCGGAACGGGTTTGTTGAACAGCCGGAAACCGGTCAGTACCACCGAGGGTATGAAGGGGTTGTGCTGAATGCTGTCGGGGTAGAATACCGTGAAGCCGTTGATCCCGCCGAAGTACATCTTGCCGCTGCGCCCCAGGTGTGAAGCCCCCATGTTGAACTCGTTGTCCTGGATACCGTCGCGCCGCAGGTAGGTGTTGACCTCCATGGTGTAGGGGTCAAAGCGGGCCAGACCGTAATTGGTGCTGACCCACAGGCCGCCCTGGCCGTCTTCCTGGATGCGGTAGATGGTATTGTTGGGCAATCCTTCGCGTTCGGTAAACCAGCGGCAGGTCCCGGATTCGGGATCCAGGAGGTTTAGTCCGGAACTGGTGCCGAGCCAGATACGTCCCTCGCTGTCCTGGAAGATGCTCAGAACGACGTTGCTGCTCAGGCTGTTGCGGTCCATCGGCAAATGTTCGAAATGCTCGAATTCCAAAGTCTCCGGGTCGATGTAGGCCGCCCCGTTGCCCCATACACTCATCCAGAGTCTGCCCATGTCATCCAGGAAAAGGTCCCGTACGCTGCCTTGCGGGAGCCAGGTCGGGTTCGTGGGATCATGGGTTATGGTATCAAAAGTGTTGGTCTGCGGGTCATAGCATTCCAGGCCCGTCATGGTACCCAGCCAAACCCTGTTCAGGTTGTCTTCGGCAATCGAGAAAACGCGATCGTCGTTGGGACCCTCCGGTGAGTCGGGGCTGGCCGGGATGCGGGTGTAGATTCCGGTCTTGGGATCATAGCGGTTCAGTGCGCCGTCACGGGCGCCGAGCCAGATGAGGCCTCTGCTGTCCTCGAAAATTTCAATGAAGGAATCATAACTCGGCTGGCGGGGATCCAGAGGATCGGCCCAGACCTGTTCCACGGTGCCGGATTCGGGATCCATGATGTTCAGGCCGGATTCGGTGACCGCCCACACCTTGCCGCTGCGGGTTTCCCAGACGGACCACACACAGGCGTTGCTCAGGCTGGTGGCGTCCCCGGCCTGGTTGCTGACATGAAAAAACTGCTTGGCCTTGGTGTCCAGGCGGTTGGCCCCGTTACTGGTGCCGATCCAGATGACACCGGTGCGGTCCATGGTTATGCCGTAGATCTCGTTGTCGCTGAGACTGTACGAATCCTGGGGGTTGTGCAGGAACCGGCGGCAATGTCCGGTTTCCGGGTTCAGCATGTAGATACCCTTGTGCTCGGATCCGATCCAGACCTGTCCGTCGGGATCTTCGAGCACGGTGCTGATCGATAAATCCGGGGGCACGGCCTCGAGGCCGGGATCGACGACATGAAGCTCGAAATTTTCGGTGATGGGGTCGAACCGGCACAATCCCTGGGAGGTACCTACCCAAAGGCGGCCGTCGTTGCCTTCGCTGAGGCTGCGCACCTCGCCGGGGATCAGGGAATTGGTTTCCTGGGGCTGATAGCGGAAATGCTGCATGCGCCCGGTGGCCGGGGAAAAGCGGGTCAACCCATGTTCGGTACCCACCCAGATCAGTCCCCGCGAATCGATCAACAGGCTCTGAATCTGGTTCGAAGGCAGGGAAGCAGGATCGTCGGGGTCATGGGTGAACGCAGTGATAGTTTCGGTTTCGGGATGGAAACGCAGCAAACCGTCGCCGATGGTGCCGAGCCACACGTCACCGTGCCGGTCGATGTCCAGGACCTTGATGTTGTAGTATTTCAGGCTGCCGGTCTGGGCGGGATCGTACCGGTAGGGCGTGAAGTTTTCGAACTGACGGTTGAAGCGGTTGAAGCCGCCGCCTTCGGTGCCGATCCACAGATCCCCGTTGGCGTCCTCGGCGATGGACCAGATGTTGGGGTCGCTCAGGCTCATGGGATCGTCGGGGTCGGATTTGTAGGAGATGATCTGGCTGCCGTCATAGCGGTTCAGACCGTCCTGGGTGCCCATCCAGATAAACCCGCGGCTGTCCTGAAAGGTGGAGATGATAGAACTTTGGGTAAGTCCGTCCGCGAGCATCAGGCGATGGAATTTGACCGCCATATCGGCATCGGCGTTGGCCGGACCCACACAAATGATGGTCCAGGCGAAAAGTACCCAAGAGGCGAGCAGGCATTTTCGATTCATGGAGATAGTCTCCGGCACTTTGGCGTAATCAGGCACGCCCGATTTAAATTCTGATAGAACATCTCCCAGGTTATCGCTCGTTTGGGCAAGGACTTAAGTATAGATTTTAGTACAGGTTTTCAAAATTCCCAGTGAATGGGATGGCCGGTCAAGGGACCTTTGCCGCCTTTTCCACCGCTCGATCCACAAAGGCGCGCAATTCATACATCTGGTGGGCGGAAATGCCCTGGCCGATAAAGGCTGCCCCGTAGACGAAGGCGATCAAAGCCAGTGACACCGGAAAGGCGAAAAATCCCCAGGCGAATTCATCCACCGTGGTCTGGGCCCAACCCAATATCAGGCCGGCGAAACCAAGCAGTCCCAGAAAGACGTAGAGAGCCATGAATCCGGTCCACACATTGGGGGCGGGGCTGAAACGTCCGACAATGAAGGTGCCGTCGGGGTCATCGGCAAGCTCCAGATTCAGGAATGGTGACAGGAGGGACCGGCGTTCCCGGGGCATCTGGAGAAAAGCGTGGCAGCGGACGACCTGCCCGGCAAAAGGTGCGTCGGGGGCCCGCAGTTTCCGGTCCAGCTGTTCCAGGACCGTTGAACCATCACCGGGAACCGGAAGTCGAAATCTGGGCCGCATGCGGGGAAGTCGGGCCATGAATCCTACCTTAGATTGTGGTTTGTCCCGGCCAGGCTTCGGCCACCGCTTGCGATAATTCGCTGGGATGAAAAGGCTTGGCCAGAAACCCACGGGCTCCGGCATCGGCCAGGTCCTGAACTTCGTGGTTGGCGGTGGCCCCGGACATGATCAGGACGGCCACCGCGGGGTTGATTTTCCGGAGCTCGCGGAACACTTCCGGACCACCCAATCCCGGCATGATCATGTCCAGCAGGACCAGGTCGAAACCGTTGGGCGATTGCCGGTATTCCCGGATGCCTTCACTGCTGTCCGTGCAGGCGATGGTTTCGTAGCCGTCCTTGCGCAGGATGGCCCCAACGGTTCGGATGAGGATTTCCTCGTCGTCGATGATCAGTATCCGGCCGGAGCCTTGTTTCCGGGCAACAACTTCAGGAGTCGCCGCGGTGTCCGGCCGAGCGCCCACGGGCAGGTGGATCCGGAAGGTGGTGCCTGCTCCGGGTATGCTGGTCACGTCCACGCACCCCTGGTGACTCGTGACCGTGCCATAGACCGCGGCCAGGCCCAAGCCGGTTCCCTTGGTGGCCTGCTTGGTGGTAAAGAAGGGATCGAAGATGGATTTAATGGTTTCTTCGTCCATGCCTTCTCCGGTGTCGGTCACGGATATCACGACAAAATTTCCAGGCTCCAGATTCCAGCGTTCGCGCAATTGGTCCTCTCCGGAAACATCCAGATTCCTGGTGGAAAAAACCAGCCGCCCTCCTGTGGGCATGGCGTCGCGCGCGTTTACCCCGAGGTTGAGCAGGGCGTTTTGAAGCTGGGAGGGATCTCCAGTGGTAAAGGGGACTTCGGCTCCCAGGTCGGTTTCGATGGAAATCCTTTTGTCGATGGTAAGGGTCAGCAACTGCTCGACTTCCTTGATCAGGACGTGCAGGTCCACCGGTTTTGACTCGAACTTGCCCCGACGGGCGAACGCCAGCAGTTGGGCCGTCAGGTCCGAGGCGCGCTGGGCCGAGGTGAGGATGTTGTCCATGGCGGTTTCCAGGCCCGGGTCATCGACAACCCGGTCGCGGATCAGGTCCGCCCAGCCGATGATGCCGGTCAACTGGTTGTTGAAATCGTGGGCCACTCCACCGGCCAAGGTGCCGATGGCCTGGAGTTTTTCCGACTGGCGCAGCTGCTCGGCCATCCGCTTGCGGTCGTCGATGTCGCGGACCACGGCCAGGATCCGGTCGTGACCGCCGATTTCCGTCCGCCGCAGGGAGACTTCGACCCAGAAGTGATCCCCGTTTTTTTTCCTGGCCATCCATTCGAAGACCTGGGGACCTTCCTCGACGGCCTTTTTCATATGTGCCTGGGCATGTTCGAGATCATAGGGCGGTCCCCCGATCATCGTGCTGCCAAAATCGGACGCCTCCAGTTCCTCGCGGTCGAAGCCGAATATTTCCAGCATCCTTTCGTTCACGTCCAGAATGGCACCCGTGGCCGCATCGTGGATGAAGATGGCGTCGCTGGAAGTGTTGAAAATCTCGCGATAATTGCGTTCGCTGGTGTGGGCCCGGACCAGGTTGTCCTTCATCCCCAACGTCAGCAGGCGCATGATAACAGCCCCGCCCAGGGTAATCAGGAACAGGATGGCGATGTCCCCGGTTTCCCAGAGTCCGTTGTACTTGTTGGTGATGACCTCCCGGTACTCGAGGCCGCCGATGGCCACGATGGCCAACAGGATAAGGGCGGTTTGCCAGTAGAACAGGGTCCTGCCCAGGACGAGGCTTCCCAGCGCGATGGTGAGAGGGATGATGATGATGGCGGCGTCATGGATCCCGTCTCCGGTAATGACACCCGCCAGGGAAAAAATGGTGATACTGAGCAGGGCCAACAGGCTGGCCGCGCGGGGGTGTCCGCGCCGCAGGACGAGGATGACGATCCCGAAAGCGGCGGTCGATCCGAGGGCCAGCTGGAAGGCAATGTGCCAGGATATAATGAAGGCCAGGATCACGATGGAAAGTGACGCCAGGAAAAAGGCCCCGAACAACCGGTTCAGGGTTTTATTGATGCGCGCGGGATCTTCGAAAACAAAAATTTCGGAAGTTAATTCCCACCCGGAACCTTCAGATGGCTGAGGGGGCTGTTCCATGGTGGCTCCCGGCGGATTGCTGAAATCGCCTGTTGACGGTTTTTGCCTGGAATTCAGAATGGGGACAATGATAGCCTATTAAAGATTATTTGTCCCCTCTTTTGGGACCCCGGTTGACCGGACGGTTGTCCGGCCCGGATCCTGATGTTATCATTTCGGTCCCGTTAACAGGAATTTCCGTATTCATGAAGGAAGCAGGATGTCCGACCACATGTCCGACCAGAAAATCTCCTCTCTGCTTGCCGGCCGGGTGCCGGTGGGCGAGCAGGTCACCATCAAGGGCTGGGTGCGAACCCGGCGCGATTCCAAGGCCGGCCTGAGTTTCATTCAGGTCCACGACGGCACGTGTTTCGACCCCATCCAGGTGGTGGCCGTCAACGATCTGCCCAATTATACCGACCAGGTCCAGAAATTGAGCGCCGGCTGCGCCGTGATCTGCACCGGCGAACTGGTCGAATCCCAGGGCAAGGGGCAGTCGGTGGAGATCCAGGCCGCGGTGATCGAGGTCGTTGGCTGGGTGGAGGACCCGGAGTCATATCCCGTGCAGCCGAAACGGCACAGTTTTGAATACCTGCGCGAAGTGGCCCACCTCCGGCCGCGGACAAACACCTTCGGCGCCGTGGCGCGGGTGCGCAATTGCCTGGCCCAGGCGACGCACCGGTTTTTCCATGAAAATTCGTTCTACTGGATTCATACGCCCATCATCACCACCAGCGATGCCGAGGGTGCGGGCGAGGCTTTCCGTATCTCCACCCTCGATTTGGTCAACCCGCCGCGAACCGAGTCGGGCGGCATCGATTTCAGCGAGGATTTTTTCGGGCGCGAAACCTTCCTGACCGTCAGCGGCCAGCTGAACGTGGAGTGTTTCAGTAACGCCCTTTCCCGGGTCTATACCTTCGGCCCGACGTTTCGCGCGGAGAACTCGAACACCAGCCGGCACCTGTCGGAATTCTGGATGATCGAGCCGGAGATCGCGTTCGCCGACCTGAACGACGATGCCGACCTGGCCGAGAACTATCTGCGCTACATTTTCAAGGCGGCCCTGGACGAGCACCCGGACGACATGGCGTTTTTTGCCCAGCACATTGAAAAGGACGCGGTCTCGCGGCTGGAGAAATTCGTTGAAACCAGCTTCGAACGCATGGACTACACCGATGCGATCAAGGCCCTGGAAAGTGCCAAAAAGAAGTTTGAATTCCCCGTGAAGTGGGGCATTGACATGCAGTCCGAGCACGAACGATACCTGTGCGAAGAGCTTTGCGAACGCCCGGTCGTGGTGATGAACTATCCCAAGGACATCAAGGCTTTCTACATGCGCCTGAACGACGACGGCAAAACCGTGGCGGCCATGGATGTGCTGGCGCCGGGCATCGGTGAGATCATCGGCGGCAGCCAGCGTGAGGAACGCCTCGACGTCCTGGACGCGCGCATCGCGGAAATGGGACTGGAGAAGGAAGAATACTGGTGGTACCGTGACCTGAGGAAATACGGCACCGTTCCCCACGCGGGTTTCGGACTGGGTTTCGACCGGGCCGT